>Ga0153956_1000776_pt1 | contig 33100 bp, 32 predicted proteins | sample TSFL040MetaG_FD_104704 | JGI IMG/M metagenome (GOLD analysis project Ga0153956, IMG submission 104704) | Attine ant fungus gardens microbial communities from Florida, USA - TSFL040 MetaG | ecosystem: Host-associated > Fungi > Mycelium > Unclassified | place: USA: Florida, Wekiwa Springs... | reverse complement strand
TGATGCGAACTTCGGAATTCAAGGGACACTGGCAAGTTTATGATTCTCGTGTGGTTTAGGTTCAGAAGTCCGCTTCACCGACTCGCTGCGATAGTGTGGCGGACTTCTGAACCACCACACTAGGGCCTAAAAAAGCCCCGTCGCGTGCTATACTTTCACCTCGCCGAATATGCGGCAAATTGGGCAAAAACAGGATTCCCATGACCGAAGCATCTCAACCGCCGGCCGCCGCGTCGAGCGCCGAAAACCCGCTGCTGAAGCCGTGGCGGACGCCGTTCGAGACGCCGCCGTTCGGCGAGATCGCGCCGGAACATTTCCCGCCGGCCTTCGAGCAGGCCTTCGCCGATCATGCCGCGGAGATCGCCGCCATCGCCCGCGACCCGTCGGCGCCGGACTTCGCCAACACCGTCACCGCGCTGGAACGCTCGGGCAAGCTGCTCGCGAAGGTGTCGGCGGTATTTTACGACCTGGTGTCGGCGCACTCCAACCCGGCGCTGCTCGAAATCGACAAGGACGTCTCCTTGCGGATGGCGCGGCACTGGAATCCGATCATGATGAATGCCGCGCTGTTCGGCCGCATCGTGCGGCTTCACGAAAACCGTGCCTCGCTCGGGCTGACGCCGGAGCAGATGCGGTTGCTGGAGCGCACCTATACCCGCTTCCATCGCGCCGGCGCCGGTCTCGATGCCGCCGCCAAGGCGCGGATGGCCGAGATCAACGAGCGGCTGGCCCATCTCGGAACCAGCTTCAGCCATCATCTGCTCGGCGACGAGCAGGCGTGGTTCATGGAACTCGGCGAGGGCGATCTGGACGGTCTGCCGGAGAGCTTCATTGCGGCGGCGCGTGCGTCGGCCGGGGAGCGTGGTTTGTCCGGCAAGGCCGTCGTGACCACGTCGCGCTCCTCCATGGAGCCGTTTCTCAAGAGCTCCGATCGACGCGACCTGCGCGAGAAGGTCTACAAGGCCTTCACCGCGCGCGGCGACAACGGCAACGCCAACGACAACAACGCGACCATCGTGGAGATTCTCGCGCTTCGTGAGGAAAGCGCGAAGCTGCTGGGGTTCCCGACTTTCGCGGCCTATCGCCTCGCGGATTCCATGGCGAAAACGCCGGACGCGGTGCGCGGTCTGCTGGAGCGGGTGTGGACGCCGGCCCGTGCCCGCGCGCTCGCCGACCGCGATGCCCTGCAGGCGCTGGTGGCGGAGGAAGGCGGCAATTTCGCGCTCGCGCCATGGGATTGGCGCTACTACGCCGAAAAGCTGCGGCTCGCCAAAGCCAATTTCGACGATGCCGCGATCAAGCCCTATCTGACGCTGGACGGCATGATCGCCGCTGCGTTCGACTGCGCGACGCGCCTGTTCGGCGTGACGTTCTCCGAGCGCAAGGATGTCCCGGTCTGGCATCCCGACGTGCGGGTATGGGAGGTCAAGGACGCCACGGGCAAGCATCAGGCGCTGTTCTATGGCGATTACTTCGCCCGCGCCTCGAAACGCTCCGGGGCGTGGATGACCTCGCTGCGCGACCAGCAGAAGCTCGACGGCGACGTCGCGCCGCTGGTGCTCAACATCTGCAATTTCCCGAGAGGTGCGGAAGGCCAGCCTGCGCTGCTGTCGCCCGACGATGCGCGCACCCTGTTCCATGAGTTCGGTCACGGCCTGCATGGCATGCTGTCGAACGTGACCTATCCCTCGCTGTCGGGCACATCCGTGTTCACCGACTTCGTCGAACTGCCGTCCCAGCTCTACGAGCACTGGCAGGAGCAGCCGCAGGTGTTGCAGCAGTTTGCGAGGCATTATCAGACCGGCGAGCCGCTACCGGATGATTTGCTGAAGCGATTCCTTGCGGCGCGAAAGTTCAACCAGGGCTTCGCCACGGTGGAATTCGTCGCCTCGGCGCTGATGGACCTTGAATTTCACAGCCAGCCCGCGGCGTCGATCACGGACGTGCGCGCCTTCGAGAAGCAGGAGCTGGACAAGATCGGGATGCCGGCGGAGATCGCGCTGCGGCACCGGCCGACCCAGTTCGGTCACATCTTTTCCGGCGACCATTATGCCGCGGGTTACTACAGCTACATGTGGTCCGAGGTGATGGATGCCGATGCCTTCGGCGCCTTCGAGGAAGCCGGCGATATCTTCGATCCGGCGGCCGCGAAGCGGCTGCATGACGACATTTATTCTTCGGGCGGCTCGCGCGATCCGGAAGACGCCTACATCGCGTTCCGCGGCCGTCCGCCGGAGCCGGACGCTCTGTTGCGGCGGCGCGGGCTGCTGGACACGCCGGAGGCAGCGTAGGGCATTCTCGTTGGCGTGTGCGAAGCGTTGCGTGCTCCCTCTCCCGCTTGCGGGGGAGGGTTGGGGAGGGGGCAATGTTGACGAAAGCGCCCCCTCCCGAACGCTCCGGCGCGCAAGTGGGCTGCCGAGCGTTCGACCTCCCCCGCAAGCGGGAGAGGTTCAGAACGCTCGCTGCACGGATTCAAATCGCGATGGCGAACGAATGCGTTGGAGAACCCATGGCCACATACACCGCCGACATCGCGTGGACGCTCGCGCCCGGAGACGACTTTCGCAGCGGGCGTTACAGCCGCGGCCATCAAGTGAGCTTCGATGGCGGCATTACCGTGCCCGCTTCGGCCTCGCCTCATGTGGTCGGCAAATGGGCTGTGGCCGCCGCCGTCGATCCCGAAGAGATGCTGGTCGCGGCGCTGTCGAATTGTCACATGCTGACGTTCCTGCATGTGGCGCGGCTCGCGGGCTTCAACGTGACATCCTATCGCGATCATGCCGAGGGCGCGATGGAGGAGATCGCGCCGGGACGTCAGGCGGTGACGCATGTAACGCTCAGGCCCGAGATCGCGTGGGCGGGCGAGGCGCCCGATGCCGCGCGGCTCGCGCAACTGCACCATGAGGCGCACGAGGCCTGCTTTATCGCCAACTCCGTCAAGACCAGGGTGACGATTTCCTGATTCTCCGTTCCGGAAAATCCCTCATGGCACACCGGCGCCGCTTGTGGCCGACGTAACCGCTCCGAACATGCACCGCTCGGCTGTCGTCATGGCTGCTCCTCCGTCGCAATCCCCGCCAAAATAGGGACGGCGCCCGCCGCTTGACAAGGACGGATCGGCGCGCGAAGCCAGGGCATCATGACATCGGTCATTCCCATCGACAGGGCTCGTGCCGCTCAGGATGCCGGGCGCGCGCGCGTCGGCGTTCTGCTGGTCAATCTCGGCACGCCCGACACCGCCGATGCGGCGGGGGTGCGCGTTTATCTGAAGGAATTTCTGTCCGATCCGCGCGTCATCGAGAAACAGGGGCTGTTCTGGAAGCTCGTGCTCAACGGCATCATCCTGAACACGCGGCCGCGCCGCAAGGCGCGCGACTACCTCAAGATATGGAACACCGAGCGAAACGAGTCGCCGCTGAAAACCATCACGCGCGGCCAGTCCGACAAGCTCGCGGCCGATATTGCCGAGCACGGACATGTGATCGTCGACTGGGCGATGCGGTACGGCAATCCGTCGATCCGCTCGCGCATCGAGGCGCTGACCGCCCAGGGTTGCGATCGGTTGCTGGTGGTGCCGCTCTATCCGCAATATTCGGCGGCGACGTCCGCGACCGTCTGCGACGAGGTGTTTCGCGTGCTCGGCGAGATGCGCGCGCAGCCGACATTGCGTGTGACTCCGCCGTACTGCGACGACCCGGATTACATCGAAGCACTCGCCGCCTCGATCGACACGCATCTCGCGGGTTTGCCGTTCAAGCCCGACATCATCGTGGCGTCGTTTCACGGCATGCCGCAGGCTTACGTGGACAAGGGCGACCCCTATCGGGCGCAATGCGTCGCCACCACCGAGGCGCTGCGCAAGCGCATGGGGCTCGATGCGTCGAGATTGATGCTGACGTTCCAGTCGCGCTTCGGCTTCGACGCATGGTTGCAGCCTTACACCGACAAGACGGTCGCGAAGCTGGCGAAGGACGGCGTCAAGCGCCTCGCCGTGATTACGCCCGGATTCTCGGCCGACTGTCTGGAGACGCTGGAAGAGATCGCGCAGGAAAATGCCGAGATATTCCGGCACAACGGCGGCGAGGCCTTCACCGCCATTCCCTGCCTGAACGACAGCGAGCCCGGCATGGACGTGATCCGGCAACTGGTGCTGCGCGAGCTGCAGGGCTGGATCTAACTCCCTCGCTTTCCGGCCCGTCGAACCTTACATCTTCCAATAGCGACCAAATGGAAGGTTCGCAGCGCCGCAGCCGCGTGCCATGGTGACGTCGGCGGTCCCGTGTTCTGTGCCGGCGGCGCCTGCAGGGGAGATTTTCATGACCGGTTTCGATATTTTTGCGATTGTTTTCGTGGCGCTCGTCGTCCTGACGCTGTTTGCCGGCGTCAAAACCGTGCCGCAGGGCTTTGACTGGACCATCGAGCGGTTCGGCAAATTCACCCGGACGCTCGAACCCGGCCTCAACCTCATCATTCCCTATTTCGATCGCGTCGGCCGCAAGGTGAACATGATGGAGCAGGTGATCGACATTCCCGAACAGGAGGTCATCACCAAGGACAACGCCACCGTGACGGTGGACGGCGTCGCCTTCTATCAGGTGTTCGATGCGGCCAAGGCCAGCTACGAGGTGTCCAACCTCAACCAGGCCATCGTGACGCTGACCATGACCAACATCCGCTCGGTGATGGGCGCGATGGACCTCGACCAGGTGCTGTCGCATCGCGACGAGATCAACGAGCGGCTGCTGCGCGTGGTGGACGCCGCGGTGTCGCCGTGGGGCCTCAAGGTCAACCGCATCGAGATCAAGGATATCGTGCCGCCCGCCGATCTGGTGCAGGCGATGGGCCGGCAGATGAAGGCCGAGCGCGAGAAGCGCGCCGACATCCTTCAGGCCGAAGGCCAGCGCCAATCCGCGATCCTCAAGGCCGAGGGTCAGAAGCAGTCGCAGATTCTCGAGGCCGAAGGCCGCAAGGAAGCCGCCTTCCGAGATGCCGAGGCGCGCGAGCGTTCGGCGGAAGCCGAGGCCAAGGCGACGCAGATGGTCAGCGATGCGATTGCCAAGGGTGACGTGGCGTCGCTGAATTACTTCATCGCCGACAAGTACATCAAGGCGTTCGGGCAATTGGCGAACTCGCCGAATCAGAAGGTGGTCATGCTGCCGATGGAAGCGACCAGCATGCTGGCGTCACTGGCCGGCATCGGCGAGATCGCCAAGGCGACCTTTGGCGAAAGCGCGGCATCGGCCGCGGCTGCCGCGCGCCGTGGCTCGGTGCCATCGGCGGGTGCGCCGGTGCCGCCCGTTCCGCCGCAGCGGTAGATGCGAGGGAGCGTGCGATGACCGACATGTTCGTCTCGCTGGGCACCTGGAACTGGCTGATTTTCGGCCTTGTCCTGATGGCGCTCGAACTGCTCGCGCCCGGGGTGTTCCTGTTCTGGCTCGGGCTGTCGGCGTTTCTGGTCGGTGTGCTGTCCTTTGTTTTTCATCCGACGTGGCAGACGCAAATCCTGCTGTTCGCGATCTTTGCGGTCGCCGCGGTCCCGCTGTGGCGGCGGCTGGCGCGGCCGAAGCCGAGCGCCAATAGCCCGTTCCTCAACAAACGTGCCAATGCGCTGGTCGGGCGCGTGTGCACGCTTGAGAAGCCGATCGTGGACGGCATCGGCACGGTGCGGGTCGACGATACGGTGTGGCGCGTCGCCGGGCCCGATGCGCCCGCCGGCAGCCGGGTGAAGATCGTGCAGGCCGACGGCGCGAGCCTTACCGTGGCGGCGGTGTGATCGCCGCCGTTGTCTCCCGTTGTCTCCAGCGCTCGGCGAACTGGTGCAGCGGCGCCAGCGTCGCGAGTAATTCCCGACCGCTTGCCGTCAGGCCGTAGCCACCCGCGGGCTTGAGGTCGAGCCATCCGGCCTCGCGCATCTCGGCGACTCGCGACTGGATCACGGTCGGTGAGGCGTCGTCGCAGGCTTCGCGTAACGCGCGCGAGGTCAGCGACTGCTCGCGCAGCTCCCACAAGATGCGCAGCGTCCAGCGCCGGCCGAGCAGGTCGAGCAGCGCCATGATGGGCCGTCCTGTCCGCGACCCGCGCACGGCCTTGCCGGCCGAGGGTGCCGGTCCCGTCGTTTTGCCCTGCCTTGGGTTTGCCCCATGCTTTTTGGTGGCCGCTTTCACCATCGGAATCCCCTTGCCATTCGCTACTGAAAATGTAGCATGTCGCTACGATTATTGTAGCAAGGGAGTCCGCCGATGTCACGGATCGCTCCGCTGGAGCCGCCTTACGACGCCGATATTCAGGCTCAATTCCACCGCATCATGCGCGGCGCTCCGCCGCTGATGCTGTTCCGCGTCCTCGCGGGCAATGCCCGCGCCTGGGAGAAATTCCGTGCCGGCAGCCTGCTTGATCGCGGTCCGCTGTCGTTGCGCGAGCGCGAGATCGTCATTGATCGCATCTGCGCCCTGACAAAATGCGAATACGAATGGGGCGTGCACGTTGCGACGTTCGCCGTTGCGGCGCATCTCACCGATGAGCAGGTGCGCGCGACGGTGCTGGGTGATGCCCATTCCACCTGCTGGTCGTCGGCCGAACAGGCGCTGATCGCAGCGGTCGATGCGCTGCATCATCGCGCTACGTGGAGCGCGGACGAATTCGCGGCGTTGGCGGCGCACTATGACGGTGCGAAGATCTTCGAGATCATTCTGCTGTGCGGCTTTTATCGCACCGTGTCCTATCTCGCGAACGGACTGGATCTGCCGCTGGAGACGAAGGCCGCGCGCTTTCCGAAGGCCGCCGCGTGAACCAGGCTGCGCTCAGGCCACGCCCGCGCGCAGCAGGTCGTGCAGATGCACGATGCCGACGGGCTTTTTCCCGTCGGTCACGATCAGTGCTGTGATCTTCGACGCGTTGAGGATTTCCAATACCTCGCTCGCCAGCAGATCGCGCCCGATGGTTTTCGGATTTCTGGTCATGACGTCGTCGACGCGCGCCGTCATCAGGTCGGGACGCATGTGACGGCGCAGGTCGCCGTCGGTGACGATGCCGACGACCTGACCATGGCCGTCAACGATGCCGACGCATCCGAATCCCTTCGAGGTCATCTCGACCAGCGCGTCGGACATTTTGGTGCCGAGCGGTTTTAGCGGAACGGCATCGCCGCCATGCATCAGGTCGCGGGTGTATTTGAGCAGCGCGCCGAGCTTGCCGCCGGGGTGCAGCACGCTGAAATCGACAGATGTGAAGCCGCGGCCCTCGAGCAGGGCGATGGCAAGCGCGTCGCCGAGCGCAAGCTGCATCAGCGAGGAGGTCGTCGGGGCCAGATTGTGCGGGCACGCTTCGCGCGCCTTCGGCTGCACCAGCACGATATCGGCGGCCTTGCCGAGCGTGGAGTCCCGCTCCGCGGTCATCGCGATCAGCGGAATGCGGAAACGCTTCGCATAGGTGATGAGGTTCTTCATCTCCGGCTGCTCGCCGGACCATGACAGCGCCATGATGATGTCGTCGGCGGTAATCATGCCGAGGTCGCCGTGGCTTGCTTCCGCCGCGTGGACGAAGAAAGCCGGCGTGCCTGTCGAGGCGAACGTCGCCGCGATCTTGCGGCCGATATGGCCTGACTTGCCGAGACCCGTGACGATCAGCCGTCCTCTGGCGTTGCGGATCGCCTCGGTTGCGGTCACGAAGGCCGCACCGAGATCGGATCCGAGTGCGGCAGCGAGCGCCGTCACGCCGCCGGCTTCCGCCTCGAACGTCCGCAGCGCGGATTCGATGGCCGCGTTCGCCTGCCCGGTCATGGCGGGTTTCACCGTCCGTGATTTCGATGTGGTCATGCCTGGTTCCATGATGGGACGGAAGCGCGGCTCCGGTCCGCCGATGTCCTTAGCACGGCTGCTTTGGCGATGCGACGCGGCCTCCGCATTCTCAACGGCTCGTTAACCATAATTGTTTTAACTCCCTTAACGATCTGCCCCGCGACACATGCGGCGGATGTTTCGTAAGAATATGATTTTGTTGGAGTTTTATAGCCGTGACTTCGGGTCCAGCGACGGGCCGCCGCCAGCGCGCATCGATCGTTCGCGCGGCTTTGGCGTGCCTCGTTCTCAAGGCCCTGACAAGCGCCGATGCCGCGGCGCAGACGCTCACCCGCGACCTCCTGAGCCCGGTCCGCGACGGCTTTTTTCAGCCGCAGGAATCTTACCTGCGTCGCACCGGCGACGATGCCGCTCCACCCTTGCCTCCGTCGCCGGCGCCCTCGCGCATCGGCAGGATGCCGCTCTACGATATCCCCGCGGCGGGGGGCGCGGGCGAGACCGGTTACGACTCCCTCAACCGCAAACGCAGGAAGCAGAAGCCGTATCCCGGCGCGCCAAAACCCAAACAGCCGCCGGGGCCGGGCAACCTCGTCGCCGTTCCCGCGCCGCCGCCGTTGCCGGTCCCGCCCTCATCGGCGGCGAACAAGACTCCGGTCCCGCCGGCCATGGCGGGGCGGGTGGACGGGCAGCCCGCGCGCCGCCGCCTGAAGCCGGACGACGATCCGTTCGGCGCGGTCGGCGACTATGTCGGCAGCTTTCTCGTCAAATCGGCGGTCGAACTGTGGGGCGGCTACGACAGCAATCCCGGGCGGTTCGACAAGCCCAAGGGCTCGGCGTTCTACATGGTCTCGCCGGAGTTCGTGGCGAAGTCCGACTGGGAGCGCCACTCGCTGATCGTCGATCTTCGCGGCTCGTTCACGGGATACGGGACAACATTTCCACCTGGCGTCGACAGCTCCGGTCGGCCGGTTGTCTCGCCTGTGCCGACGAATGTGGATCGTCCCGACTTCACCGGGAAGATCGACGGCCGCCTCGACGTCACGCGCGATACCCGCGTCAATTCGGAATTGCGGTTGCGGATCGGGACCGACAATCCCGGCAGCCCCAACATTCAGGCCGGCCTCGGCAGATATCCGCTTTACGCGACCACCGGTGGGACGCTCGGCGTCGAGCACGATTTCAACCGGCTGCAAGTCTCGCTGAACGGGACCGTCGACCGCACGGAGTATCAAAACTCGCAACTGACCAACGGCACCTCGACCACCAACGACGATCGCGACTTCAGCCAGTACGGCGGCGTTGCGCGCGTGAGTTACGATCTGATGCCGGGGCTCAAGCCGTTCGGCGAGGTCGAGGCCGATACGCGCGTTCACGACACGCGGCTTGATCGCAACGGTTTCCAGCGCGACTCCAGTGGAGGATACGTCAAGGCCGGAACCAGCTTCGAGTTCACCCGTCTCCTGACCGGCGAAATCTCGATCGGTTATGCCGGACGCAGCTACAGCGATCCGCGTCTCAACAATCTGACCGGGCTGCTCACCAGCGCGTCGCTGGTGTGGTCGGCGACGCCGCTGACCACCGCCAGGTTTACCTCGGTTACATCGGTCGATGAATCGACGCTGGCCGGGGTTTCCGGCGTGCTGACGCGCACCTACACTTTCGAGGTCGATCACGATTTCCGCCGCTGGCTGACCGCGGTCGGAAAATTCACCTACGGCACGCAGGACTACCAGGACTCGCCACGCTCGGACACGATCTACTCGATTTCCGGCGACCTCGTTTACAAGCTGAACCGTGAATATCAGATCAAGGCGCAGGTACGCCGCGATATCCTGAGCTCGAACGTTTTCGGCGGGAGTTCGGCGTCGACCGTGGTGATGCTCGGAGTCCGGCTGCAGCGCTGATTTTGGATCGCATTTCCAATGGAGCGCACCGGACAAGACAAAGGCCGCGGCGGAAACCGCGGCCTTTCTTCCATGCGCGATCGGCGGCGCCGATCGCGCGCCGGTGTTACGGGCAGGGATAACGGTTGCCGTCGTTGTTGAGATAGGTTCCCGATGCCGGATCGTAGGAGCGGTAGCGGCGTGAGCAGTAGGCCGCATTTTGCTGAGCCGCCGCGTTGGCCTGCCCGGCGGCGATCACGCCGCCGAGGATGGCGCCGGCCGCCAGGCCGCCGATCAGCGCACCGGCGCCGCCGCCGCCACCGCGGTGGTAACCATGATAGTGCCGACCACGATATCGAACCTGTTCGACGGATGTCGTCGGGCCGAGATTCGCCGCTCCCGACATCAGCGGCGCTGACATGGCGGGCGCCGACACGGTGATCAGAGACATTGTCGCGATCAGCGCGCCGGTGACGATCGATCTTGCGTGCATCGTTGGTTCTCCTTCCAGTTGATCCATTCAAATCAAGCAGGAGAATGGCGCGGCAAGCAAGACAAGAATTCCATGTGCGGAGCAGATATTCGGCGGCGAATCGATAAAAATTAACAAATCGAGTCAGACGACGATGCTGAGACGCTTTGCCGCGCGCGTGATGCCGGTATAGAGCCAGCGCGCGCGGCTGTCCTGAAATGCAAAACTCTCGTCGAACAGCACGACGTCGTCCCACTGCGACCCCTGCGACTTGTGCACCGTCAGCACATAGCCGTAGTCGAATTCGTCATACGGCTTGCGCTGCTCCCAAGGAATGTCCTCGATGCCGCCGGCGAAACAGTCCTGCCGCACCGAGACTTTTGTGACCTTGTGTCCGAGTTCCTCGTCGGGCGACAGCCGCATCGTGATGATCTTCGATTTCGAGGCGGTGCGCGACTTCACGCGCCACAGGCCGCCGTTGAACAGCGCCTTCTTGCGGTTGTTGCGCAGGCAGACCAGCTTGTCGCCGGCCACCGGCAGCGGGTCTTCGATATTCTGCCGTTGCCGGAACCTCATGTTGTAGGAGCGGCGGGTGTTGTTGCGTCCGACCAGCACCTGATCGGCGTCCATCACGCGTGACGGGTCGAGTTCGCTGCGCGCCACCACTTCGCTTTCACCGTAGCGGCCGATATCGAGATCGCGGCCCTCGCGCACGTCCATCGACATCCGCACGATCGGATCGTCCTGGGCCTGACGATGAACCTCGGTCAGCATCGCATCCGGTTCGGCGTTGGTGAAGAAACCGGCGCCCTGGATCGGCGGCAACTGGGCGGGATCGCCCAGCACGAGCAGCGGACAATCGAACGACATCAGGTCGCGGCCGAGTTCCGCGTCCACCATCGAGCATTCGTCGATCACGATCAGCTTGGCTTTCGATGCCGGCGCGTCGTCCCAGAGTTCAAAACTCGGCTGCTCCTCGCCTGACTCGCGGGGGCGATAGATCAGCGAATGAATGGTCGATGCGCCGTCGCAGCCCTTGTTCCGCATCACCAGCGCGGCCTTTCCGGTGAAAGCCGCGAACTTGACCTCGCCGTCGACGCCCTCGGCGATGTGCTGCGCGAGCGTGGTCTTGCCGGTGCCGGCGTAGCCGAACAGACGGAACACCGGCGGCGTTCCGTTCCTGCCGGGTTTGGCTTTCAGCCAGTCGGCGACGGCTTTCAGCGCGGAATCCTGATGCGGCGTAAAGGATGTCATGGGTCTCGATGATGATGAAGTCCGCGAAATGGCGTCGCGACTCGCCGCCAGCAAGCTAACCATTCGTGGCGCGAGCGCAAGGCGTGTTCCGCCATACGGAATGCCGGGACGGTGGACTCGGCTTCGCGGCGGTTTACACTATCGGGCGATCGCAAGCGCGCGGGAGATCCGTCATGAAGTTCGGTATCTTTTATGAGCTGCAACTGCCCCGCCCATGGGATGCCGGTGACGAGCATCGGCTCTATCAGAATGCGCTGACCCAGCTCGAGACCGCCGATCGCGCCGGCTACGATCACGCCTGGGTGGTCGAGCATCATTTCCTCGAGGAATATTCCCATTCGCCATCTCCGGAGTCGTTCCTCGCCGCCGCCAGCCAGCGCACGAGAAACATTCGTCTCGGCCATGGCATCTTCCAGTTGACGACCAATCATCCGGCCCGTGTCGCCGAGCGCGTCGCGGTGCTCGACCTGCTCAGCAGCGGCCGCTGCGAATTCGGCATGGGCGAAAGCGCATCGATCACGGAACTGACGCCATTCGGCCGCGATATGGAGACCAAGAAGGAGGTCTTCGACGAGGCGGTGCGCGCGATCTTTCCGATGTTCAGGGATGGCGGCAGCGAGCATCACGGCAGGTATTTCGACATTCCCCTGCGCAACGTCGTGCCGAAGCCATTGCAGAAACCACATCCGCCGTTATGGATGGCCTGCTCGCAACTGCCGACCATCGAACGTGCCGGCCGGTGCGGGTTCGGCGCGCTCGGCTTCCAGTTCGTCAGCGCCGATGCCGCGCATGCCTGGGTTCATGCCTACTATAACGCCATCACCAAACGCCTGAAGAAACTCGCCGACTACGAGATCAACCCGAACATGGCGCTGGTGTCGTTCTTCATGTGTGCGAAGACCGACGAGGAGGCGAGGGCGCGCGCCGATGGCGCGACGTTCTTCCAGTTCGCGCTGCGCTATTACGGCGCTTCGCAGAACCGGCAGCGCCCGGCGCCGGGCACCGTCAACATGTGGGACGAATACAACAAGTGGAAGCGCGAGAATCCGGAAGCGCAGGAGGCGGCGCTGCGCGGCGGGTTGATCGGCTCGCCCGAGACCATCCGCAAAAAGCTGCGCCGATTCCAGGCCTCGCATATCGATCAGGTGATCCTGCTCAACCAGGCCGGCAAGAACAGCCACGAGCATATCTGCGAGTCGCTCGACCTGTTCGCGAAGGAGGTCATGCCGGAGTTTCACGCGGCGCATGCCGAGCAGGAGGCCTGGAAAGCGGCGGTGATGCGCGGCGACATCCGGCTCGAGGAAATCGACACGGCTGCGTTCACGGATCGCTACGGCAACAAGGCCATGAACGTGACGGCGCCGAAGCCCGCGGCGGCATCGTGACGGTATCGGAATGAAGCGGCTCGCCACGCTGGCATTCTATGCTGTCGGCGCGGCCGCCGTCGCCTATCTGGCGCTCTATGCCTACGTGACGCTGACCGGTCGCGAGTTGCGGCCGGGTGCGCCGATCCAGATTTTCCGCAAGCCCGACGCGCCGAGCTATTCGACCGCGGGACAGCTGTTTGCGTTGGAATTTCCGGAAGGCGCGGGCGGCTCTCCCCTCTCCCCTTGTGGGAGAGGGGAAGTAGAGGACATCACGCCGTCGCCACGAACGCGCGGTGATCGCTGTTGCCGGCCGGCGTAATGGGAAGCCCCCCGTCGGCATATTCGTTGAGCTTGTTGCGCAGCGTCCGGATCGAGATGCCGAGAATGTTGGCGGCATGGGTCCGGTTGCCGAGGCAATGTTTCAAGGTTTCCAGGATCAGGTCGCGCTCGACGTCGGCCACGGTGCGGCCGACCAGCGCGCGCGTCACCTGTTCGGCGGCGAGCGTGGCGTGCGCCACAGCCGGCGCGGTCTTCGCCAGATCGAGCCGGTCGCCGTCCGGCGTCAGGATCGCATCGGCGCCGATCTCGTCGCCCGAGGCCATCAGCACCGCGCGATGGATGGTGTTCTCAAGCTCGCGGACGTTGCCCTGCCAGCGGTTGGTGGTGAGCACGCGCCGCGCATCCGCCGAAACCGGACGCACCGGCACGCCGTTGGCCTCGGCATATTTCCTGGTGAAATGCTGCGCCAGTTCGAGGATGTCCGCCGGACGGTCGCGCAGCGGCGGAATCTTCAGGTTGACGACGTTGAGGCGGAACAGCAGATCCTCGCGGAAGGTGCCTTCGCGCACGGCTTCCGAAAGATTGCGGTTCGAGGTCGCGATGATGCGGATGTCCACGGGCACCGGGCGGGCGCCGCCGACACGGTCGATCACGCGCTCCTGAATCGCGCGCAGCAGTTTCGATTGCAGCCGCACGTCCATTTCGGAAATTTCGTCGAGCAGCAGCGTGCCGCCGCTGGCTTCCTCGAACTTGCCGATGCGCCGCGCCACCGCGCCGGTGAACGCGCCCTTCTCGTGACCGAACAATTCGGATTCGAGGAGATGTTCGGGGATCGCCGCGCAATTGATCGAGATGAACGGCCGCTTGGCGCGGTTCGAGCGGGTGTGCACGTAGCGCGCCAGCACTTCCTTGCCGGTGCCGGACTCGCCGGTAATCATGACGGAGGCGTCGGAGCCCGCGATCTGCTGCGCCAGCTTGATGACCTTGCCCATCGCCTCGTCGCGATAAACGAGGTCGCGCGAATCGTTGGCGACGGCGGCCAGCACCGCGGCGATCAGTTCCGGGTCGGGCGGCAGAGGGATGTATTCCTTGGCGCCGGCATGGATCGCGGCGACGGCGGCCCGCGCGTCGCTGGTGATGCCGCAGGCGACGATCGGGACGTGAATGTGTTCGGCCTCGAGCCGGATCGCCAGGTCGCGGATGTCGAGGCTGACATCCACCAGCAGGAGGTCCGCGCCCTTGCCGCCGCGCAGCACCGCCATGGCCTGTTCGTTGCCTTCCGCGTGGGTGACGGAGGCGCCATTGTCCATGGCGATCTTGGTGGCGGTCGTGAGCTGGCCCTTCAGTGTGCCAACGATGAGAAGCCGCATGGTTTGCTCCTGTTATATGTCCGCGCTTGCGGCGGGTTGGTTCGCGTCAGGCCTTTTCGGCCTTGATGATTTCGGTCATGGTGACGCCGAGCTTGTCCTCCACGAGGACGACCTCGCCCCGGGCCACCAGTCTGTTGTTGACGTAGATATCGATGGCTTCGCCGACCCGCCGGTCGAGCTCCAGCACGGTGCCGGGTCCGAGCTTCAGGAGCTCGCCGACATCCATCTTGGAGCGGCCGAGCACGGCGGACACCTGGACCGGCACGTCGAACACCGCTTCGAGATCCGAGGCGATCCGCGAGACCTGTTCGTCCTCGCTGTAGCCGACGTCGTCGATCCCCGGCGCATCGGCCGCGTTGAGATCCGGAAGCGGCACCTGGGTATCGTTGTCGCTCATTGTGTTGTTCCCCATGCCTCAGGATTTGTGTGATGCCGTATAACGGCGAACGAGTTCGTCGATCTTGGCGTCGACGGCGGCGCGCTCCAGCACGACGCCGCCATCGGCCCATTCGATCTTGCAGTCGCCGGTCTCGATGTCGGGTTCGGCGAGAATCACGAGCTGTCCGGCGAATCCGCTCTGCTTGGCCAGCCGTTCGATCTGCTCGCGCGCGGGGTCGTAGAGCCGATCGTTGATCCGCACCACAAGATGCGGGGTCGATACCAGATGCCGGAAGCAGTCGCCGACCAGCGCGGTCATTTCCGTCAAGGGTTCCGCTGCGATCAGTTCGCTGCACAATTTGCGCGCGACCGCGACCGCGATCTCGACCGCCTCGGTCTCCATCCGCGCCTCGATGCCGGAGAACCGCCCGGCGATTCCCTTGATGCCGGCGGCGATTTGCTCGATGGCCTGCGCCATGCGGCGCTCGCTCTGCACCTTGGCTTCGCGCTGTGCGGCGTCGAACCCCTTCTGATAGGCTTTGGCTTCCGCCGCCGCGATCTGCTGCGCGATCTCCGGAGCGGTCGGCGCGCGCTCCCTCGACTTGTTCGGAGCCGAGAAGTCCGTGTCGAACAGGAATTTTGCCGGAGCGCCCATCAGTACACCAGCTCGTCGTCGGCACGGTTTTTCGACAGCATGATTTCGCCCTTGGCGGCGAGGTCTTTGGCCAGGTTGACCAGCAGCGCCTGCGCCTCGTCGACGTCGCGCAACCGGACCGGCCCGAGCGCGGCCATGTCGTCCATCAGCATCTTCGCGGCGCGCGACGACATGTTGCCCATGAAGAAGGCGCGGACGTCCTCGTTGGCGCTCTTCAGGGCGATGCCGAGCTTGTCTTTGTCGACGTGGCGCATCAGGGTCTGCGCCGAGCCGGCGTCGAGCTTGACCAGATCGTCGAACGTGAACATCAGCGCCTTGATGCGTTCGGCCGATTCGCGGTTCTCCTCTTCCAGCGAGGTGATGAAGCGGGTTTCGGTCTGGCGATCGAAATTGTTGAAGATTTCCGCCATCACCTCGTGGGCGTCGCGGCGCCGGGTCTGCGACAGGTTGGACATGAATTCGCTGCGCAAGGTCTGCTCGACGCGTTCGATGACTTCCTTCTGCACGGCCTCCATCTTGAGCATGCGGCCGACCACGTCGAGCGCCATGTCTTCGGGCAGGATGGCGAGCACCCGTGCGGCGTGTTCGGGCTTCAGTTTCGACAGCACCACCGCGATGGTCTGCGGATATTCGTTCTTCAGGTAGTTCGCGAGCACCTCTTCCTGAACGTTCGACAGCTTTTCCCACATGTTGCGGCCGGCCGGGCCGCGGATTTCGTCCATGATGCCCGTCACCCGCTCGGGCGGGAGATACTGGTTCAGCAACCGCTCGGTCGCGTCGAAATTGCCCATCAAAGCGCCCGAGGCCGACATCCGCGAGACGAATTCGAGCAGCAGATCCTCGACGACGTCGGCTTCGACGGTGCCGAGCGTGGACATCGCCAGCGACAGATCGCGCACCTCGTCGTCGTCCAGCATCGCCCAGACCTTGCCGCCGTACTGTTCGCCCAGCGCGAGCATCATGACGGCCGCCCGCTTCGGGCCGCTCATCGGCTTCGACTTCGGACGGTTGCTCTGCCGGCTCGCGAGCGAGGCGACGACACTGGAGATGTCGCTGGCGTTGGCAGTTGCGTTGGCGGTTTGCGGTAGAGCCATGTCAGATCACGCGGGTTCGGCGAGCCATTGACGGATGATGGAAGCGGTTTCGCTGGGATTGCGCTCGGCCAGTTCGCCGACGCGATGCACGGACTGGGCGTGGACCTGGCCCTGCACCTGAGCGACGTCGATCAACTGGGCGGTGGCGCTGCCGCCGGGAATGAGATTCTGGCCTGTGGCTTCGTCGGACGCATCGGCCAGCACGGGAACGGCCGCGGGTTCGGCGCCGGCCGGGACCGGTTCGGACGCCAGGATGCGGCGGACCAGCGGACGGATCACCATGAACATCACGCAGAGGCCGAGCAGCATCATGACGGCAAGCTCGATGACGTACATGACGTCGTCCTTGGTGAATTGCACCATGCCGAGCAGGCCGGCCGGCTCCGAGGGCGGCACGACCACGGGCGGATCGGCGAATTTGAGGTTCACCACTTCGACCTGATCGCCGCGCTTCTGGTCGAATCCGATCGCCGAGCGGACCAGCGTCGCGATGCGATCGAGCTGTTCCTTGGTTCGTTCCTTGTAGACGGTCTCGCCTTTTTCGTTCTTCGAATAGCTGCCGTCGACGAGCACGGCGACCGAGATGCGGTTGACGCGGCCGACTTCGCTCACTTCGGTCTTGGTGGTGCGGGAAATCTCGTAGTTGTTGGTTTCTTCGCTCTTCTTGGTCTGATCGCGGGCGGCGTTCGCGGTGTCGCCGCGCTGGTTGCCGGGCAACTCGTTGTTGACGGTGACCTGGCCGTTGTTGTCGACGGTCGCGGAGGATTCTTCACGGGTCTGGCTGGAGCGCAGCACCCGGCCTTCCGGATCGAACTTGTCCGAGGTCTGGGTGATCTTGTTGTAATCGAAATCGGCCGAGAGCTCGACCTTGGTCCGCCCGTTGCCCACCACCGACGACACGATCGCCTCGACCTGGCGGCGCATGCGCTTCTCGAATGCGGCGCGCCGTTCGTCGCCGGTGACGCCGTCGTTATCGGTCGCGGAGCCGTCCGCGAGCAACTGGCCGGTCTCGTCGACGATCGAGACCCGCTGCGGCTTCAGGCCGTTCACGGCTGAGGCGACAAGATGGCGGATGGCTCGGATTTGCTGCGGTTCGAGGCCGCCGCGGACGCGCAGCACGATCGATGCCGACGGTTCGGGCGCTTCCCGCGAGAACAGCGGCCGGTCGGGCAGCACCAGATGCACGCGCGCATCCTGGATGCGGTCGATCGCCTTGATGGTGCGGGCCAGTTCGCCTTCGAGGGCGCGCAGGCGGTTGATGTTCTGAACGAAACTCGTGGTGCCGAGCGCGTCGGATTTGTCGAAAATCTCGTAGCCGACACCGCCGCCCTTGGGCAGGCCGGCCTCGGCGAGCTTCATGCGCAGCCGCGTCACCTTGTCCTTCGGCACCATGATCACGGCGCCGTCGTTCCGGATCTCGTAGGGAATCGCCTGGCGCTCCAGATCCTTGATGATTCCGGAGGAGTCCTCGACGCTGAGGTCGGTGAAGAGCGCGGTCATCTGCGGGGTCGTGACGCGCATGATGACGAATGCGAAGAAGCCGAGCAGCAAGGTGGTGACCGCGACCATCGCCAGCAGCCGGGATGCGCCCAGGCCTTTCAGGAATGCCAACAGACTCTGCAACGAACCAGCCCCTCGGATTCGGCCGTTGAGGCCGACTGGGCAATTATTGCCTATGGGATGGTTTCCATATGGTTAACGACGGTTAAGACCCGTGACGAAATTGCAGGAAACGGCAAAAAACCGGCCTCCATCGGGAGTCCGGTTTTCTTAAAATCCGAAATGTTCGGAAAAGCCGCCTTTATTGGCGATATTGCTGGATGCGGGTGGTGCGAAGTCCCGCCAGACCGTGCTGGTCGATCGAGAATTGCCAGGACAGGAATTCATCGACGGTCAGCGTGTAGCGGCTGCACGCCTCCTCGAGCGAGAGCAGTCCGCCGCGAACTGCGGCAACCACCTCAGCCTTGCGGCGAATCACCCACCGCTTGGTTCCAGGTGCCGGCAGGTCAGCGATCGTTAACGGGCTACCGTCGGGCCCGATGACGTATTTCACCCTCGGGCGATGGGGTTCTGTCATGGCGTACTCACAAACTCTAAACCACTGAACTCACACGGACAGCCTACGCGTCCCGGCTTAAAATTTGCCTAAGCCCAAGGCTTCAATACGATTCTCCTTGAATATGCTGTGACAAGGCGCCCACGTGCCGCCCTCCCCGGGAGGGGGCCATGGACGCGGATCGTCATGTCGGCAGGGGCGGGGCGGAAGACGGGGCGCTTAACGTCAGCCCACGATCCCCTTGATCTGGCTGATCGTGTAGGTGTCGCCGCCGATCGACAGCAGCGGGGGCGACTGGGTGAGGTCGACCGAACTCACCACGCCCTGAACCTGCGTCGAGACCGCCACCTGGTTGCCGGCGGAGTCGGCGGCGGTCGCCGTCATGGTGTATTTGCCGTCGGGCCACTGCGTGCCGTCGGTGCCGAGACCGTTCCATCCAAAGACCTGATTGTCGCCGGCATTGACCGGATACGTACCCGTAAAGACGTTCTGGCCGGTGCTGTTGGCGATGTTGATGGTGACGGTGGAGGCGGTCGGGACGCTGAGCTGCCACGCGGCCGCGCTATTGGTCATGGTGGCGGTGCTGCCATCGACCACGGCGGTCTTGCCCACGAAGTCGAGCGCCTGCGTCGCTTGCGTGGTCTGCTGCAGGGAGACGAGGCTTGCGAGCTGATCGTTGGTCTTGAGCTGCTGCTCGACGCCGGCGAACTGCACGAGCTGCTGGGTGAACTGGTTGGTGTCCAGCGGGTCGAGCGGGTTCTGGTTCTGCAACTGTGTCGTGAGCAGCGTCAGGAAGGTCTGGAAGTTGCCGGCAAGCGTGCCGTCGTCGCTCGATGTCGACGAGGTTGAAGAGGACGCGGAAGGCTGCGTCGTGCCCGACACCACCTGCTGGACCGCCGAACCCACTGAAGTTGTCATGTCAGTCTCCTTAAACCCTGATGTCGAGGCCGCTGCTCGATCCGAGCATGCGGCCATAGCTTCGACCGGCGGTCGCCGCGGGAGCGATGTCGTCTTCCGTCACGATCAGGTGCTGCGCGTGGCGGCCGTTGTCGTCGCGAGCGTTCTGGCCCGATGAGGACTGGTCCCGCAGGCTGAACTGCAAGCCGCCGTCGCTGGTCTTCAATCCGGCGTCCTGCAGCGCGCGCTGGAGCTGCGGCGCATCCTGCCGCAGCATCGCGAGCGTTTCCGGCTTCTCGACCGTCAGATGTGACGTCACCTGGCCCTGGCGGTCGACGTCGAGGCGGACGTCGATGCGGCCGAGTTCGGCCGGGTCGAGGCGGATTTCGAAGCGGCTCTTGCCGGTTTGCGCCGTGGCCGCGATCTGGACCGCGAGTCCGTTCAGGGGCACCGCGGCTCCGGCGGCCAGCGCGACATTGTATTGCGGCGCCGCGGCCGTCGTTGCCGCGGCGGTCGACTGCACCTGCGGCTGCGCAAGAATGCTCGTGAGACCCGGCTGCTGGCTGCCGTCCGTCGGGCCGGTTTGCGGCTGCGTGGCGTCGGGTGCGTCGGCGGCGTGCGACGCTGACGCGGCTGGTTGCGCCGCCGGCGTGCCGCTGTCGGACGCGCTGCTCTTTCCGGCAGGCGCCTGGGCGTCGTCATGCTTGTGATTGCCGGGTGCGGCGTCGGTCTGTTGCGCCTGCGGGCTGGCTGACGCGGGACCAGCGGCGGCGTCGGCGGACGCCGTTTCGCTCTGAAATCCCGTGACCGCCGCCGACGGCGTCTTGGCCGCGTCCTGCGTCTTTGTGCCTGGTTTTGCGCCGGCCGGTGCGGCCGCGGGCATCGCGGCTGCCGGAGCCTCGCCGTCAAACCCGGTCTGCATGCCGCTGGCTTGCTCGGCCGACGCGGTGATGGCGGCGGTGCGAGCCTCCTGGGCGATCGTCGTCGCGGCCGCCGTAGCTTCGCCTTGCGTGGCGGCATCGAAGCCGGTGGTCGGCGTCGCGGTTTTGGTGCCGGCCTGCTGTGCCAGCAGGAGCGCGGCAGTTTGCGTCGCGTCGGTGGCCGAACCCGCGGCAGTCATGGTGTCCGGCGCGGGCGTCGATGGTGTCGTGGCGACGGGCGTCGTCACCGGAACGGCGACGGCGACGGCGACGGGCGATGCGGAGGGCTGCGGCGCCGCGGCTGCCGGATCCGCCGGGGATGCGCCCGATCTCGTCAGGCTGCCCGCGTCCCCGGTCACCCTGGTACCCTCGTGCCCGGCATGGTGGCCGGTATTGCCGCTCGATGTCTTCGTCCTGGCATCGGACTTGTGAAAGCCGGTGGCCGGTCCCGCCGCCGACTCGGCGCGTGGCGGTTGACTGGACAAGGCATTGGAGGAGGGCGTTTGGGTGGTGTCGTCGTCCGCCGCGCTCCGCTCCGGCCGGGCGGTGTCGGTGCGCCGGTCAGGGCGCGTTTCGTGCGGATCGGCTGAACTCGGCGTTTGCGCGGTCGCGGCCTGCGACGCCTGCGCGTTGGCGTCCACCAGGGCACCAAAGCTGTCGCTTGGCGGCGACTGGTCGTCCCGCGCAGGCTTCGACCGCGTGTTCTGGAACGACACGCTGGTGGCGGCTTCGGATGTGACGCTGAGCACGGCAACCTCTCACAATAAACTGCGAAAAGAACAGCAAGGACCGGGCCAGCTCGCGCGGCCAGAAAATATGTAATAAATTCAATATCTTAATCCGGCCGATCCGCCGCATGGAGCCGTTGCCCGGCTGCTTCCTTTCTGCCCGGCGGCAAGATTTGCCGCCGACGGCGCGGAGCAGGCGGCCACGATTGCCTCACGGGAATACGGCCTATATTAAAGGCTGGCTTTCACGCGGCCCGACAGAACGGAACTCCGCTTCCCGACGGCTGTGAAAGCTCCGATTCGCATGGGCGCGAGCCGTGCGGTTTCACGAGTGACGGGATCGATGCTCAACAGTCTGGATCTTGAAAGCCGCCCCCAGGACACGCGGATCGTGGTCGCCATGTCGGGCGGCGTCGATTCGTCGGTGACGGCCGCGCTGTTGAAGTCCGAGGGCTATGACGTCGTTGGCATCACCCTGCAGCTTTACGATCATGGCGCTGCGACCCATCGCAAGGGCGCCTGCTGCGCCGGGCAGGACATTCATGACGCCCGCGACGTTGCCGAGCGCCTCGGCATCCCCCACTACGTTCTGGATTACGAAAGCCGTTTCCGCGAATCCGTGATCGAGAATTTCGCGGATAGTTACGCGTTGGGCGAAACGCCGGTGCCCTGCATCGAGTGCAACCGCTCCGTCAAGTTTCGCGACCTGCTGGCCACCGCGCGCGAACTCGGCGCGGCGGCGCTGGCGACCGGCCATTACGTCGCATCCCGCCGCTTGCCCGGCGGATCGCGCGCGCTGGTCTGCGCGGCGGACGCGGATCGCGACCAGAGCTATTTCCTGTTCGCCACCACGCGCGAGCAACTCGACTTCCTGCGCTTTCCGCTCGGCGACATGACCAAGCCGCAGGCCCGCGAGCTGGCGCGGCGTTTTGGGTTGTCGGTCGCGGACAAGCACGACAGTCAGGACATCTGTTTTGTGCCGACCGGCCGCTACACGGACATCATCAGCCGGCTGAAGCCGAATGCGATGGAGCCCGGCGACATCGTCGATCTCGACGGACATGTGATCGGCCGTCATGAAGGCATCGTGCATTTCACCGTGGGGCAGCGCCGCGGACTTGGCATCGCCGCGAGCGCGCCGTTGTACGTGGTGGGCCTCGACGCCGCGACGCGCCGCGTCATTGTCGGTCCGCGCGAGGCGCTGAAGATGCATCGCATCGTGTTGCGCGATGTGAACTGGATCGGCGACGGTGCGCTCGATCGCGCGATCGGCGCGGGTCTCGAGATGTTCGTGCGGGTGCGTTCGACGCGCAAGCCGCAGCCGGCATGGCTGCGCGCCGTCGATGGCAGCTACGAGGTCGAACTGGTGGCGGGCGAGGAGGGCGTATCGCCCGGTCAGGCCTGCGTGTTCTACGATGCGCCGGACGGGCAGGCGCGCGTGCTCGGCGGCGGATTCATCGCGCGTGCCACGGCGAAGCGCGCCGGCGAGTCTGCCGCGCGCGACGGAACGCCGGCGCAGCCTCTCGTCGCCGAATTGCGCGGATAGACATCGGGGGCGCGTCGGGGCATGGGCAGGGACATCGACCGCGCCGGCGTCGCCAAGGCGTATGGCCTCTGGGCACCGGTCTACGATCTGGTTTTCGGCAAGGTTTTCGATCAGGGCCGCCAGTCGACCATCGCCGAGGCCGACAAGATCGGCGGGCGGATTCTCGATGTCGGAGTCGGGACCGGCCTGTCGCTGTCGGATTATGCCTCCACCACGAAATTGTGCGGCGTCGATATTTCCGAGCCGATGCTGCGCAAGGCGCAGGAGCGGGTGCGGGCGCTCAAGCTCACCAACGTCGAAACGCTGGCGGTGATGGACGCCAGGAATCTCGCGTTCGCGGATTCATCTTTCGACGCGGTGGTGGCGCAATATGTCATCACCGCGGTGCCCGATCCGGAAGCGACGCTGGACGATTTCGTCCGCGTGCTGAAACCCGGCGGCGAATTGATCCTGGTCAATCACATCGGCGCGGAAAGCGGCCCGCGCCGCCTGTTCGAGCTGGCCTTTGCGCCGCTGGCGCGGCGGCTCGGCTGGCGTCCGGAATTCCCGTGGGCGCGACTCGTGAACTGGGCCACGAGACATGGCGGCGTCACGCTCGCGGAGCGTCGTCCGATGCCGCCGATGGGGCATTTCTCGCTGATCCGCTACCGCAAGTCCTGATCGGTCGTCCTGACATTCGCCGAATCGCCACGGTTCCCTTCGGGCCATCCGGACGGTTCGCCCCAAATAACCGCTGTCCGGCAATAAGTTGCCGGACCGGGCCGCTTTGCTTGACAGGCCGTTGGGCGACTTCTTATATGCCGCGCGTTCACGGCTTCGGCCGACGATGAACGCCGTGGCGAGGTAGCTCAGCTGGTTAGAGCACGGGAATCATAATCCTGGGGTCGGGGGTTCGAGTCCCTCTCTCGCTACCACCTTGCACCCCCCGGCAGAACGTGCCGGGAACGCGGGCAGTCCAGTCAATTCCTTCAGCCGCCCGCTTTCGCCGGCGCGTCAGGCCGACAGCCATTTCACCGAATTCGCGGCGATCGACACCGTCACCTGGTCGCCGGGCGCCAGCGGGCGCACGCCGGTCTTGAAGGGCGCATCGACATACAGATCGGCGCCGCCGGCCTGAATACCGTAGCGAAGCGTCGATCCAAGGAATTCGCGATAGACGATCCGCCCGGAGACGAGACCGGAGCCGTCGGCGGGGGCATCGCCTGTCACGACGGAAGCATCCTGCGGCCTGAACACCATGCGCGCGCCGTCCGGTATTTGCGTTTCCGGGGCCACGGACAAGCGCAAGCCGCCGCTCGACTCGAAAACGCGGCCACCGCCGGCGGAGACGACACGGCCTTCCAGCACATTCGCCGTGCCGAGGAACTGCGCGACGAACAGGTTCGCCGGCGTCTCATACAATTCCGCGGGCGTGCCGACCTGCTGCACCTCGCCTGCGCTCATTACCGCAACGCGGTCGCAGATCGTATTGGCCTCTTCCTGGTCGTGGGTGACCAGGATCGTGGTCAGCCCCAGCCGCTGCTGCAGGCTGCGCAACTCGCGCCGGACCTGAATCCGCAATTTTGCATCCAGATTGGAGAGCGGCTCGTCGAGCAGGAGTATTTTCGGTTCGATCGCAATGGTGCGCGCCAGCGCCACGCGCTGCTGCTGGCCACCCGACAGCTCGGACGGGCGCCGCTCCCCGAGTTGGCCGAGGCCGACGAAATCGAGCGCGGTCGCGACGCGCCGTGCGATGTCGGCCCTCGGCAGCCTGCGCTCCTCGAGCCCGAACGCCACGTTGCGCGCCACGGTCAGGTGCGGCCACAGCGCATAGGACTGGAACACCATGCCGACATCCCGCTTCCACGGCGGAAGTTTCGAGAGATCGTTGCCGCCGACGAGGATACGTCCGGCCTCGGCCTGCGCGAAGCCGGCGATGGTGCGCAACAGCGTGGTCTTGCCGCATCCGCTTGGGCCGAGCAGCGCGAAGAACTCGCCGGGTCGAACGTCGAGATCGATGTGGTTGAGGACGCGGTGGTCGCCATAGGACGCGCTGACATCGTCGATGCGCAGATCGACGGCCTTGAGCTGGATGTCGTTTGCGAGCGCGGGATCGGCCATGAGATGTCTCACTAACTGTGACCGGCCTTGGAGCGGCGGTCGCGTTCGACGAGGAGTTGCGAAAGCACGGTGCTCGCGGCCACGATGACAACGGCGATCACGCCGAGCGCCGCGCCCGCGCCGCGGCCCGCCGGCGATTGCATGAATACGTAGAGGCCATAGGCGAGCGGCGCGTCGGCGTTGGATTGCACCAGCATCAAGGTGGCCGACAGTTCGACCGCGGCGGTTGCGAAGCTGGTGACGAACCCTGCGGCGAGGCCGCCGGTCATCAGCGGAATCACCACGCGGCGCACGGTCCGCATCTTGGTGGCGCCGAGATTTTCGGCGGCCTCTTCGAGCGACACCGAGATCTGCTGGAGCGCGGCATGACAGGCGCGCAGCGCATAGGGCAGGCGGCGGATGGCGAGCGCCAGCACGATCACGATCCAGAGCGAGGCCAGAGGCGTTCCGTCCCACAATTCGACGCCGTAATAGCTGCGGAGATAGCCGATGCCGAGAACGATGCCGGGGATGGCGAGGGCGGCGGTGGCGATGGTGTCGAGGCTGGCGCGGCCCGGCAGTTTGGTGCGCAACACGAGATAGGCGATCGCGGTGCCGACCGCGATGTCGATCAGACCGGCGAGCGACGCGTAGATCAGCGTGTTCTTGATGTAGAGCGAGCTCTCGCCGAACACGCGGGCGTAGTGCGCCACGGTGTAGGCGTCCGGCAGCGGCGAGAACGACCAGATCGTCGCGAACGACAGCAGCAGCAGGCCGAAATGCGGCGCCAGCACCAGCAGAAGGATGACCGCGATCACGGCGTAAGCCGCCACGGTTTCCCACGGCTTGAGTGAGCGCCGGACGAGTCCGCCGCCGCCGCGCTGGACGGTCGCGTAGTCGATGTTGCGGGTGGCGAGCGAGGCGGCCCACATCGCCGCGACGGACGTGACGATCAGCACCACGGAGATGACGTAACCCATCGGGTCGGTAATGCCGATCGAGGTCACGCGCAGATAGGCCTGCGGCGCCAGCATGTCCTTGACGTTGAGCAGCAGCGGCGTCGCAAGATCGTCGAACACCTTTACGAACACGAGCGATGCGCCGGCGACGTAGCCCGGCAGCGCGAGCGGAAACACGATGCGGCGGAACAGCCGGAAGCCGGACGAGCCGAGATTTTGCGCGGCTTCTTCCATGGCGCGGTCGATATTGCGCAGCGCCGCCGACAGGTTGATGAGAATGAAGGGAAAGTAGTGGATCGACTGCACGAACACGACGCCATTCAGTCCCTCCATGAACGGCACCTTGAAACCGAACCAGTCGTCGAGCAGCAGATTGATGCTGCCGTTGCGGCCGAAGAACAGTTGCAGCGCCACGGCGCCGACGAACGGCGGCATGATCAGCGGCAGGAAGCCGAGGATCTGGATGACGGCCGCGCCGCGGAAGGCGAAGCGCGAGGTGATGTAGGCGAGCGGCAGCGCGAAGGCCGAGGCGAACACCACGGCCATCGCCGAGACGTAGAACGAATTCCAGAACGCGCGGACGAACAGGTCCGTGCGCGCGAAGTCATAGAAGTTGACGAGCGTGAACGCGCCGGTGCCTTTTTCCGTAAAGGCCACCCAGATCACGGTCGCGACCGGCCAGACCAGGAACAGCACCAGGAAAACGAGAATCCCGAGTGCAAGCACAACCTGGCCCGCCGTGGCGCGGCCGGCCCCGACCGATCCCAGCAACGGGATCGCACCTGACCTGCGGGTCATGGCGTTCATGATCCGGACCGCTCGTTAGGTGTGGTCTCCGCTCATTTCGCGAGCTTCAGGGCCTCTTCGGCCTTGGTCTTCGCCTGCGCGTAATGTTCCTTGGCAAACGCCGCCCACGTCTGTTCGAGTTCGGCCTGACGTGCGCCCTTTTCCTTTTTCTTGCCGCCGGTGAATGCGCCGGTCGTTTCGCCGGCGGAGGCTTCGGCTTCAGTTACGGGCATGGCCGCGACCAGCGCGCGTGCTTCCGTCACGAGGGCGCGCGCCTGAGGATTGTCTTTCTTGGCGAGGGCGGTCTCCGCATCCTCGATCGCCCTGGTGGCGCCCTTGAGGTCGGCGAGCTGGAAGGTGACGATCTGATCGAACAGCGCGTCGACGACGTTGTTGCGATGTTCGGATGTCTTGACGTCGAACTTGACCATCGAATTCAGCCGTGGATCGGTGAACGGGTTCGGATAGCCGGCGGGCGCCTTCGCATACACGGACGGGTTCACCGGCAGGCGGCGGATGCCGGGATCGAACAGGATTTCCTGTCCCTTCGGAGACAGCAGAAATTCAATGAACGCTTCCGCCCCCGCCTTGTTGGGAGCATTGGCGACGATCCCGATATTGGCCGGAACGATCGTCGTCACCGACGGATAGACGAACTTGACCGGGAATCCGGTCGCCTGCGAGGAGAACGCGAAGAAATCGATGACGATGCCGTATCCGACCTGACCCGAGTTGACGGCCTCCGGAACGCCGAATGAGCGTTCGGTCACTTCGCGGAAGTTGCCCGAGACAGCCTTGAGCGTGGCCCAGCCCTTGTCCCAGCCTTCGCCCTGCAGAACGGTCTCGATCGTCAGATGCGTGGTGCCGGAGCGCGAGGGCGCGGCCATCGACACGTGATCGAAATAAGCGGGAGCCGCGAGATCCTGCCATTCCTTCGGCTCGGGCAGCTTCTTGGCCTTGACGTATCGCTCGTTCCACATGATGCCGTAGCCGGAGGCGGCAAATCCGAAATAGAAGCCGTCGGGATCGTTGATCGGGAACTGTCCGATTTTCGCCGGAATGCCGGTCGCCTTCGGCGTGTATTTCTGCAGCAGCGTTTTGCCCTTGAGGGCCTCGAACGCATCGGGCGCGGATGCCCAGAAGATGTCGACCTGATTGTTGGCCTTCGTCTCTTCCAGATATTTCACGCCGGCATTGGTGTTGCGGTTCTGCACGTCGAGGGTGATGCCCGGCATGGCGGCCTGGAAGGCTTTCTTGATCGGGTCGGTGAGATCCTTGGAATAGGAGGTGACGATACTGACCTTTCCGCCGGGGGTCTGCGCCTGTGCCGCGAACGGCAGGGCAAAACCGACAAGGGCGGCCAGAAGCCAGATGGGACGGCGTGACATACGTTTTCCTCCAATTTTCCGGTCTTGTATAACGGTCGCGCGAATGAAATCCATACTCACGCGCAAGTTTACCACGACAGCCGTTCGCACGAAGCTGCAACCGGCGTTTTGCATTGCGGCAATTCCGAACCCGCGAAACGCCATTTGCTAACCGATTTCCACGCCGCTAAGAACAGTTCATCGAAACTGTAGCGGGCAGTTGTCCCGGTTCATCAGAAGGCAAGTGGTCATGAAGTCATTTTTCGCTGCTGCGATGCTTGTTGCGGGTCTTTCCGTTCTCGTGCCGTCCGTGGCCTCCGCCCAGGCGTGCGCCAATCGCGGAGAACTCGACGACGCTTATTGCGATGCGAACAACGATCTGGTCGCTGATGTGCCGGCAAAGACCCGCGATCCCAGCGTGATCGTCTTCGCCTATACCCCGGTCGAAGACCCGGCGGTGTATGAGAATGCCTTCAAGCCCTTCACCGAATACCTCGGCAAGTGCACCGGCAAACGCGTCGTCTACTATCCGGTCCAGTCGAACTCCGCCGAGATCGAAGCGATGCGGTCGGGGCGGCTGACCGTCGCCGGCTTCTCCACCGGTCCGGTTGGCTTCGCTGTCAACATGGCGGGCGCCGTGCCGTTCGCCGCGAAGGGAACTGCGAAGGGCGTCGAAGGCTATAACCTGATCGTCGTCGTCAAGAAGTCGAGTCCCTATCAGAAGCTCAGCGATCTCAAGGGCAAGAAGCTCGCCCATACCGCGCCCTCGTCGAACTCGGGCAACCTTGCGCCGAAGGCGCTGTTCCCCGAGCAGGGCCTGAAACCCGGCGACGACTATCAGATCGTCTACTCCGGAGGCCACGACAAGTCGGTGCTTGGTGTCGAATCCGGTGACTACGATGCCGGTGCCGTGGCATCCGACGTGTTCGAGCGGATGGGTGCCCGCGGCACCATCAAGACGGATGATTTCCGCGTCATCTACCGCAGCGAAACCTTCCCAAGCTCCGGTTTCGCATATGCGCACGATCTCAAGCCCGAACTCGCGGAGAAGTTGAAGACGTGCTTCTACGACTTCCGTTTCCCGCCGGCGATGCAGAAGGATTTTGAGGGCGACGACCGGTTCTTCCCGATCACCTATCAGAAGGACTGGGCCATCATCCGCAAGGTCGCTCACGATTCCGGCACGCCGTACAACAAGGCGGCTTACGAGAAGGAAGCCGCGCGTGAGGCCGCCGCGGCCAAGAAGAAGGCCGAACAGCCGAAGAAGCCCTGATGCAGGTGCAGGTCTCGTCGTCCGCATCCGCGCCGGCTCACGGCGATGACGCGCGCGCGCTGGTGCTGCGCGGTCTCCGCAAGGAGTACCGCGCCGGTCAGCCGGTGCTGCGCGGCATCGATCTGGTGCTGCCCGGATCGGGGCTCACCGCGATCATCGGTCCGTCCGGAACGGGCAAGAGCACGCTGATCCGCTGCATCAACCGCCTGGTGCAGCCGACCTCGGGCGAGATTCTGTTTCGCGGACAGGATCTGGCAAAACTGTCCGGCCGCTCGCTGCGCAGCGCGCGGCGCCGCATCGGCATGGTGTTCCAGGAATACAATCTGGTCGAACGGCTGACGGTGATGGAAAACCTGCTGTGCGGCCGGCTCGGCTACGTCTCGGCCTGGCGGGCATGGCTGCGCCGTTTTCCGCCGCAGGATATCGCGCGCGCGTTCGATCTTCTCGATGCGGTCGGACTGCCCGGCTTTGCCACGCGGCGCGCCGACGCGCTGTCGGGCGGGCAACGGCAGCGGGTCGGAATCGCGCGTGCCATCATGCAGGAGCCGGACATCATTCTTGCCGACGAGCCGACCTCGTCGCTCGATCCGAAGACGTCGGTCGAGATCATGGAAATCCTGAACCGGTTCGCGGTCGAGCGGAGCATCCCTGTCATCGTCAACATCCACAATGTCGAACTCGCAAGGCGCTTCGCATCCCGCATCGTCGGCATGACCGGCGGCCTGGTCGTCTATGACGGCGCGCCGCAGGGGCTGACGGAAGCGGATCTCAAGACGATCTATGGCGGCGAGAACTGGATGGAATGAGCGTGACCGATCCCGCAGCGCCCGGACCGCGCACCGCTTTTGCGCCAAACCGGCTCGGCCGGCTCGGCTGGATCGCGCTCGTTGTCTACGTCATCTATGCCGGCTCGCAACTCGGGTTCAGCGCCGAGCGGTTTTCGTCCGGGCTGGAGCACGGGCACCGGTTTCTGGTCCGCATGTTCCCGCCGAGTTTCGCGCGCTGGGAGCTGATCTACGACGGCATCCTGGAGAGCCTGCAGATCGCCGTCATCGCGACCTTCTTCGGCATTCTGATGTCTCTTCCCGTCGGGCTGATGGCCGCGCGCAACCTGATGCCGGCCTGGATCAGCTGGCCGATGCGCGGCGTCATCGCCCTGTGCCGTTCCTTCCATCCGATCATCGTCGCGATCCTGTTCGTCAAGGCGATCGGGTTCGGTGCGCTCGCAGGCGTGATGGCGCTGGTCGTCGCGTCGGTCGGCTTCATCTCGAAACTGTTCGCGGAAGCGATCGAGGAGATTTCCCTGAAGCAGGTCGAGGCGGTGCGCGCCACGGGCGCTGGATTCCTCAGTATCCTGATCATGGGCGTGCAGCCGCAGGTGCTGCCGCGCTTCATCGGCTTCGCGACCTACCAGCTCGATTCCAATCTGCGGAACTCGACCATGGTTGGCATTGTCGGCGGCGGCGGCATCGGCGCGGCGCTGTTCACCGCGTATCAGCGCTTCGACTTCGACGTGGTGCTGGCCATTCTCATTGTCATCGTCAGCTTGATCATGGTTGCGGAGATCGTGTCCGGCTGGGCAAGGCGTGTCTTCCAATGACGGTGGCCACGCAACTGGAGCGGGACTGGCAGCGGTTCACGCCGCTGAAGCGGCTGTCGCGTTTCGCGTTCTATCTGTTCGCGGCGCTTGCGCTGGTGATTTCGCTTCGCACCATCGACGTCATTCCGGAGTTTCTCTACGACGCGCCGGACCAGATGACCGATCTGTTCAAGCGAATGTGGCCGCCGGATCCGAGCTACATCCGGCCGACGCTGCAAGGGCTGATCGAGACGCTGCATATCGCCACGCTCGGAACGATCATCGCCATTGGTCTCGCCGTTCCGATCGGGCTGCTCGCGGCCCGCAACGTGACGCCGAATTTTGCGCTCAACCTGTTCGCGAAGTTCGTGTTCGTGACCTCGCGGTCGATCAATTCGCTGGTGTGGGCGCTGCTGTTCGTCGCGATCTTCGGCCCCGGGCCGCTGGCAGGCACGCTTGCCATTGCCTTCCGCTCCATCGGCTTCACCGGCAAACTGTTCGCTGAAGCGATGGAGGAAGCCAACGCGGGTTCGATCGAGGCGCTGACGGCCGCCGGCGCATCGCGATCGTCCACGCTGCTGCTCGGATACTGGCCGCAGATCCGGCCGGCGTTCTGGTCGATCGCGCTGTTTCGCTGGGACATCAACATCCGGGAGTCTGCCGTGCTCGGCATCGTCGGCGCGGGCGGCGTCGGCGTCGCGCTCGATACGGCATTGAACCTGCTGTACTGGGATCAGGTCGCCGTGGTGCTGATAGCGATTTTCGCCGTGGTCGTGCTCGCCGAGATTGTCGTCACGTCGGTCCGGGCGCGGCTGCTGTAGTCGCGCCGGGATGTACCGTTGCGTTGCCGGCGATGGCCTCGCGTTGCGCGAGCCCAATCCCGGCTTGCGGTTTCGGTGACAGGATGGAATGGTCTGGCGACAGTCACCCGCCGCCCGGAGTTTCCCATGAAGACAGCCATCACCGAATTGTTCGGCATTCAGCATCCGATCATCCAGGGCGGCATGCATTATGTCGGCTTCGCGGAATTGGCGTCCGCCGTCTCGAACGCGGGCGGCCTCGGCATCATCACCGGGCTCACCCAGAAGACGCCGGAACTGCTGGCGAAGGAAATCGCGCGCTGCCATGAGATGACCGACAAGCCGTTCGGCGTGAACCTGACGTTCCTGCCCTCGTTCTCCGCGCCGCCCTATCCCGAATATATCCGCGCCATCGTCGAGGGCGGCATCGGGATCGTCGAGACCGCCGGCCGCAGTCCCGAGCAATACATGCCCGCGCTGAAAGCCGCCGGCATCAAGGTGATCCACAAGTGCACCTCGGTGCGGCATTCGCTGAAGGCGGAGTCGATCGGCTGCGATGCCGTCAGCGTCGACGGTTTTGAGTGCGGCGGCCATCCCGGCGAGGACGACATGCCGAACATGATCCTGCTGCCGCGCGCGGCGGAAGAGCTGAAAATTCCGTTCGTGGCGTCGGGCGGCATGGCGGACGCGCGAAGCCTCGTCGCGGCGCTCGCGATGGGCGCGGCCGGCATCAACATGGGCACGCGCTTTATCGCGACAAAGGAGGCGCCGGTGCACGACAATGTGAAGAAGGCGCTGGTCGCGGCAAGCGAGCTCGATACGCGCCTCATCATGCGCGCGTTGCGCAACACCGAGCGGGTGCTGAACAACCGCAAGGTCGAGAAGCTGATCGAGATCGAGCGCGAGAAGGGCAAGTCGCTCAAGATCGAGGACATCATCGAGGAAGTGGCCGGGGTCTATCCCAGGGTGATGATCGACGGCGACATGGATGCGGGCGCCTGGAGCTGCGGCATGATGGTCGGCCTGATCCATGACGTGCCGAGCTGCAGGGAACTGATCGACCGCATCATGGCGGACGCCGAACGCATCATCCGTCAGCGGCTGACGGGATTTCTCGACGGCAAGGCCGCGTAGGACGCCGCTCTCTCCGCCATGGCCGGCTTGTCCCGGCCATCCGCGTCTTTTGTCCGGCAACCCTTTCAGGCGTGGATACCCGGCACAAAGCCGGGCATGACGGTCGTGAACCTATTGCCTCGCCATCTCCGCCGCGCCGATGCCGTCGCCATCGAGCTGCCGGTCGTCCTGCATGGTGACATGCACGCGCAGCAAGTCGCCGGTTCGCAGCCGGACCTCTGCCCGGCGGGGAGAGGTGAAGAGGTGCTCACGGACGGCGAAAGGATCTAGTGTCCCGATTCCGAAGTTCGCAAGCACTTGCAGCAACCTTCGATGCGAACTTCGGAATTAAAGGGACACTGGCAAGTTTATGATTCTCGTGTGGTTCAGGTTCAGAAGTCCGCTTCACCGACTCGCTGCGATAGTGTGGCGGACTTCTGAACCACCAC
>Ga0153956_1000775_pt1 | contig 33129 bp, 29 predicted proteins | sample TSFL040MetaG_FD_104704 | JGI IMG/M metagenome (GOLD analysis project Ga0153956, IMG submission 104704) | Attine ant fungus gardens microbial communities from Florida, USA - TSFL040 MetaG | ecosystem: Host-associated > Fungi > Mycelium > Unclassified | place: USA: Florida, Wekiwa Springs... | reverse complement strand
TGTTACCCTTTTGCCCGGTGCGGTCAATAATATTCAGGCAAACCCCTATCAGGCTATCCAGGTAAGTAATCTCGGCAAAGTATTTTGCCATACGGCGACGGGTTAGCTTGGTATCCACCATGTTTGGCCCCAACTTAACCTTAGCCGGGTCATAAGCCGATTGATTACCGCGGGTATAAGGCTCGTGCGGCTGGTTACTGGTAAACATTAAAAAGAAAGGTTTATTGGTAGATGCTTTGGCTTTCAGATAATCTTCGGCTTTACTCAAATCTACGTCGATGCCCCGGCCATCATCATGATCACGTCCGCCTAAAAAATCAAAGGGATATGACTCTTCAGGCGCGTAATGCCTCTTACCAATAATGGCTGCATTATAACCCAGCTGCTTCATATAAAACGGCAGCGTTTTAATGCCTTTATAAATCATGGTATGGTTAGGGTAAGCCCCGCCGCGCACCGGCCCCAAACCAGTTAACAACGACTGCCGTGTTGGCGAACATACGGGCACCATGTTGAACATATTGTCCAGGCAAACACCCTCGGCGGCCAGCTTGTCCATATTGGGGGTGTGTACCTGCGTGCTGCCATAAGGGCCAATATCGGTCATGGTCAAATCGTCGGCCATGATGAGCACAATGTTGGGTTTCTTTTGTTCGGCTGTCTGTTTTTTAAGTGTCCAGCTCCATAAACCTAAAGTTGCTGCGCCTGCCGCAAGCATTAAGCCATATACCTTGAATATGTTCATAAGCATCTACTTTAAGTGCGGAATGGTCTGCCACCAGGCCATCAATTTAGCTTTCAGTTCGTCAACCTTTTTAGGTTCCTGGGCTGCCAGGTTATTTGCTTCTTTTCTGTCCTTCAGGATATCATACAGCTGTATATCGGTGCCGTCGGCATTCATCAGCAACTTCCACTCGCCTGACCGTACTGCCAGGTTAGGGCTTTTGTCTATCGGCCGGGGATAGTTGAAGGCTGTAGCGTTACGGCCATATTCCCAAAACAGGTCTTTGCCTCTTAATGACGGCTTGCCCAGCAATACACTGCCACGGTCTATGCCGTCGCCCTTATAATCGGCAGGTAGTTTAATGCCGGCAAATTTGGTAAGTGTCGGCATCAGATCCAGCGAGCATAGTTCAGAGCTTTCGTCTATAGTTCCGGCAGGTATATGCCCCGGCCAGCTAATAATAAACGGCATACGGGTGCCGCCCTCATACAACGACAGTTTTGAGCCGCGCAAACCCATAGCCCGGCTGCCTCTGAAACTTGGCAGCGGCCCGTTATCACTGGTAAAAATCACAATGGTATTTTTATCCAGGCCCATTTCTTTCAAACCATCCAATAGCCTCCCTATTTGTACATCATATTCCTTTAAAACCAGTTTAAACGCAGCCTCCTCTTCAGGATTCATGGGATATTGACCGGTATATTCATGCTCCACGCGCGGCACCCATGGGGTGTGCACATCATCAGGCCAAAGATTTACAAAACAGGGCTGGCCTTTGTGGCGCTTCATAAAGTCCAATGTCTTATCTACAAAATATTTGGTGCGGTCCCATCTTTTAATGCTGTCTTTTTTTGACCATATCCAGTCGGTAGCCGTCAACAGCGGGTCCGGATCCGGGCTTTCGTAAGTGCTGTTATGCTCGTCTATACCATAGTTTTCAAAGCCCGGGGCATCCTTTACGTCGCGGCCGCCGCCCATGTGCCATTTGCCAAAGTGGCCGGTAGCATAGCCCCCATTTTTAAACATACGCGCAATAGATGGCGCTTTAGGGTCAAGCCAGTCGGCCTGCTCTGCAGCTTTGTTATGTTTACGGTTATCCAGATAGGTCGAAAAGTTCCAGCGGGCGGGGTTCATGCCGGTCAGCATGCCAACCCTTGAGGGCGAGCAAATGGGCGCAGCGCTGTAATATTGGGTAAACTTTCGTCCGGCCGTAGCTATACGATCAATGTTTGGCGTCGGCACAAAGGTGCCCCCAAAGCAACCTACATCGCTGTAACCCATATCATCAGTTAATATAATAATGATGTTTGGGCGCCCGGCAGCCGGTTTTTTGCCTGGCTTGGGTTTAAATCCCGCAGAAACAACAAAAACGGCGCAGGCCAGTACGAGCCCGGCATACAAACTTAGTTTTTTCATAGCTTATAAAGGTTTTTAATAGGTGCGGCCCTAAGGCGTTTGGCTAAGTTAACTATTGTTTGTGTAAAAGTTGCAGCAATTTAACCGCTTGTATCGCAGGTGTTACATCGTGCACGCGTAAAATGGAGGCGCTTTTGGTTAGGGCGATGGTATTTAGCACGGTGGTTCCGTTAAGTGCATCTTCGGCGGTTGTTTCCAGTTGTGAGTAGATCATCCGCTTACGCGATACACCAACTAACAGGGGTAATTGCAAGGCCTGAAATTCTTCCAGGCGATTTAGCAGCACGTAGCCATGCTCCGGCTTTTTAGCGAAACCAAAGCCGGGGTCAAGCACTACATCGGTAACGCCCAACTTTTTTAACTGTGCATATTTATCGGTAAAGTAGCTGTATACCTCTGCAAAAACATCATCATAAACGGCCAGTTGATTCATGGTTTTAGGATTGCCTTTCATGTGCATCAGGATGTACGGCACCTGGAGTTTGGCAACGGTTTCAAACATCGCTTCATCCAACTGCCCGCCAGAGATATCGTTGATGATATGCGCGCCGGCATTAATGGCCACTTCGGCAACTTTACTTCTGAAGGTATCTATGGATAATATAGCATCGGGGAACTGGCTGACCAGAGAGTCAACAACCGGCAGCAGGCGGTCGGTTTCTTCCTGTACAGAAATATCATCGGCATTTGGGCGGGTAGAGTAAGCTCCAAGGTCAAGGATATCGGCGCCTTCGGCTAACATTTTCTCGGCTTGCTGCAGGGCCGCGTCAACAGCAGGCTTGCGGCTGCCGGCATAGAAGGAGTCGGGCGTAAGATTGATGATGCCCATAACTTTGGGGGTGCTCAAATCAATGCTTTTACCCTGCGCATTTAGCGTTGCCTTTTTATGAAAAAATGTATCTTTAGCCATTGTTATGATTGCTAAGTTATGTCTACTTAAATCAAAATCATAATAAACAAGTAATTCCATTGTGTGACACCTTCCTTAAGGAGCAAAAAGGGAATAGATGGCCCTGCTACCACACATATTAACTTAATGCCATCTTTGTGGTTTAAAATTTTGAATAACACAGCAGCCGAATACGACGCAGTAATTAATGTTTGCAAGGACCTTTTCATGAAAAAAACTCATGATTATGGTACCGCCTGGCGCATTTTACGCCTGGCATCCATCACCGACCAGATCTTTATCAAAGCCCAGCGCATCCGTACGCTCGAGGAAAAAAAGATCTCAAAGGTTGGCGAGGACATTACCGGCGAGTACATTGGCATCGTAAATTACTGCATTATAGCCATGATGCAGCTGGAGTGCGAACCGACTACCCCCGTTGAGCTGGCCCCCAGCCATGTGGACGAAATATTTGACGAAAAAGTTAGGGAAACCAAAGATCTGATGTTTGCCAAAAACCACGATTATGGCGAGGCCTGGCGCGATATGCGCATCAGCTCATTGACAGACCTGATACTGATGAAATTACTGCGTGTTAAACAAATTGAAGATAATGAGGGTGTTACCCTGGCGTCTGAAGGTATAAAAGCTAACTATCAGGATATTTTGAACTACTCGGTATTTGCCTTGATTAAACTGGGGGTAAAATGAAAAAGGGACTGCTGTGGTTTTGCCGGATATTTGTAGGCCTGCTATTCATTTTTTCAGGCCTGATCAAGATTAATGACCCGCTGGGCTTTTCGTATAAGCTTGAGGAGTATTTTGAGGTATTCCATGTCACATTTTTGAATGACCTGGCCGTATGCTTCTCTATACTGCTTTGCGCTATGGAAATTATACTGGGTTTTGCTTTGCTGATAGGCGTTCGCGCCAAACAGGTAGCCTGGGGTTTATTACTGCTCATCATCTTTTTTGCCTTTTTAACCTTCTATTCGGCAGCCTTTAAGGTGGTGCAAACCTGTGGTTGTTTTGGCGATGCTATTCCGTTAACACCCTGGCAGTCATTTAGTAAGGATTTAATTTTATTGCTGCTGATTATCATCATCTTTAAAAATAAAGCGCATATCAAACCTTTATTCGCCCCTAAAACCGGCGAGCGTTTATTTCTGGCTTCGATAGCTGTATCAGTTGGCTTTGGCTTTTTTACTTATAGTTTTTTGCCAATCATCGACTTTTTACCTTATAAGGTTGGCGCCAATATACCCGACGAAATGAAAACTCCGCCGGGAGCCATGCCCGACCAGTATGAGATCACCTATCACCTCAAAAACAAAAAAACAAAGGATACCAAAGACATAACCGACAAGGAGTACCTGAGCAGCGGTATCTGGAAAGATAACGATTGGGAGATAGTTGGCGACCCCGAAAGCAAACTGGTGAAAAAAGGATTTACCCCTAAAATCGTCGACCTGGCTATTAACGATGCCCAGCGCAATGATTATACTAAAGAGCTAACCACCAATCCTTTCTATAGCCTTTGGATTGTTGCTTACGACCTGAAAAAGACTGACGGTGCGGCCATTAACCGCCTCAATGCTTTGGCAGCTAACCTGACGTCGAATTTTAACATGCGCACCATTTTGCTTACTTCGGCTTCGCCGGAAGAGGCTACGGCCTTTGCTACTAAGTATCACTTAGTCAGCGAGATATTTTATGCCGACGGTGTTCCGCTTAAAGAGATGATACGCTCAAACCCCGGCATTATGCTGATCAAGAACGGTACCATTGTCAACAAATGGCATTACCATACTGTGCCTGATTATGAGCATCTAGTGAAGGAATACCTGCAGAAACAATGATCAGCTACCTTATCCGCAAGTTTTTATACGGCCTGGCAGTGATGCTGGGTATTGTGGTGGTGGTTTTCTTTCTGTTCAACATTTTACCGGTAGACCCGGCCCGCATGACTCAGGGCCAGCGCGCCGATGTGCAGTCGCTCCAGGCTGTGCGCAAAGAGTTTGGGCTGGACAAGCCCGTGCCCATGCAATTTGTGTATTATGTGAACGACTTGTCGCCCATTAGTGTACACTTAAACACCCTTACAGAACGCGAAAAGTACCACTACTTACCTTTACTACACCTTTCGAAGCAAAAAGTTGTTGCCCTGAAATGGCCTTACCTGCGGCGGTCATACCAAACCAGTAAAGATGTTGCGTCGCTTCTTGTCGAGGTAGTGCCCAATACGCTCATCCTCGCTGCTACGGCTATGTTGTTTGCCATTGTCGTCGGAGTAATTCTGGGAATAGTCAGCGCCGTTCACAAAGACACCTGGGTTGACCGGGCCGCGCTGACTTTTTCAACCCTGGGCATTTCGGCGCCATCATTTTTTGCGGGCATTATCATCGCCTGGATATTTGGTTTTGTTTTGAGCCGGTATACCGGCCTCAACATGTCGGGTAGTTTATACAGTTATGATCCGTTTAAGGGGCAGGTGGTTATCTGGAAAAACCTGTTGCTGCCTATGGTCACCCTGGGCTTTCGCCCGCTGGCTATTATTGTGCAGCTTACGCGTAATGCCATGTTAGATGTTTTGGGCCAGGACTATATTCGCACCGCGCGGGCCAAAGGTTTGAGCGAGCATACTATTATTTATCGCCACGCTTTAAAGAATGCGCTTAACCCGGTTATAACGGCTATTGCCACCTGGTTTGCCTCGCTTATGGCGGGTTCATTTTTTGTGGAGTACATATTTGGCTATAACGGACTGGGCAAAACCACCGTTAACGCACTCGAGATGTCTGACTTCCCGGTAGTGATGGGCGCCATTTTATTTATTGCCTTTATATTTGTGGTGATCAATACTTTGGTTGATGTTGTGTATGTTTGGATTGACCCAAGGGTAAAATTACAATGAGAGTTTTCTTTATAGGATTTATGGGCTGCGGCAAAACTACCTGGAGCCGCAAGCTGGCTAATTATTCAGGCTATGAGTTTATGGACCTTGACCATATCCTGGAGGCCAAAGCAGGCATGACCATTACCGAATATTTTGAGCAACACGGGCAGGACGAGTTCAGAAAACTGGAGTCGCAGGTTTTAAAGGAAACGGAATACCCGGACAATGTTATTGTATCAACGGGCGGAGGCCTGCCCTGCTTTTTTGACAATCTGGACTGGATGAATGCCAATGGCCAAACCCTGTACATACAGCTTACCCCAAAAACTTTGGCCGAACGCCTGGATAAGGGCAAAACCAACCGACCGCTCATAGCCGGCAAGCATGGCGAAGAACTTGTAACCTTTATAGCCGAAAAGCTGGCCGAACGCGAAGGGTTTTACAAACGCGCCACCCACATTGTAAATGGCGTTGATATGTCGGTTGAATTGCTGGCGGGTGTGATTACCTTGGCCAATAAGGGGTAGGCAATTAAAACTTTATTATGGGTTTGCTAATCAGTCAGTTTCTATGCTTAGCAATGCGTTGCTTAATTCCAATTTACTTACCGGTTTGCTCAGGTAAGCCAGGGGCTTGGTTGATAATGCCTGCAACTTCAGGCATCGGTCAGTTATTGAAGATTGGTAAATAACCGGGATATGTAAATACTTTTTAATGTAAGCTCCCAGGTCTATCCCGTTTTTCTGGCCGCTTAGCATGATATCAGTGATCACCATATCAATGTCGATTTGCGCAAGTTTCTCAACCGCATCTTCATATGACGACGACGTCCCGACTACCGAATGACCCAATACAGTGACCAATTTTTTAAGAGACGACGCCATAAACGGGCAATCTTCAACAATATATATTTTTAATTTCATAGACAGCCCTTGGATGTTACCATAGACGTAACCCCAAGCCTTTTGTTACAAGCCACATCCCGATGGTTAACTAATAAGTAAATTTAAACCGTCCGGAATATTCCCGTCTTTAAAACCGGGGGACAAATGGAGGACAAATAGCCCAATCCGCTTATTATTAAGATGGTTTATAGTTTGTAATGACCAATTGGTCCTTTAAAGGAATAATCTTTTTTTTTGACTTTCCTCATCCCAAGAAATCATTGATTTTGAAATTGTAAAACAAGTACCCAGCAGAAAAGGGAGAAAAGAAAAACGATTTTTGATTTTACAATCCGGCGAGTTTTCCGGCCTGTGTCTGAATTATGTTAAACATGAGTTAATATCTATTTTTGAGCATGTGAATGATGACCAACGAGTGATAGAATGAAAAGAAACATCCCACCAATAATTAACAAACCTCCTAAAATCAACCCAAGCCATTCCAAAAAACGAGTGAGGTTGATTCGTTCATAAGAACAAAACGTTTCCAGACCGGTGATCGATCTGCGATTGAACTGATTACGGCCAATCATGTATCCCATAATTATCCCCAGGGTAACTAAAGCAATTTATCGCCGCTTCCCGTTCATCTCAATTTCTCTGTCCATCTCTACAATATCAACTGGCTGCGAGTAATCGCCCAGCAGGTGTTGTACAAAATAGTCGGCTTTGCGCCAGAAGAAGTATTCGGTCATATCGCCGTAGGCGTGGCGCTGCCCCGGAAGCAACACATACTCAAAGCGTTTGTTGGCCTTAATAAGCGCGTTGATAACCCTGATGGTGTTGGCCGGATTTACGTTGTTATCAATATCACCGGTTGACAGCATCAGGTTACCTTTCAGGTTTTTGGCAATGTCAGGGTTTTTATCAATGGTGTACTGGAAAGTGGTATCGCCTTTGGCGGTCACTACCTCTTTTACGCCGTTATGCTTTTCGCTCCACCAGCGGTTGTAAACGCTGTTGTCGTGGTTGCCCGACTCAGACACGGCTACCTTAAAAAAGTCAGGATAAACCAGCATGGCAGCACAGCTTATAAAGCCACCACCTGAGTGCCCGGTGATGCCTACTTTATTAATGTCGATGTAGGAGAAGCGATCGGCCAGCTGCTCAACGGCGGCTTTTTTGTCGGCCAGGCCGTAATCGCGCAGGTTACCGTAGCCGTAGTTATGATACCATTTTGAGCGCTCAGGGCTGCCGCCTCGATTACCCACGCTTACCACAATAAAACCAAGCTGTGCCAGCCGGTCGACATAGTTCATGCTTGAGGTAAATGAGAAGTTGACTGCCTCTGTTTGCGGACCAGGGTATACGTACTCAATGATGGGATACTTTTTATTCGGGTCAAAATCGTAAGGTTTGTACATCACCCCATACAGGTCGGTACGGCCATCATTGGCTTTGATCTTAAATGGCTCAGGAAATTTATAACCAGCGGCCATTAGCTGCGACAGGTCGGTAGTTTCCAGATCCATAATTTTGCGGCCCGAGCTTTCAAACAAAGCGGCCTTAGGCGCAGCATTTACGCGCGAATAGTTATCTATAAAATAGCTCGGCGCATCATTCATGCTGGCAGCATGGTTAAAGTTGCCGGGATCAAGCAGTTTTAAGCCGCTGCCATCCAGGTTTACACGGTACAAGTGTACATAATAAGGGTTTTCGCCCGGCTCGCGGCCCGATGCGGTAAAATACAACACCCGCGCTTTCTCATCAATCTTCACAATATCGTCGCAATGAAAGGGGCCTGACGTGATCTGGTTCTTTAGGTTGCCCTTATCATCGTACAAATAAAAATGAGCCCAGCCATCGCGCTCGCTCCACTCAACCAGCTCTTTACCGCCGTTAATGAGGCCCGGGGCAGCAATTTCTACATAAGTGTTTAAACGCTCCTGCGCCTGTACATTTACAGCACCGGTGTTAATATCGGCACTGCAAACATCAATACGCTTTAAATCGCGCGAGGTACGGTAAAAATAAAACCTGGTATTGGTACCCAGCCATATCGACGGCCTGAACTCATCGTCACGATTCTTAGCTAGCTGCGGGGCACCCCAAACACCCAGGTCCTCGTCTTTAAACAGGGCGGTATTTAGTTTTTTGTAGGTTTTGTTAGTGAAATCAAACAACACCATCTCATTTAGCGGTGCCGTTTTTTCGCCCGGCAGGTGGTATTTGTAGGTTTCAAGCGTTGGCCGAGGGTCGGCAATACTATTAATTACCCATAGGTCTTTCACCTTGCGCTCGTCCACCCGCTCCAGCACAAAATACTTTGAGTCGGGCGACCATTGTACACCCGCAGGTCTTCTTTTTTTGCGGGCTTTGGTTTTGTCGTCGCCTTTATCATCATCGCCGTCGTCGCTGCTGCGGTTGCTGCCAAAAGCATAAAACTCCACACCCTCTTTAGTTAATTGATGCTCAACAATGGTGCTGTCATTTTCATCTTTAATGGCTTTTTTGTAGTTCTCTTTATCCATCCACCAAAGGTTAAAGTTTTTTGAAAACACGATAGCCGAGCTATCCGGCGCTATTGAGGCCCAGTTGGGTTTCGGTTTTACCTTAACATAATCTTTCAACTCGGCCAGCTTGCCGTTTTCAAGGTTATAGATGAAGTAAAAAGTTTTCTTTTCGAGCGAGTCGGCCGCCTTTTTGTCTTTGCGGTCTTTTTTCACCTGGTCTATGGTGCTTAGCAGGTCAAATTGTATAGACTTTTCGTCCTTAGTGAATTTTAAATTCTGGATAGGCAGGTGCTGCGCGTCAAACGGGTCTTTAATTATTAAGGTGATGGCAGCAGCCAGCTTATCGTTATTAAAAATAGTTTTTTTAGAATGCGTAGCCGGGTCGACAATATACCAGTTTTTGGTTTCGCTGGTTTCGTAAACATACCAGAAACGGTTGCTTAGCTTCAGCCAATGCGGGTCGACCGATTGCGAGAAAACCATTTTCTTGATCTTATCGACCGAAAATTTGGAGGCCAGTTGGTAGTTACCTTTAACAGGAGCCGCAGCAGGAGCCTGCGCCCTGGCCTGTACCAACATAAAAGCAGACAGAACAGATAAATAAAAAATCTTCATAAAACTAATTAGCGATGGTTGAGATCAGCGGCGAAATAAAAATCCACAGCCTAAATGTATAAAAAAGATCGGCTATTTAGTTAATGGGGTTTTGTATGAGTGTTGTTACAAAGCTCCCTCTAAGTCTCCCCGGAAGGGGGAGACTTTTGTATGCGAAACGAGTCGATTTTTTTAAGTCTCCCCTTCCGGGGGAGATTTAGAGGGGGCTTATATCCTTTCAATCATGCCATATCTTTTGCACCCCGCCGTCTTTGCCCTGCACCGGGTCGCTGTCAGGGATAGGTACGCGGCGCAGGTTATCATCAACGTGAGGGCGTTCGCCGGGTTTGCCGTAGTTCATGTCGTAAGGTTGGTCGTATGGGTAGGCACCCACGCAGCCAATATCATTTTCATTGCCCAGGTTTTTGTGGGCCACCCCTGCGGGGATGATCAGCACATCGCCTTTTTCCAGTTTCACTTCAATACCGGCGTCGCCGCCCAGTAAAACGGTGGTTGAGCCTTTGTAAACGCCAAGCACCTCATGTACCGTGCTATGGTAATGGTGATATTCAAAAATACCGGCGTCCCAACTGTTGCCCCAGTTGTTTTTTTGGAAGATGTTGGATACGTGCGTAGCCGGGAACAGTGTTGGTATGTCTAACACTTTTTTATACAACAGTGCCGGGAATTTACTGTTGGGGAATACCCCGTTATCGTGCGTCTGGATTTGTAGTGGAGGTGGCATCATAGGCTGTTTTAAGTTTCAATTAATATAATTAGCAACTAGCTATAATTTTTAACGCTACTTGTAGATATGGGTTTGGAGAAATTTAAAATATAGATGCGGGGAATAATTTTCTATTACTATTCCATCTCTGCCGCGTCATTGCAATGACGTCTGTTTATAATTCATTTTAGTAGTTTTGCACCCATTATGACGATGAGTGCGGTTACCCCTTTTACCCTATTAAATCAAAATCTTTTATTGCTGCCGCAACGGGCCATTTTCTGGAACGAAGAGCAGGCTTTGATTGCGGCTGATGTGCATTTGGGTAAGGTGGGGCATTTTCGCAAGGCGGGTATCGCTATTCCGCGCGATATGGAGCAGGATGATCTGGCCGTACTGTCAGACCTGATCCATGAGCATCGCCCCAAAAAGGTCATTTTCCTGGGCGACCTGTTTCACAGCGACATGAATGCCGACTGGGAATGGTTCAGGCTTTGGCGTCAGCAGTTCCCAAAACTACAGGTGATTTTAATAAGAGGCAATCATGACATTGTGCACGATGAGCATTACCTGCAACTGGATGTAGAGCTGCATGATGAGCTGGCCATCGGCCCGTTTTTAATGCTGCACCACCCACAAGCGGAGGAAAAATTGCAGCAATTGAACGGCTACGTATTTTGCGGACACATACACCCTGGTGTTAACCTGCGCGGCAAAGGGCGGCAAAGCTTAACCCTGCCTTGTTTTGCTTTCGGCAAGCATCAGGCTATATTGCCTTCATTTGGCCGGTTTACAGGCAGGGTGGCTATACGCAGTTTAGAAACCGATCAGATATTTGCAGTGCTAAAAGATAAAGTGCTGGCTATAGCTTAGTGCTTTTCCAGATATGCGTCTACAGCGGCAGGTACATCAGCAAACTCAGCAATGCGCGACACGATCTTCCCCTGTTTATCAATCAGGTAATAAGCCGGGATACTTTTAATGCCCCAGGTTGGCCCGTTAGGCGATTCATCGCCTTTCAAATCTGATATCTGGGTCCAGTTCATGCGGTCGGCTTTGATAGCCTCAAGCCACTTATCTTTATCGGTATCAAAAGAAACACTTACCACACCCAGGCCTTTGCCGGTAAGTTGCAGTAATTGCGATATGATCTGTGCATGATTGTCGCGGCTTGAGCCATTGCTTGAGCGCCAAAAATCAAGGACAATAATTTTTTTATTCATCGCCTTAAAATTCAGAGGCTTACCGTCGGGCGTGGTGCCGTTAACCCCCGGCGCTGTGCTGCCCGGTGCCAGGCTGCTCAGGGAGCTTAACCTAACCTCCAGGTCCTTACCGTCGGGGCTGTTTTTGGCGGCCGAACTAAAATCCTGGAACATTTTATAATAAGTAGCCGGGTCATTCTGATAATCAAGCGACTTCATGATGTGTGCAGCTACGGCGTTATCCGGATATTTATCCATAAACACTTTAAAAGAAGCAAAGCCGTCGTTCTGATTGTTTTTAAGCTCTTCTCTTTGCAGTGCACTCATCTCATCCATGTCTTTCATGTTTTTGATATCAGCACTGTCAATTTCTTTGATACGCTTGTTAATGGCCAGCACCCTTGCCCTAGCCTGATGTCTTAAAGTGTCATTTATAACATTATACTCTGACAGCTGGGTTTGCAATTGCGAAGAAGATTTTATTGAAGGATAGTCATTAACATTTTGCGGGTCGATATTGATCTGGTAGTCGCCTTGCTCCAGGTACAGTTCAACCTCGCGCATGGTGCCCTTGGTCTCTTTGAAAGAGTATTGCATTTTATAATACCCAGGTACCTGTACGTAGTCTCTTATGCTGAACTTTCCGTTAGTAATATCGGCCGAAATCATGGTGTTGTTAGCCTGATCTTTGATAAGCAGGTTACCATAAAGTACACCGGGTGCAGTACCAGTGATAGTTATTGTTCCCTGGCTGCTTTTGCATGATGCAAAAAGCACCATAACTAGCAAAATAAAGCTGAAGTTTTTGATGATCATGGTTGTATTCAATAGTTGTGGGTATTCTGATCGCTAAAATAGTACATTTACGAGCAGCCGCCAAAACAGCCATAAATTTTACAGGAATATGGATATTGGTTTTAGATTGTTTCTAAATAGCCAATTGGCCGCCATTTAACCGAAACCATTTATATCTTTTGGCTTTTAATAAATACTTTTGCCTAAAATTTCATTTACTTTAAAATAATGAGCGAATTTAAACAAACCTTAAACTCATCGCTGGGAAAAAAGCTGCTTATGGCTTTAACAGGCTTGTTTTTGTGTACTTTTATTATTGTACACTTAGCGGGTAACCTGTTTCTTTTTAAAGATGACCAGGGTTTTGGTTTTAATGTGTATGCCAATTTTCTGACACATTTTCCGCCTATTGAGGTTATAGCTTACCTGCTGTACTTCTCTATCTTGCTGCACGCTTTGTACGGCTTGATATTGACCATTAAAAACCGCAAAGCACGCCCTGTTGCCTATGCTTCGCAGTCAAAATCGCCGGCTTCATGGTCATCAAAAAACATGGGGCTATTGGGTGCCATTCTATTTTTCTTTATCGTGGTGCACATGGGCGATTTTTGGTACAAATACAAGTTTACGCATAGTGTGGGCTACAAAGAGTATCGTACCAATGTGTTAACCAATCAAACCACTGTAGCAGACTTTACGCCGGCCGACCCAACTTTCGAGCATTCATCAACTACACAGAATGACGAGGAGATCATCCGCGTAAAAGACCTGCATGCCGTAGTGTCAAACAGCTTTCATAACCCAATTTATGTATTGATCTATGTGATAGCCATGTTTACCCTTTCGTTCCACCTGTTGCATGGTTTCCAGAGCGCTTTTCAGACGCTGGGTTGGACACACCGTAAATACAGCCCCGTGGTTAAGTTTATTGGCACCTGGCTGTTTGCCGTGATCATACCGGTAGGGTTTGCCTTGATGCCAATAGTGTATTTTTTCTGCCGATAAGCAGATAGAATCAAGAATTTAGAGTCAAGAATTTAGACTCTTTACTTGATGAAGTAATAAAATTTTTAATAAAAAAGGAAGATACAGAGCAGGTAACGATAAAAACATCTTTATTCTTGACTCTTTATTCTTAACTCTTAAATAACAACCATGAGTTTAGATGCTAAAATTCCGCAGGGCCCATTAGCCGAAAAATGGAGCAAGCATAAATTTAACTTAAAGCTGGTAAACCCGGCCAACAAACGTAAGTATGACCTTATTGTGGTGGGTACCGGTTTGGCAGGTGCATCGGCAGCGGCCTCACTGGCCGAGCTGGGTTATAACGTAAAAGCATTCTGCTTTCAGGATAGCCCGCGCCGTGCCCACTCTATTGCTGCACAGGGCGGTATTAACGCCGCAAAAAACTACCAGAATGACGGCGACAGCGTTTATCGCTTATTCTACGATACCATTAAGGGTGGCGACTACCGCGCCCGCGAAGCCAACGTTTACCGCCTGGCCGAGGTATCAGTAAATATTATTGACCAATGCGTGGCGCAGGGTGTGCCTTTTGCCCGCGAGTACGGCGGCTTGCTGGATAACCGTTCATTCGGTGGTTCGCAGGTGTCGCGTACGTTTTATGCCCGCGGCCAAACGGGACAGCAATTGTTGCTGGGTGCATATTCTGCCCTGAACCGACAGATACACAAAGGCAAGGTAAAAATGTATACCCGCACTGAGCTTTTGGATATTGTAACTATTGACGGCCATGCCAAAGGTATTGTAACCCGTAACCTGGTTAACGGGCAGATTGAAACTCACAGCGGCCATGCGGTATTGTTATGCACCGGCGGTTATGGTAACGTGTTCTACCTCTCTACCAACGCTATCGGCTCAAATGTAACGGCGGCCTGGCGCGCGCATAAACGCGGTGCATTCTTCGCCAACCCTTGCTATACTCAAATTCACCCAACCTGTATCCCGGTAACCGGCGATCATCAGTCTAAGCTAACACTGATGTCTGAGTCGTTACGTAATGACGGCCGTGTTTGGGCACCAAAGACACAGGAAACTGCCGAAAAGCTGCGCACTAAACAATTGAGCGCTGCCGACGTAAAAGAAGAAGACCGCGATTATTTCCTGGAACGTAAATACCCATCATTCGGTAACCTGGTTCCGCGCGACGTAGCTTCACGTAACGCTAAAGAAATGGTTGACGATGGTCGTGGCGTAGGGGGGTCTGGTATCGCGGTATTTTTAGACTTTGCCGACGCGATCAAGCGTTTGGGTAAAGAAACCGTGTCGGCCAAGTATGGTAACTTGTTTGATATGTATTACCAGATCACTAACGAGGACCCATATACCCAGCCAATGCGCATTTACCCGGCGGTACACTATACCATGGGCGGCTTATGGGTTGATTATAACCTGAGCACCAACGTACCCGGTTTATATGCTTTAGGCGAGTGTAACTTCTCTGACCACGGTGCTAACCGCTTAGGTGCTTCGGCCCTGATGCAGGGCTTGGCCGATGGTTACTTTGTGATCCCTTATACTATTGGCGATTACCTGGCCAGCATCGGCCCGAAACCGGTTGATACGAACCACCCGGCTTTCGAGAAAACCAGAAAAGACGTTACCGACCGTATAGAAAAACTATTAGCCCTTAAAGGCACCAAAACCGTTAATGAATATCATCGCGAGCTTGGCCACATTATGTGGGAATATTGCGGTATGGCCCGTACTGCCGAAGGTTTGACCAAAGCTAAAGGCCTGATAAGCGCACTGCGTGCCGATTTCTGGAAAAATGCATTGGTAGTTGGCGCTAACGACGAGGTTAATAACTCGCTGGAAAGAGCCGGCCGCGTTGCCGACTTCCTGGAGTTGGGTGAGCTGATGGTTGATGATGCCCTGATGCGCAATGAATCATGCGGCGGCCACTTCCGCCTGGAGTCGCAAACCGACGAGGGCGAAGCCCTGCGTAATGACGAGGTATTCTCATTTGTAGGTGCCTGGCAGTATAAAGGCGATAACCAACCGGAAGAGTTACATAAAGAAGCGTTGAACTTTGAGTTTGTTCATCCTTCGCAAAGAAGTTATAAGTAATAGATAAGTTCAGGAGTCGGGAATCAAGATTCAAGACTTTTGATCAATAACGATAGTAAAATAAAAACGATAGAAGCATTATCCGAATAATCATCTTGATTCTTGGCTCTTGATTCTTGACTCAACAAAAAACATATGAGCGACGGAAATATGAATCTGACACTTAAGGTGTGGAGACAAAAAGACGCTAACAGCAGCGGTAAAATGGTTACTTATAAGGCAGAGAACATCTCGCCGGATATGTCTTTTCTGGAAATGCTTGACGTGGTGAACGAAAGCCTGACCCATAAAGGCGAAGACCCCATACATTTTGATCACGACTGCCGCGAGGGTATTTGCGGTATGTGTTCGTTGTACATTAACGGCCGCCCGCACGGGCCTAAACGCGCCATTACCACCTGCCAGCTGCATATGCGCAGCTTCCATGACGGCGAAACCATTACCATTGAGCCATGGCGGGCTGCTGCATTCCCGGTTATTAAAGATCTGGCGGTTGACCGCTCGGCTTTTGACCGTATACAGCAGGCCGGCGGTTATGTATCGGTAAACACCGGTGGTGTGCCCGATGCCAACGTCATCCCAATCCCTAAAGTTATTGCCGACGAGGCTTTCAACTCAGCTACCTGCATAGGTTGCGGTGCTTGCGTTGCTGCCTGTAAAAATGCTTCGGCTATGTTATTTGTGTCAGCAAAGGTATCGCAATTAGGCATGTTGCCTCAAGGCCAGCCAGAGCGTTACAGCCGCGTACAGGCCATGGTAGCGCAAATGGACGAAGAGGGCTTTGGTAACTGTACCAACACCGGCGCCTGCGAAGCCGAATGCCCTAAAGAAATCACGCTGACCAACATCAGCCGTATGAATAATGATTACCTGAGCGCCAAGCTGTTCCGCGAGCAAGCGGTTGAGCATGATGGCGGCGGTGAGTAATGGATCATACACCCAAAAGACGCCATGCGTTGCGTCTTTTGATGATATATAATGAGGCGCTAGCTATTGCGCCTTTCTACACAATTAAAAAGGCCCGGATGACATTGACATTCTGGCCTTTTTGTTTGGAATCTTCCGATAGCTATAATAATCCTTTTAAATGGCATTTGGGCAGATGTATAAGTTAAAGCCAACTACCTTGTTCTGCAGAATTGTGGATAGGTAATGATTGCAAATTAAAGTACCTGCAGGGCGATAAGTTTGTAATGGAGCAAAAGGATTAGTCGACGAGGTTTAAGCACGATTAAAACGGCGCCGTTGTTTCAGTCTCGTAGAGGGACATGACCCTGTAGACAAAAGTTAAATAACTTATCTGCCTACAGGAAAGAAAAGCGCTAAGCTTTTTCTTCCCATATAGCGGCCAGATGCAAAATAGTATTAACGGCCTTTTGCATGTCTTGTACCGAGACCCACTCCTGCTTGCCATGAAAGGCGTGCTCGCCGGCAAAAATGTTGGGGCAGGGCAATCCCATAAATGATAATCGCGAGCCATCAGTTCCGCCGCGGATGCTGCACAACCTGGCATCCATGCCGGCGCGTTTAATGGCCTCCATACCATACTCCACAATTTCAGGATGCTGGTCAAGCATTTGCTTCATATTACGGTATTGCTCAGTTGTCTGCAGCTCATAGCTTGAGTTAGGGAAATCCTCTAAAACCTCGTCGGCAATGCGGCGTATCTCGTTAGCAAGCCGCTCCAGGTTCCCGGCATCAAAGTCGCGGATAATAAAATCGACTGTAGCTTGTTCAACCTGGCCGCTAATGCCTACAGGATGGATAAAGCCCTCCATGCCCGCCGTGTTCTCCGGCGACCGGTCAAACGGCAGCATCGCCACAATAATGGCTGCTATTTTAATGGCGCTTTCCATCTTGCCTTTAGCAAAACCGGGGTGCGAGCTTACACCGTTGATAATGAGGCAAGCACCGTCGGCACTAAACGTTTCATTTTCTATATTGCCGGCGCTTTCACCGTCTATGGTATATCCGGCGTAAGCGCCCAGTTTTTTAATATCAACTTTATCTACTCCGCGACCAATTTCTTCATCAGGAGTAAACAATATCCTGATATTGCCATGCTTTATTTGCGGGTTGTTAACCAGGTGATAACAGGCATCCATAATTTCGGCAACACCGGCTTTATTATCTGCCCCCAACAAAGTTGTGCCACTTGCCGTAATAAGGTCATTACCCAACTGGTTTTTGAGGTCGGGATGTTCATTTATTCGTAACACCTGCGTATGGTCGTCTGGTAAAACAAGGTCTGCGCCGCTGTAGTTTTTATGGATAATGGGCCTTACATTCTCGCCGCTACAGTCGGGCGAGGTATCCATATGCGAGCAAAAACATATCACCGGCACGTTGGGCTTGGCGGTATTGGCGGGTATAGTGGCGTAGACATAGCCAAACTTGTCCAGATGGGCATCAGTAATACCCATGTCTAAAAGTTCTTTAACCAGCAAATTGCCCAGCTTTTTTTGCTTTGCGGTTGATGGATAGGTTTTTGATTCGGGATTTGATTGTGTATCTATACTTACATAACGCAGAAAACGTTCTGCTACAGTATAATCGCTCGTCAAACTAAAGTTCATATATTTGTAACGCTATTTGATTATTCAGCTAAAATAACACTTGTTTAGATTGCTTAATATTTGATTTTGAGAAAGCTTTTACTTTTTACCATTTTATGTTTTGGAGGTGCCGCAGTGCATGCTCAGGATGCCTATAACTTTGCTAAATACGGGATAGGCCTTTTTGGCGGAACCAATTACCCGTATGCTGATTTAAAAAAGGCAAATCAAGGCAAGTCGTTTGACATTGTCGGTTATTATAACTTAACGCCTTACGTGCCTTTGGGTTTTGAAGTACAATCGGGCGAGCTTTCAGGCGGCGATGTGCATACCGATGCGGCCATGCGCCAGTATGACAATCAATATAAAGCTATAATTCTTCATGCCGATTGTGCCCTGGGCGAAATTATAGACTATGAAAACAATTTTCTGGCAGGTATTATTAAAGATTTGTACGGAGGCACCGGTTTAGGTGTGATTGTTAACCACATGAAGTATATACAACGTTTACAAGGCGACGGTAATCGTTTTCCCGGAAAAGATAACAGCCTGAGCCTGATGATGCCGATACGTTTTGGCTATGAGTTCAAGATCTACAACTCTTTTGGCGAACCTTTTATTGGCCTGAATATACAGTATGTACATAATATCACCTTTAATGAGCAGCTTGATGGCTATGCTGATTCATCTGATCGTTTTAAAAATAACTCGCCCGACCAATACCGGCAGATACAGGTAGGCATAAAAGTGAACTTTGGACCAACTACGGCCTACACTAAAAAGATAAACTACTAACATTGAATATAGAAGAGCTGCGCGATTATTGTCTGGACAAACCTGCCGTTACCGAAGGCTTCCCGTTTGGCGAAGAAACGCTGGTATTTAAGGTTGCCGGTAAATTATTTATGCTGATAGGCTTGGAAAACGCCGACCGCTTCAATGTTAAATGCGACCCCGAACTGGCCCAGGAACTCCGTGAGCGACACCCCGAGGTACAACCCGGCTACCATATGAATAAAAAAATGTGGAACACCGTTTACCTGAACGGCGCGCTAACCCGTAAACAAGTGCTGGATATGATTGATCACTCATACAACGAAGTGGTAAAAGGGCTGCCTAAAAAAACACAGGCCGTAATCAACGGCGGGGCTTGATAATTGCTATAAACTGATCATTGAATTGCTCTTTTTAATTAAGCAAACAGAAAAACCACATGCTACTTATAGCCAGGTGATGAGCTGTCACCCCTTCCCGCGCTAAACCCCAAACGCAGCGTTAAATTTTTGTATATCGACACTCGCCCTATTTTGAAAAAACATATCTTCGTTACCCGGTAGCCCGCCTCACGTTGCCGGCCCAATTAAATTTAAAATGATAGAATATCTGCACTACGCTCCTGTAGCGTCATTCATATTTGCCATAACACTTATCACGTCCGTCATGACGTTTAGTAACCCTGAATGGTTTGGCAAAATGATGTTTCATCCGTACAGCGTTTACCGTAAACAAAAAGTATATACTACGCTTACCAGCGGCCTCATTCATCATGATTATATGCACCTGGCTTTTAACATGATATCATTTTACTGCTTTGCTTTCCAGCTGGAAACGGTGATTGGCCACTGGCAGTTTGCCGTGCTGTACATGGTAAGCCTGGTTTTAAGCGATATGCCATCGCTGGTAAAACATAAAAACGATGCATGGTATCATAGTCTGGGAGCATCGGGTGCTATCAGTGCGGTGGTATTCAGTTATATTATGTATGCACCAATGGCTATGATGATGATCATGCCGCTGCCTTTTCAAATGCCGGCTATTGTATTTGGGGTACTGTACCTTGTTTACTGCCACTTTGCGTCTAAACACGCCCGCGATAATATTAATCACGACGCACATCTGTTTGGTGCTTTTTGCGGGGTGGCTATAACGCTGATACTAAACCCGGCTGTTATGCCGGCGTTTGTGCACAACATTAACGAGGGAGTGCGATCGTTACTGCATTAACAAAATTACCATTGGCGTCAAATAAAAAGCTCATAGGCGTTTCAGGGTTTTTAATGATTTCAAGCAGCAGGAAGCCCCAGTTTTTCCAGAAGCTTTCTAATACCTGACCGTAAATTTTATTTTGCCAGTCGTCAAAAAGCGGTTTGCTGCTCATCCCGCGCAGCGGCATGGCCTCAATATACAGGTACTCATTAACAGGCAGCAAATTATACTCCGGCAGTCGGTTAAACAGGTAGGCCGAGTAAAAAACGCGACCGCTGAACTCTTCAAATTGTATAGGGTGCAGGGTGTTGCATTCAATTTTTTGAAGCACCTGCTCATGGTAGCGTTTGTTGGCGCCATTGTCCTGAAAACAGATGATCAGTCCGAAATTCTTGATGCGCAATGAAAACGTCAGTGTGTTGATCTCATCGCGATAGCCAAACTCCTGCTCATTGTTATCTACCTTAAACAGAAACACGCTGTAGGGCTTAAAATCATCCAGGATAATGGGCAAGTTAAGCGTTTGCAGCATTAAATGCAGGTTGCTGAATTTATGGATGATAGACTGCGAAATGTTGAACTCCTCGCCCGCCGCATATTGCTGCCGAATACCAGCCTGTATCTCATTAAAAATTATCCCGTACAGCAATTTACCCGCCCATTGAAAAAGCTTCAGTTCATCTACCGCTTTCACGGTCTCATATCCCCCATTAAAAGCTTGCGCTATTTCATTTTCCAAGGGCTCCAGAAAGGCCTCATTCACAGCGGCCGAACAAGGTATTTTAATATCCTTATAGGTTGCCATGCTTTCGTCAAGCATTTTGAAAGGCTTTTCTTCCAAATTATACATACTCATTAGCCACTGCGGGAAAACCTGGATAGTTTCTTCTGGGCTATTCAGCGCCCGCCCGGTCAAAAAGCAATATTGGTTACTAAAGCTGGCCGCCTTAAACGGCTCGTATGGGGTTACTGGCATGGGTGTTTGTTTTGTAATATCGAATAATGGACGCTGAACGTCAAACACCGATATGTTTTTCGTTCATAATTCATCCAATATTATTCGTCGCCAAAGATAACCATCATTTTAAAAAGAGTATTTTAGCTTTCAGATTATAACATGAAGCTGACTTATCAACCGTTTGAGCTGGCACTGCGGCACCCGTTTACCATTGCTAAATATTCGCGCACATCTACACCTATTATGCTGGTACAGCTGGAACACGAGGGCCAAACAGGTTATGGCGAAGCTTCCATGGTACCCTATATGGGCGAAAACCCGGAAAGCGCCGTTGCGTTTTTGAGTAAGGTAGATGTTGGGCAATTTAAATTTCCTTTTGATTTTGGGGCGATTGTTGACTATCTGGATAACCTGGCACCGGCTAACCCGGCCATCAAAGCCGCTATAGACATTGCCCTGCACGACCTAGAGGGTAAGTTGTTGGGCAAGCCCTGCTGGAAAATACTGGGCAGCAAGCCCCAGCTGATGCCGCCTACAAGTTTTACCATTGGCATTGATAAACCTGAAGCAGTGTTGCAAAAGGTTAAAGAGGCGGCGGGCTTTAAAGTGATCAAGGTAAAGTTAGGGCGTGATAATGACAAGGAGCTTATCCAAATCATCCGCTCGGTAACGGATGTGCCTTTTTATGTAGATGCCAACCAAGGCTGGACAGACCGCCAGCAAAGCCTCGACATGGCCTGCTGGCTGCAGGAACAGGGCGCTTTACTTATTGAGCAGCCAATGCTAAAAACCGACAAAGAAGGTAACGCCTGGTTAACCGCGCATAGCCCCCTGCCTATTATTGGCGATGAGGCCGTGCAGCGCCTGGCAGATATTGAGCAGGCAAAAGATGTGTATCATGGCATCAACGTCAAACTCATGAAATCGGCGGGGATGTTTGAGGCCAAACGGATGATTGACAAGGCGCGCAAGTTGGGGCTGAAAGTATTGATTGGCTGTATGAGCGAAACCAGCTGCGCCTCGCTGGCCGCAGCGGCCCTGGCACCGCAGTGTGACTGGATGGATATTGACGGGCCGTTTTTAACCACTAACAACCCTTATCGGCCCCCGCATATCGTCGGCGGAACGTATCAATTGAGCGATGCGCCGGGCTTGGGCTTGCAGCTAAAATAAATTTAGGGTTAAATTTTTATCCTCGCCAAAAAACCGGTTATTTTGTAAAATGTCTTTGTTTGTAGCCTCCCTGAATTCTGGCAGCAATGGAAATTGCTATTATGTTGGTAGCCAGGACGAGGCTGTATTGATAGATGTTGGCATATCCTGCCGTGAAACCGAAAACCGTATGGCCCGCCTGGGGCTTTCTATGCGCAAGGTAAAGGCCATTTTTATCTCGCATGAGCATACTGACCACATTCGCGGGGTTGCCGTTCTAGCCAAAAAATATAAGCTGCCTGTATACATCACATCGCTTACGTTGTTGCATGGCGGCCTGGCCCTTGACCCTGATCTGGTTATCAACTTTGTAGCCGAGGCACCCGTAAACGTTGGCGAATTATTGATTACTCCGTTTTTAAAACTGCATGACGCTGCGCATCCGCATAGTTTTATAATTGCTTATGCAGGTATAAAGGTTGGCGTATTTACCGACTTAGGAGCAGTTTGCGAGAACCTGGTGCAACACTTCCAACAATGCCATGCCGCATTTCTGGAAGCTAATTATGACGAAGAAATGCTTGAACGCGGTAGATATCCCTATCACCTGAAGCGCCGCATTCGCGGGGGTAAAGGCCACTTGTCCAATAAACAGGCGCTGGCTTTGTTCATGGACTATAAGCCCGCCTTTATGAGTCATTTGTTTCTGGCACACCTCTCCAAAGACAATAACGACCCCGAACTGGTTCATAACCTGTTTAATACACATGCACGCGGGACAGAAATTGTGATAGCTTCGCGGTATCGTGAAAGCGCCGTATATCACATCAGCGGCTCGGCTGTTAATACTTATGCGCCGGTTGTTAACCTGCAAACCAGTTTGTTTTAAGAGCCCCGCTCTTTCACTATCTTATTTTCTTACAATGATTACTGTAAGTTGAAACTTTATACGGCAGATTTTTAAGAAAACCTGGCAAATTGAAAAATTGTATGATGCCCTGTTGAGCATCCTTACGGTTTAATTGAATGGCGGGGGCCGGCACTTAATTTAGCGTGCGTTATAAAAACAATGGACGTTAAAAAAGGAGAAGTCCGCTAAAACTTCTCCCTAAAATTAACTGATCTCATTATTCTCATAAAGAACGAATTGGTTTAGTCCGATTGTAACAAGTACTCAAAAATATAAAATCCTATGTACTAACTAGAATAAATTTTAAAATAATTTATTTTTAAAATTTCAAAATCTTATTCTGCTAAAATTTTAATACCCAAATTAAATAGTTTTCGCCCTGTTTTTGGTTTTATTTCGTCTAAAATAAAAAAGCGTACCGTTTGGCTTATGCCTTTGGTACGCTTTTCAAAAATTTGTTTAAGCCCTGCTTATTTCATGCCGGCTTGTATTTTATTGATATGATCTAAATGCCCTTTTATAGTTGGCAAGGTTTTATCAACAAAGGCTTTTAAATCAGGATCTTTCAGATTTTTTGAAGCACTTTCAAACATGTCGACAGTAGCCTTATGGTCGGCAACCATTTTGTCAACATAAGCTTTATCAAAATCGGCACCCATTTTTTTCGACAGATCTGCAATAGCCTGTTTTGAGTCGGCACTTACCGAATCAGGAAGGGTAATGTTCTTAGCTTGGGCAACGGCCTTTAATTCTTCGCCGGCTTTGGTATGATCCATTACCATCATGTCGGCAAACTTTTTCACGTCGTCGCTTTTAGCTTTGGTGGCTGCCAGTTTACTTAACTCAATCTCGGTCATACCCCCATTCGCCGCATCAACGGCAAATTTGGCGTCATCGGCAACTACGGCAATACCGGCAGAGCCATTGGTGGTAGTATCTTTTACCTGGTTTACACTGTCGGCAGCCGATGTGCTGTCGGTACCGCTGTGGCAGGCCTGGAACATCAGTCCGGCGGCAGCCATCATTACTACATAACTTAACTTTTTCATAGATTTACTTTTTTGCTTTATTAGTAAACCGCTTGGAAATTATTATGTTTCAGGATTTTGATTTTTTAAGCATTCACCACGTTGGTTGGCCGCCCATCAATAAAAGCTTTCAGGTTATCAACCACGGTAGCCATTAAACGCGCACGCGCCTCTTTGGCAGCCCAGGCTATATGTGGGGTGATAATACAATTTTTGGCTTTAAATATCGGGTTGCCGGCAGGCGGTGGTTCTTTAGATAACACGTCTATGCCTGCGCCTGCAATGCTGTTATTATTCAGCGCCCAGGCTAAATCGGCATCATTTACAATTGGCCCGCGCGAGGTATTGATCAAAAAGGCCGAAGACTTCATTTTGCGCAGGCTATCTGCGTTGATCAGATTTTGTGTTTCAGGTGTCAGCGGGCAATGAATGCTGATAAAGTCTGATGTCGTCAGCAATTCATCGACAGAAACCCATTTAAAATTTTTGCGTCGCGACTGATCGGTTTGCGTGCGGCTTTGGGCAATAACCTGCATATCAAACGCTGCCGCAATATCGGCCACCTTTTGGCCAATGGTGCCAAAACCGATAATGCCCAGCGTCTTTCCCGTCAGCTCAATGAGGGGGTAATGCCAAAAACAAAAATCAACGGAATTGACCCACTTACCCTCAAACACGCCATCGCTGTGTTTTTGCACATGCAGGCTAAGCTCAAGCATTAAAGCAAAAACAAATTGCGCCACGGCATTAGTGCCATAGCCAGGGACATTGCTTACTACTATGCCTTTTTGTTTGCAAAAGGCGGTATCTACAATGTTATAGCCGGTAGCCAATACACCCACATATTTCAGTTTGGGTAGCTGGTTTAGTATAGTTGCATCCAGCGGGGTTTTGTTGGTGAGTACAATGTCAGCACCCTGGCTACGCTCAACAATCAGTTTGCCAGGCGTGCGGTCATGAACGGTAACATTGCCTAAGCAACTCAGCGCATCCCAGCTTAAATCGCCAGGGTTAAGCGTATAGCCATCTAAAACTACTATTTTCATATTTCAGTTTACTGATTTGCTTTTGCCGATGACAAAATCATGCCCTCAACCCAATGAACAAGTGTGGCGGCCTGCGGCTGTTTCGCTGATACCGTTTGTCCGCAGGGCCATACGCTACGCTCAAGATAACGGGCTATTACTATATCAGTTAGTCTTGATATTAGGGTCCTGCTTAGCAGGTTGCTGCAGTTCCTCGATAGTAAAGTTCTTTTGTCGCGAGGCCAGCTTTGTACGCAGGTTTTTAACATCGGCAGCAGTTATTTTGCTGCCTTTGTTTTGCCATGAGCGGCGCACAAAGTTCATTACCTGGGCCAGGTCGTCGTCGCTGAAATCTTTGTTATCAGCAAAGCCCGGCATTTCGCCGCTGATCTCAGGAGCTTTGTAAACATGACCGTTTATTTTCACGGCACCTGTAAGGCCTTTTAGCAGGATAGAGATCATCACAGTTTTATCGCCATTAACAATTTCAGATTTATTAAGCGGCGGCGCCAGTGCGGTAACGCCGTTGCCGTCCTCGCCGTGGCAGGTTTTACAAACCGTGCCGAAAATGGCCACCCCACGCGGGAAATATTTAGCCATAAGTGCCGGGTCGCTGTTTAGTTTGGCGTCTTCAATAGCAGCTACCACCCTGCCTATGCGTTTGTTTATCGCCAATGAGGTATCAGGCAATGCTGCCAGTATTTCTTTCTGGAAAGCTTCTTCACGGCCCTGAACGTTGGCTACGATAGCATCAGACACAAAAATATTTTTAGGGTATTTCTTAGCCAGGGTGAATAAAATACCGTCGGCAGCCTTTTTGTCATATTTCTGGATAGACGCCGTTACAAAACCCACATACGGTGCGGCGGTTACGGCGGTGCTGTCTGTACCGGCAATTATTTGCGACAGTACCGGAATAAACCGGCTGTAATTATTTTTGTCGATGATATTTGGCGATACTGTTAAAGCCTGCATACGTATTTTCCAATCAGGCGATTGCAGCAGGGCCAGTACCTGGTCGGCTTTTAATTCGCCGAACCCTTCCAGCGTCCATAAAGCGTGGGTTACCAACAGCGGGTTATTTGATTTTATCGCTTCGCGCAAAGCAGGCAGAGCCTGCTGCGGTTTGCTGTCAACCAGTATCTGCTGCGCTTTATCTCTTACAAAACCGTTGGCATTGCCTAACAGCGCCACCAGTTTAATGGGGGCTTCAGGAAAAGTGACGTTTACCAGTTTTTTTCCTGCGGGATATATTTTATACAAGCGGCCGCAAGACAACGGCTTGGTTAAATTACGCTTAGCAATCTCGCCGGCAAGATAAGGTGTTAAATAAGTTTTATGCTGAATGATACCGCGGTACATATCCACTACATACAAGGCACCATCCGGCCCATCATACAAACTCACCGGGCGGAAACGCTCATCTACACTTGCCAAAAACTCGCGGCCGTGATAGGCTTCTTTACCTTTCACTATGTTGCCTTTCTCATTCAGTATATCACGTTTTATCAGGTTGGCAGATGGCTCGGCCACGAAAGCATTCATCTGGTAATTAGCCCCAAATAATGCGCCACGGTAAATCATAGGGCCGCAGGCGGCGGTAAAGTTTACCAGGCGTGAGCTGTCGTCTAATACACCTTTCATATAACCGCGGTTTACACCCGGTGTCGGCCGTATCGGGAAGGTGCGGTTGTCTGCAACAGTGCGCTCATTAAAGCCCGCCAATCCGCGTTGATTTTTATTCGTCAGGCCCAGGCCCGGCGGAAAGTAGTCGCCCTGCAAATTGGTTGAGTTATCATTGGCATACATACGGCCCATGTCATCCTGCGCTATACCCCATTGCCCTTTTTCGTGGGCCGATTCAATCAGCCATTTGTCGCCCTGTTTGCGGTAGCGCTTGGGCGAGTTGGCATTATATATCCAGTTATCCAGCGCGCGGTAAAGGCCGTTCGGCTGGTGCTCAACGTTACCACCATCTGTATACCTGGCATCAACCAAAGTACGGTTTACCACTTTGTCGTTTTTAAGCTGATAATAATACAGGCGGGGCGGCTCGGCAACCAGCAGGCCATCTTCAATTAAACATAAAGCACGCGGCATTACTAACGAGTCAATGATGATCTTGCGCTCGTCCATTACGCCGTCTTTGTTTCTATCGGTCAGTAAAACCACTTTGCCCAGGGGCTGGTTTTCGCCGCGGCCGCTGGTATCAGGCATATAGTCCTCCATCTCAAGCGCCCAGATGCGGTTATAACGGTCAAACGTCATGGCAACCGGGGTGCTGATCAATGGCTCGGAAGCAATAAGCTTGATAGCCATGCCCGGCTCCAACTTCATTTTACTGATCGACTCGGCAGCCGGCACAACGGGCGACGAGTTAATATCGGCCTTTGGCGGATTATTTGGCGTAATAGCCAGCATTTTGTGTGCGGTGCATTGGTATAAAATACCTACTGCTGCCAGCAGCAGTGCTATGTATGCGTACTTTTTCATTCAGGGTAATTGGCAAAGTATACAGCGAAATTGGTGTACACTGGTGGTTTACATTCAAAATAAAGTTTATTTTTTTATAAAACCGGCGCTATTTAAATACTAAAACCGGTTTTTTGGCATGAAAACGTTTTCGTAATAATTATTTTACTTTGCAGATGAACGTTTGACAGCAAGCGGGTTGGTTTATTTAACGAACTTTAACGGCGGATAACTATCCAGCATTAATAACCAATTATACTAATGAAACGATTGATACTTTGCGCACTGGCCCTGGCCGGAGCATCGCAGTTATGGGCACAAACCAAAACGCCTGCCGGGTATGTTGACCCCTTTATAGGCGCCAGCACCAATGCCGACGAAGCCGGTGTGTACCATGGCCTGGGTAAAACCTTTCCGGGTGCGGCTACGCCTTTTGGCCTGGTACAGCTAAGCCCCAATACCATAACCGGCGGCGACAATGGCCCCGGCTACAGCTATGAAATGAAATACATGGAGGGCTTTGCCTTTACCCAAATGAGCGGCATAGGCTGGTATGGCGATCTGGGTAATTTCCTGGTCATCCCAACTACCGGTCCGCTGCATGTAGTGGCAGGACGACATAAAGAATTACCGGGCTACCGTTCTCAATACAGTAAAAAAGACGAAGTGGCACAGGCCGGCTATTACGCCACTACACTTACCGATTATAATATTCACACCGAAATGACGGCGGCACCGCATAGCGGTATTATGCGCTTTACCTTCCCCCAAAACAAACAATCGCGCATACAGATTGATCTGGCCCGGCGCGTGGGTGGTACGTCTACCGAACAATATATTCAGGTGGTAAATGACCACACCATTCAAGGTTGGATGAAATGCCCGCCCGAAGGCGGCGGCTGGGGTAATGGCGACGGCAAAGCAGATTATACCGTTTTCTTTTATGCCGAGTTTAGCAAGCCGTTTAAAAATTATGGTGCCTGGAGTGCCGATATCCCCGCAGGCATATCGCGCAAAAGCGAAAGCGTGACCAGTTTAAAATATGATTCATTGGTAGCTAAAGCTAAAATCATAACTGATTTTAAGGAGCTGCAAGGTAAGCACCTGGGGTTTTTCACCGATTTTGCTACGTCAGCTAAAGAAGTGGTGTTATTAAAAGCCGGTATCTCTTTTTCAAGCATGGAAGGTGCGAAGCTTAATTTAACTTCTGAAATTCCGGGATGGAACTTTAATAATGTACGCTTCAGAGCCAAAGTAGCCTGGAACAAAAGCCTGTCAGAGATAAGCGTAGCCGGGGGTACCGAAGCGCAGAAAACCGTTTTTTACACCGCGCTGTACCATACCATGATTGACCCGCGTGCTACTGCCGACGTTGATGGCACCTATATGGGCGGCGACATGAAAACCCACCGTACCGACAAGTTTGTAAAACGCTCGGTATTTAGCGGCTGGGACGTTTTCAGAAGCCAGTTTCCGCTGCAAACCATTATCAACCCTAATATTGTGAGCGACATGGTCAACTCATTGGTTGAACTGGCCGACCAAAGCGGTAAGGAATATCTGGAACGTTGGGAATTTTTAAATGCCTATTCTGGCTGTATGGTGGGCAACCCGGCCATTCCGGTTATTGCCGATGCGTATAGCAAGGGAATCCGCAACTTTGATTTGCAAAAGGCCTATAAATATGCGCGTAATACTTCAGAGAAATTTGGCAACACGCCCGGGCGCAAAGAGCTGGATATTTCGACAACCTTAGAATATGGTTTTGACGAATGGTGTCAATCGCAATTGGCACAATGGCTAGGTCACCCCGAAGATGTGAAATTATATGCCGAGCGTGCGCAGACCTACAAAAAAATATTCGATCCGGAGAAAGGCTGGTTTCGCCCTAAAAAAGCCGATGGCAGCTGGGAACCATGGCCAAAAACCGGCCGGTTGCAGCAAAACTACGGCTCGGTTGAGAGTAACCCTTATCAGCAGGGCTGGTTTGTACCGCATGATATTGATGGCCTGGCGGGCCTGATGGGTGGCCGCGAAAAAATGATTGCCGATCTGAACTCATTCTTTGAACACACACCCGATAACTTTACCTGGAACGACTATTACAACCAGGCTAATGAGCCGGTGCACCTGGTACCGTTTATGTTTAACCGCCTGGGCACTCCATGGCTTACCCAAAAATGGGTGCGTAAAATTTGCGCCAATGCTTATAAAACCGGTGTAGCGGGTTTGGTGGGTAATGAGGACGTGGGCCAGATGTCGGCCTGGTATGTGCTGGCGGCCAGCGGTCTGCATCAGGCCACACCGGGTAACCCGCGTTATGAAATATTTAGTCCGACGTTTAGCAAAGTTGCTATTCGTGCCGGGGCTACAGGTAAGGTGTTCACTATTGTGGCTAAAAATAATTCGGCAGCTAATGTTTACATACAGTCGGCTAAGCTAAATGGCAAGCCATATAACAAATGCTATATTGAGCATGAGCAAATACTGGCTGGCGGCACATTGGAGTTTATGATGGGCCCGCAGCCTAATAAAAAGTGGGGGATTTAGCGAACAAACCTTCGCCCCGCCGTAGAGGGGGAGGGCTTAATTAAACGTAGTAATATTATTTATGAAATGAGTAATTACATTAATCAAACAAGTCTCTCCTACCGGGGGAGATTTAGCGGGGGCATAATCATCATTCTTTGTTTAATCAGCACCGTAGCTCTAGCCGCCCCATCCGCCAAAAACCTGAACTATAAATTCAAAGGCAAAATATCACGCGAGGTATTGGAGAACTACCTTGACCGGGCTATTACCATGCAGAGTTTGCTGGTTGGGCAGGGCAATTTTGATGATAACTTACGGATGATCAAAAACATCGGGGCCAAGTTTATTGGCCGGGCGGTTTGCCAGTGGGGGCAGGAGGCAGATATTCCGCAGAATTTGATGAAGGAAAAGAAGCTGGCCGCACAGGTGCATGATTTTGATGCGGATATTATTTTGCAGGCCTGCATTTTTGAGATCGTAACGCCGCAGGTAAACCAATTGCCTGTACCTGATTGGGCTTTTAAAGCTTTGAAGTTACCTGTCGAGCATCGTAATTTTAATTATGAGGCGATGTTATACCCTGATGGCAAATTTAAAGGCCAATGGGGGCGCGGCTCAGTGCCCGATGTAAGCCAGAATGAAACCAAATTATTCTTTTATTACCTGGGTGCTTCCTATATTGATGCAGGTATTGAAGGCCTGCACTTTGGGCAGGTTGAGCTAATGAATAAGAACGACAAAAACCTGGACCACTATGCGCAGATACTAAGCTTGATTCGCGATTATGCCCACCAGCACGCACGCCGCAAAATGGTGATCTGCGACTCGCATGTGCCCAGCGGCGGTTTTGTGAAGGATGGGCATTTGCTGATGGATGTACATGCATTCCCGCTGCGCATTGAAGAAATCCCGGACAAGCCCGAAGAAGCCAAACTGGAAGTGGGCCATACAGACGCGCTGTTTCTGCGCAGCAAGGGGGGTATTACGCCCAGCGGTTGGAGCTGCGAGCATTTGCCTTACCTGGTTGAATTTGATAATTATGGCGTAAGCAAACAACCCAGCCAGGCCCACGCCGCCGGACTAAGTATCTGGGTTTGGGGTTACGATGAGATCAGCTGGTTTGCGCATCAACCGGCAACTTATCGCCAAAACTGGCTGCGCTACGCTTTTGAATGGGTGAAGAAAACCGACCCTAACGGTCATGTGGAAATGCCCGGCGGCCGACAAATTACCTCGCCTATTGATAAAAAGCGCTGGTATTACGCCAACAACGCTAGTACCGCCGTACCAACAGGGCATGGCGATGAAGATACTATCCGCAATATTTGGGCAGCAAATGATAGAAGTAAGGTTAATTAAGAAAGCCTGATACTAATGAATGTGTCGACTTATCCGGGATTTTGCCGGCAACCCCAATAAACTTAATATCTTTTTTGTTTGGCCGCTATACCGACGGCCGGCCGGGGCCGATATTCATATTTAGCATATAACAAAAAACCACAGGAGGGGCGCCTGTGGTTTAAAAGTTGGGCAGCCTATGGCCTATCTTTTTATATTGAATTGCCCTTGTACAATTTATTTAAATCTAAGCGAGTAATAAATATTGTGCGGACCAATTTCTTTGAAAGCTTTTGTCAAATCGCCTATTGAGTTGCATAGGTAAAACACATAAACTTCGCCTGCATTATCTTTATGTATAGCTACCATGTTACAAAACTTATAGCTGGTGCCAAACGAGTTGTTTTTTACCGGGATCATCCAATAAGAAACTCTGTCGGCACCAAAATCTTTTTTACAAACGTCAGCCGGGAAACCACCCATCTGTATGTTCTTATCTTTAATGCCGCCCCCGGCATTGGTTGCCAGTTTCATGCTGTAGTTATCAAATTTGTGTATAATAGCTGTGTCAATACTACCTAAAAACTTGCCGGCCGGCGCAGGCTTTAATTTTACAGGCTTACCGGTAAAGGGCACTACCAGGTAGCGTATCTCTAAACCACGTTTGGGATATTTAAGCGCGTAGTGGTAATTAATCTCTTTGTTTTTAACTACCGGTGTTTCAATGGCACCCAAAGGGCTCTTAAAAGTTAAGTGCGCCTGGTTAAGCAGCCTATTAAAATTACCGCGGGCAGCGGATATTTTTTTTGTTTGTGCATTGGCGGCTGCGGTTACAAACAGCAAGGCAATAAAAGCATGAACTATTTTCATGATATGGTTATAATTTAATGCTAAACATAGCAAGGATTTTTATGCAGCGCAAATACTGTTGGCATGGTGTGTATCTGCAATTATTAATTCACCCAAACCGTTTGTGTAAATGCGCCGTTAACTGCGGCATCCCAAACCTCTAAACGCACCCAGGTTTTATTTTTTAGGTTGACAGGTACATGGAATGTTTTGGAGCCAAAGGCGGTGGTATTTTTAAGGTTAATGCGCTGACGATAAACGCCGTGTCCGTCGCCGCTCACAATTTCGGCAAAGTTGAGCGGGAAAGTCCACATAACCGTAAAATCCATGACCGACCTGGTAGCCGCGGTTACTTTAATGGTCGATCCGGCCTCGGAGCCGTTAACCTTAAAATCGGGTATCAGCACCTCGCCCGTGGTGGCGAAGAACCGGCCGCTTTTCAGCACATCCAGAACCGGTTGCCACCCGTTTTTAAACTCGGGCAGGGTATTTAGCTTCAGGTAATTAACGTTGGTATGGGCATACATTTCGTTTTGTCTGGTAATACTGAATATATCTGACTCGGCCAGTACTTTCTTTTTCAGGCCCCAGTTG
>Ga0153956_1000774_pt1 | contig 33147 bp, 26 predicted proteins | sample TSFL040MetaG_FD_104704 | JGI IMG/M metagenome (GOLD analysis project Ga0153956, IMG submission 104704) | Attine ant fungus gardens microbial communities from Florida, USA - TSFL040 MetaG | ecosystem: Host-associated > Fungi > Mycelium > Unclassified | place: USA: Florida, Wekiwa Springs... | reverse complement strand
CTTGCGGATATCCATTTGTCCGGACACGCTATTTTTCGAGAAAGCCGCCTCGATCGCGCGGCGCGTCGCGCCAAGGCCGAACGGAATGACTTCAATCGGGAGCGGAAAACGGCCAAGAGTCTGCACCCATTTGGTTTCGTCCGCGATCACGATCATGCGGTCGGACGCTGCCGCGACGATCTTCTCGCGCAGCAGGGCTCCGCCGCCCCCCTTGATGAGGTTGAGATTCGGATCGACTTCGTCGGCGCCGTCCACCGTGAGGTCGAGCCGGTCGATCTGGTCGAGCGTCGTCAGCGGCACACCGCAACGCTCCGCATCAGCGCGCGTCGCTTCCGATGTCGGCACGCCGATCACCTTCAGGCCGGTCCGGACCCGCTCGCCGAGCAGTTCGACGAAATGCTTCGCTGTCGATCCCGTGCCGAGACCAAGCTTCATGCCGTCCTGCACCTGCTCGACAGCGCGCGCCGCCGCCTGCCTCTTCAGATCGTCCATCGACATGAAAGTCCTCTACCGCCCGCAGTTCGGAACGCGAGGCATATAGCGCGGTTTCCACGGGCATGGATACGGCTTTTGCGCCAGAAAGACCTCAAAACACTCCAAATCGGACCGGACTTTGATGCTTGCATGATGCATCCCGGCCAGCTAGCGATCCGGGATGACAACATCCCCGACCTCCTCGCCGCTTATCGTCTTCGATCTCGACGGCACGCTCGTCGATACCGCACCGGATCTGGTCGCGGCGCTCAACTACGTGCTTCAGCGTGAGGGGCTCCCGCTGGTTCCAATGGCGTCGGCGCGCACCATGATCGGCGCAGGCGCGCGCAGGCTGATCGAACGGGGGCTGGAACTGGATGGCCGCGCCATGAGCGCGCAGGACATCGATCGGCTGACTGGCGATTTCATCACCTACTACCGCGACCACATCGCCGACGCCTCGCAGCCGTTCGAGGGATTATTTGCCGCGCTCGACGAACTGGAAAACAAGGGATTCCGGTTCGCCGTCTGCACCAACAAGCTTGAGGGTCTGTCGCGGCTCCTGCTTGAGAAGCTCGATATGACAAAGCGGTTCGCCGCCATCTGCGGAGCCGATACGTTCGGCGTTTCCAAGCCGGACCCCGCCATTCTCCGCCAGACCGTCGCGCGAGCCGGCGGCACCATGCCCAACGCGATCATGGTCGGCGACGCCGGACCTGATGTCGGAGTGGCCCGCCGCGCCGGGATTCCCGTCATCGGGGTGACATTCGGTTACACGGAAGTGCCGATTGCGGAGCTGAAACCCGACTTTATCATCAATCACATGCGTGAGTTGCCGGGCGCGATCGGCGCCTTGTCAAGGTGAGCACAGCCCTCACAGCGAATTGAAAAATATAGGGTTTTCCCGAAACCTCCGACTTTCTTCAGCGCCGTTAACCTTCTCGTAAGGAGCGCAATCCGGGCGGTTGCACGCGCCTTGGGACGCTTCTAAGGTTACCGTGGGGGCTATGCGGCTATGTCCGCATCATTTGGCGGATGCATCATGCGTATTTTTGTAGTCGTGGCAGCGGGCCTTGGCCTTGCGGGCTGCTCGTCGGTTTCGATGCCTGAAATGTTCAAATCGACACCGCCCTCGGTGACCGTGCAGCTCGAATCGCTGCCGGCCGGTGCCGAAGCCAGCACGTCCACGGGACAGACCTGTAAAACCCCCTGCTCGGTTTCGGTTGTAGCCGAAAACAACTTCACGGTGACGTTCGCCCTGCCAAAATACCAGTCGGAAACGGTTCCGGTGCAGATCATCCGCGATCCGGCCAACCCCGGCTTCCCGAGCATCGATCCGAACCCGGTCTACGCCGAACTGCAGCCTGCCGCACCGCCTCCGAAAGCGCGGCGCGCAGCTCCGCGGGCGGCCCCGAAGGCCAGGAAACCCGCCGCGGCGGCGCCAGCACCGGCACCGGCGGATGCATCTTCGCCGTTCCCGCCGCCCCCGGGCGCCCGCTGAACTGTTGTTCTTTCAGACAGATCGATTGTAACAGAGCCCCATCGTCCCTAGATTAGCTCTGGGATACCACGGCCTGCGCGACCGGCCGTGGTGAGTACGAACAAGGCACGCTGCATGAGCGGACCTCTGAAAGGTTCTGAAGCCACGTCGGCTATATCCACGATGACCGATCCGTTCGGCCGGTCGATCACCTATCTGCGCGTGTCGGTGACCGACCGCTGCGACCTGCGCTGCTTCTATTGCATGTCCGAGGACATGACCTTCCTGCCGAAGTCCGATCTCCTCACCCTTGAGGAACTGGACCGGCTCTGCTCGACCTTCATCGCCAAGGGCGTCCGCAAGCTGCGTCTCACCGGCGGCGAGCCGCTGGTCCGGCGCAACGTGATGTCGCTGGTCCGTTCCCTGTCGCGGCATCTTCAGACCGGCGCGCTGGATGAACTCACGCTCACCACCAACGGGTCGCTGCTCGAAAAATACGCGGGCGAACTGAAAGACGCCGGGGTCCTCCGCATCAACGTTTCCCTCGATACCCTTGAGGCCGGGAAGTTTCGCGACATCACGCGCTGGGGCGATATCGACAAGGTGCTGCGCGGCATCGAGGCCGCGCGGGCAGCGGGCCTCAAGGTCAAGATCAACGCCGTCGCGCTCAAGAATCTGAACGAGGACGAAATCCCCTCGCTCATGGAATGGGCTCACGGCAAGGGCATGGATCTCACCCTGATCGAGGTCATGCCGATGGGCGACATCGGTGCGGGGCGGATCGATCAATATCTGCCGCTGTCGCTGGTCCGCACCCGCCTCGCGTCCCGCTACACCCTCACGGACCTTCCCGACAGCACGGGCGGCCCTGCGCGCTATGTCCACGTGCCGGAAACCGGCGGCCGGCTCGGCTTCATCACGCCGATGACCCATAATTTCTGCGAGTCCTGCAACCGGGTCCGCATCACCTGCACCGGCACGCTTCACACCTGCCTCGGCCAGGAGGATGCCTCTGATTTGCGCAAGCCGCTGCGCGCCTCCGCCGATAACGACCTGTTGAGCGCAACGATCGACCGCGCCATCGGCCTCAAGCCCAAGGGCCACGATTTCATTATCGATCGCCGCCACAATCGGCCGAGCGTCAGCCGTCATATGAGCGTGACCGGCGGCTGAAATTACGATTGTTGCGCAAGACACCCCGCAAACCCCATAGGGATTTCAAAACCGCCCGTGCGGGACCCGCTTTCGTCACATAATCAACAAACTGCTGATTGACGGCGGCGCGACTCGCTGGTTTTGTCGCACCACTTTACGTGCCACCGGCCGAAAAAGGCCCGCACTGCTCCCTGCATGAAACGCAGCCAGGCAGTATCAAAAAGGCACGGTGGCGTGATTCAGGGAGGGTGGGGTTTGCAATCGCTACTGAAAGTAAGCCGCGCAATCGACGCGTTCAGCACGTTCGTCGGTCGCTGGATGTCATGGCTGATCGTGGTCGCCGTCATGATCTCGGCCGTAAACGCCGTCGTCCGGAAAGTCTTCGACGTGTCGTCGAACTCCTTTCTTGAATTGCAGTGGGTTCTTTTCAGCGTCGTATTTCTGCTGTGCGCGCCCTGGACGCTTCTGAAGGGCGAGCATATCAGAATCGACATCATCAATCACTTGCTCCCGCTCCGCGTCCGCGGCTGGATCGACATGATCGGTCATGTGTTTTTTCTCGTGCCCTTCTGCATCATCCTGATCTGGACCTCGATCCCCTTCTTCCTCGTTTCGTATCATCAGAACGAGCAGTCCTTCAGCGCCGGGGGCCTGCCGCAATGGCCCGCGAAAGGACTGATCATGATCGGTCTCGCGCTGCTGCTGATCCAGGCGGCTTCGGAAATCATCAAGCGTGCCGCTATCATGCAGGGCCTCCTGCCCGATCCGAACGCCGAAGCCCTCAGCGCACATGAAGTTGCCGAGCTTGAGGCAGTCAAACTGGCACAAGCCATCACCACCGACAAACCATGACTGACCGCAGTCATACAGCCTCCAACGAGAGAGACTTCTGATGGTCGCTATGTTCATTCACTACATGGCGCCGATCATGTTCGCGTCGCTGGTGATTTTCCTGCTGCTCGGTTATCCGGTCGCTTTTTCGCTTGCGGCGAACGGCCTGCTCTTCGCATTGATCGGCATTGAACTCGGCCTGTTCCGCCCGGACTTCCTGCAGGCACTGCCTGAACGCGTCTACGGCGTCATGAACAACGAGACGCTGCTGGCGATTCCATTCTTCACCTTTATGGGCCTGATCCTCGAACGATCAGGCATGGCGGAAGATCTGCTCGAAACCATCGGCCAGTTATTCGGCAGCATTCGCGGCGGCATCGCTTATGCGGTCGTGTTCGTCGGCGCATTGCTCGCCGCAACCACCGGCGTCGTTGCAGCGTCCGTGATCTCCATGGGCCTGATCTCGCTGCCGATCATGCTGCGTTATGGCTACGATCGCCGCGTGGCCACCGGCGTGATCGCGGCATCGGGCACGCTGGCGCAGATCATTCCGCCCTCTCTCGTGCTGATCGTGATGGCCGACCAGCTCGGCCGCTCCGTCGGAGACATGTACGAGGGTGCCTTTATTCCCGGAATCGTTCTGTCGATCCTGTATGCCGTCTACATCTTCATCGTCGCGACGTTCTTTCCGAATGCCGCGCCCGGCCTTCCCCTGGAAGCGCAAACGCTGCGCGAGCCCGAAACCGCCAAGCACCCGGCAATCCTGCCGCTCGCAGCCGTCTCGGCCGCCGGCACCGCATATCTTCTCGTGGTCAAGCTTGGCCTGTTCGACTGGACCTCGCCCGTTTTCGACAAGATTTCGACTGACCCAATGGTGCTGCACGGATTCTGGTTCGTGATCCTCACTGGCCTGTTCACCCGCCCCTTCATCGGCATCATCCGGACGATGACGCTGTCATTGTTCCTCGTGATTGTCGGCGCAACGGTCATCGCGCTGGAACTCATGAAGTTCACCGATATGAAAGGCGGCGCGGACTACGTCGTGCTGACGATGTCGATCGTGGTGGCGATGTCCTTCGTGCTCGCCGTGATCAACAAGCTGCTCCGCCTCAAGCTGCTGTCGAAACTCGCCGAGCAGGTCGTGTTCGTGATGGTGCCCCCGCTCGGCCTGATTTTCCTTGTGCTCGGCACAATCTTCATCGGCGTTGCGACGCCCACAGAAGGCGGCGCGATGGGTGCGGCAGGCGCCATGATCCTCGCGATGATGAAGAAGCGCCTGAATTTCGATTTGACGCGACAGGCCGCCGAATCCACCGCCAAACTTTCTGCCTTCGTGATTTTCATTCTGGTCGGCGCCCGCGTTTTCTCCCTCACCTTCTACGGAGTGGACGGACATCGCTGGGTCGAAGAACTGCTTGTATCGCTCCCGGGAGGTCAGACCGGCTTCCTGATCTTCGTCAACCTCTTCGTCTTCGTTCTCGCCTTCTTCCTCGACTTCTTCGAGCTTGCCTTCATCGTCATTCCACTGCTCGGCCCGGCGGCCGAGAAGCTTGGAATCGACCTGATCTGGTTCGGCGTCATCCTCGGCGTGAACATGCAGACTTCGTTCATGCATCCGCCGTTCGGCTTCGCGCTGTTCTACCTGCGCTCGGTCGCTCCGAAGGAGGCCTACACCGATCGCGTCAGCGGCCAACGCATCGCGCCGGTCACGACCGGCCAGATTTATTGGGGTTCGGTGCCGTTCGTCATCATCCAGGTCATCATGGTCGGCCTCGTCATCGCGTTCCCCGCGATGGTGATGCATTACAAGGGCGCGCTCTCGACCGTCGATCCGAACAAGGTGAAGATCGAAATACCCCAGATGGAAATGCCGCAGCTGGATTTCGGACCGCCCAGTTCGAAGTAGTTCTCTCATCCGCGATCGAAAAGCCCGGCCCTCCCACGAGAGCCGGGTTTTTCGTTGCCGCGATTTGGGGGCGCGCCAAAAGAAAAGCCCGGCCTCCTTGCGGAGGCCGGGCTCTTTTTGCTTTCGATAGCTGAGGATCAGCCGCGGGTGCGCGAGCGGATCATGAAGCTGTCGTTGGTGTACTCGGCGACCTGCCACCACAGATACTGATCGGAGCGGTAGGCCTGCATGGCCTCGATCGCCTTCTTGAAGTCGGCGTTCTTGGCCGAAATCTCGGCCCACAGCTCGTTGGTCGCCTTGAGGCACGCATCGAGGATATCGTTGCTGAACGGACGCAGTTGCGTACCGCCGGCCACGAGACGCTTCAGAGCCTGCGGATTCTGCATGTCGTAACGCGCCGGCATCCAGCCGTTCACATGCGCCGCCGCATTGGTCAGGATCGCCTGATAGTTCTTCGGCAGAGCGTTGAACTTCTCGAGGTTGGCGAAGGCGTGAACCGTCGGTCCACCTTCCCAGAAACCCGGATAGTAGTAGTACTTCGCGACCTTCTGGAAGCCGAGCTTCTCGTCGTCATACGGCCCCACCCACTCGGCCGCATCGATGGTGCCCTTTTCCAGCGATGGATAGATGTCGCCGCCGGCGAGCTGCTGCGGAACGACGCCGACCTTGGCCAGCACCTGACCGGCGATGCCGCCGATGCGCATCTTCAGACCCTGAAGATCGGCGACGGTCTTGATCTCCTTGCGGAACCAGCCGCCCATCTGGGTGCCGGTATTGCCGCAGGGCATGCCGACCACGCCGTACTTCTTGTAGAACGCGTTCGCGAGATCGTTGCCGCCGCCCTGATCGAGCCACGAATTCTGCATGCGCGTGTTGAGGCCGAACGGCACCGACGCGAAGATCGCGAAGGTGGGATCCTTGCCGACATAGTAATAGGAAACGGTGTGGCTCATTTCGACCGTGCCGTTCGAGGTCGCATCGAGCGCCTGAAGGCCGGGAACGAGTTCGCCCGCCGCAAAGACCTGAATCTGGAACTTGTTGTCGGTCATCTCGGCGACATACTTCGCGAGCTGCTCACCGCCACCGTAAATGGTGTCGAGCGACTTCGGGAAGCTGGAGGCCAGGCGCCATTTAACTTCGGGCGACGACTGGGCAATAGCCGGCGCCGCAACCGCGGTCGCGGCGGCTCCGGCAGCAGTTACTTTCAAAAAATCACGACGCTTCATCAGGCATCTCCTTCTGGGGGGTGTTTCTTTTTGAAATCCCTCGGGCCGGTCTGTAGCACGGAAGGCGATTTTACGAAAATGCTGGACCGTCAGCCTTTTGCGGAATTAAACGAAAGTCGAATGATGTCGTAAACATCCCTGATCCGGGCCGTTTCAGTGGCCTGGATGCGAAGCGATAGGGCCTGAAATCTGCGCTTTGATCCTGGCCGCGATCTCCCGGTAGATCGCCGCATGGGGCCCGCCCGGCTCGCTGCTGACCACCGGCTGCCCCGCGTCGGAGGCCGACCGGATGTCCATGTGGAGCGGAATTTCGCCGAGAAACGGCACCTTTAGCCGCTCGGCCTCATGACGCGCCCCGCCATGCCCGAAAATATCCGAGCGTGTGCCGCATTCGGGGCACTGGAAATAGCTCATGTTCTCGATGATGCCGAGGGTCGGCACGTTGACCTTCTCGAACATGGCAATCCCGCGCCGGGCATCGATCAGGGCGAGGTCCTGCGGTGTGGAGACGATTACCGCCCCCCGCAGCGGCACCTGCTGGGCCAGCGTCAACTGCGCATCGCCGGTGCCGGGCGGCATGTCCACCACCAGCACGTCGAGTTCGCCCCACGCCACGTCCCACAGCATCTGGCGGAGCGCGGACATGACCATCGGCCCACGCCACACCATGGCCGTGTCTTCCGCCACCAGAAAACCGATCGACATCAGCGGCAAGCCGAACCGCTGGAGCGGAATCATCTTCTTGTCGGCATTGACCGTGGGCTTGTCGCGCACGCCCGTCAGGCGTGGCACCGAGGGACCGTAGATATCCGCGTCGAGCAGACCGACGCGGAGGCCGAGGTCGCGCAACCCCAGCGCGAGGTTAAGGGCGGTGGTCGATTTTCCGACGCCGCCCTTGCCCGATGCCACCGCGATGATGGACCCGATGCCGGGAATGGCGGCCTGTTTGCCCATGGGCGAATCCGCGGGCGCGCCTTGCGGGCGATGCTGCGCGACAGGCTTCACGCCATGCGAATGCTGGTGGGAATGCTGATGTTGATGCGGCGGCGGCGCGCTGCCCGGTCGGCGCTCCGCGGTCAGGGCAACCAGTGCCGTCGTGACCCCGGGGATCGCGCGTACCGCGGCTTCAGCCCTGGCCCGCACCTCTTCCCATGCCCGTGCCTCGTTGGCATCGACATTGATCGAGAAGAACACCTTACCGTCCGAAGCGGTGATCTCCGACAGCACCCGCGCGTCCGCAAGCGAAACGCCGCGCGGCGATGGCACGGCACGCAGCGCCGCGAGAACCTGATCCTTATCGACAGCCACAACACATCTCCCAGTGCAGCGGTCACATGATGCCGCTGCTCGTGTGGTTTTGGTTCGCAAGTCCGCAGCATTTCGCGGCGAGTTCTTTTGCGGACTTGCGAACCAAAACCACACGAGAATTATAGGTTTCTAGTGTCCTGAATCCGAAGCTCGCTATAGAGTGCGCCGCAAGATAAAGCGAGCTTCGGATTCAGGACTCTAGCTCGCCTTCATACGCGCGTCACATCGACCGTCAACCGGGCTGTCAACGCACTTGCTTCCGGCCCCTTCAATCGCATAGCTGTTGCCCTGCTCCGGATCGTCAGATCCGGTTAAAACCTCAGCAATTCAAAGAGCGCACGCATGGCAAAAGTTGCATTTCTCGGTCTTGGCGTCATGGGATTTCCGATGGCGGGGCACCTCGCCGTCAAGGGCGGTCACGAGGTGACGGTGTACAACCGCACCGCCGCCAAATCGCAGGCATGGGCCGAAAAGTTCGGCGGCCGTTCCGCCCCGACGCCGAAGGCTGCCGCCGAAGGCCAGGACTTCGTCATGGCCTGCGTGGGCAACGACGACGACCTGCGCGCGGTCACCATCGGCGCTGACGGCGCGTTCGCGGGCATGACGTCCGGCGCGGTGTTCGTGGATCACACCACCGCCTCGGCGGAGGTGGCGCGGCAGCTCGATGCGGAGGCCACCAGGCGCGGCTTCCACTTCATCGATGCGCCGGTGTCCGGCGGCCAGGCCGGCGCCGAGAACGGCGTGCTGACCGTCATGTGCGGCGGCAGCGAAGCGATCTACAAAAAGACCGAACCGGTGATCGCGGCCTATGCCCGCATGTGCAAGCTGCTCGGCCCCGCCGGGTCCGGCCAACTCACCAAGATGGTCAACCAGATCTGCATCGCCGGTCTGGTTCAGGGGCTCTCGGAAGGCATCCATTTCGCCAAGAAGGCCGGTCTGGACGTTCCTGCGGTGATCGACACCATCTCCAAGGGCGCAGCGCAGTCGTGGCAGATGGAAAACCGCTACAAGACCATGAACGACAACGCTTACGATTTCGGTTTCGCGGTGGAATGGATGCGCAAGGATCTGTCGATCTGCCTCTCCGAAGCCCGCCGTAACGGCGCCAGCCTGCCGGTAACGGCCTTGGTCGATAACTTCTATGCTGAGGTCGAGAAGATGGGTGGCAAGCGCTGGGATACGTCGAGCCTGCTGGCGCGTCTGCAGCGCTGAATATCGCTCCGATCTTTGCTCTGAAGCGGCGCGGAATCCCGCGCTGCTTTTATTTTTTCAGAGCCTTTCGCGTTCAGCGAACCGAGCAAGGATCAGCGTACCGCTGACGGGCTCCAAACGATGAAATTTACACTTTCTTAACGCGATTAAATCGATCTTTAAGCCACCTCTTAATGATTTGACGCCAGTAATAGATCGTCGCTGTTTGCGCGTGCGATTTTGGCCATCGTTCGCGCGTGTTCGGGAATTTGTCGCGTAGCCCATGAGTATGTCCGCCGACACCAAAGAACTGTCCGCGCCTCCTGCGGAAACGCCGGCGAGGAACCGACGGGCGGCATCCCAGCGCGTGCGCGAGGCCCGCGACCGGCTGACTTCGACCAGCGGCACGCGACCGGCCTTCGATCACGAATTGCTCCGCCAATACGCCCAGACACGCATCTCCGCATCGCTCGTCGTGGTGCTGCTCGTGGTCGCCGCCGGCGTGCTGTGCAGCTTCTGGATTCCGCCGTTCGCCGCCGTGGTCTGGACCGCGGGAATTCTGGCGATTCACGGGATCGTCATCCGCTTCTGCGCGAAGTTTCTCACCGTCACGTCATCGGCGCCAGCCGTTACCCGCTCATGGCGCATCCGCTTCGTCGCGCTCGACCTGGTCTACGGATTGGCCTGGACCGTGGTGCTGATCCATCCATCGGGGATCGACGTCGTTTCCAATACCCTGATGCTGTTTGTGATGCTGCTGGTGATCGCCGTCTCCAGCATGCTGGCGGCCAGCCTGCCGATCGCGGCCTTCGCGGCGACCATTCCGGTCGCGGCCGCCATTGCCGTGAACTTTCTGCTGCGCGGCACTTTTGACGACTACATGCTCGCGGCGCTGGCCGTCACCGCGGAAGGCTACTTCGCCCTGCTCGCCCATCGCCTGCATTCGACCACACTGGCGACGCTGGAAGCCCGCGCCGAAAAGGACGCACTGATCGGCGAACTCGAACAGGCCAAGGCGATCTCGGACGAAGCCCGTCACCGCGCCGAATCCGCCAACGTGTCGAAGTCGCGCTTCCTCGCGCAGATGAGCCACGAGTTGCGCACCCCGCTCAACGCCATTCTCGGCTTCTCCGAAGTGATGAAGAGCGAGATTTTCGGCCCCCACACCGTTCCGGTCTACAAGGACTATTCCGCCGACATCCATAATTCCGGCGTGCACCTGCTCAATCTCATCAACGAAATCCTCGACCTCTCGCGCATCGAGGCCGGACGTTACGAACTCAACGAAGAACCGATCTCGCTGGTCCATATCGTCGCGGACTGTCACCACCTGCTGAAACTGCGCGCGTCCAATCGCGGCATCACCATTCACGAAGTGTTCGAGCAGGACCTGCCGAAGCTGTGGGGCGACGAGCGCGCGACGCGGCAGGTCGTGCTCAACCTGTTGTCCAACTCGATCAAGTTCACGCCGCCCAGCGGCGAAATCTGGCTCAAGGTCGGCTGGACGGCATCGGGCGGCCAATATCTCAGCGTCAAGGATACCGGATCAGGCATCGCCGAGGATGAAATCCCGGTGGTGCTGGCATCGTTCGGCCAGGGATCGAACTCGATCAAATCCGCCGAACAGGGCGCGGGCCTCGGCCTGCCGATCGCCAAAAGCCTGATCGACATGCATGGCGGCACATTCACGCTGAAGTCCACGCTGCGGGTCGGGACCGAAGTCATCGTCACCTATCCGCCGGAGCGCGTGATGACGGCGCTGGCGCCAATGCGCGAAGACGCGCCGCCGCTACAGCCTGAAGGAACAGCCGGCGACAAGAGCCGGCCCCGCCACAAGCCGATCATGAATGCGGGCACCGGCCTTTAGCCATCTTGCGCGAGCGATGAAAATGTCCATCAGTACGACGCATGACACAGGAACCGACGCCCCAACAGGCAACGCCTTGCATTGCCGTCTGCTTCATCGATCCGAAATCGAAGCTTTGTCTGGGCTGCGGGCGCACCCTGCCCGAGATCGCGCGCTGGCACGCCATGGACAATGCGGAGCGGCTGGCCGTAATGGCGACGCTGCATCAGCGCATGCAGGACGCGGGCTTACCGATTCCGGCTCCGCCTGCGGAGCGTCAGGCCCGCTCCTGATCGCGGCAGGTGCCGCATGATCCGCAAAATCGTCATTCTCGCATTGGTCGTCACGGCCGTCGGCTTTCTGCTGTCGCTATCGAACCCCGTTGCGTTTGCAAACGTGAAAGGCGCGCTGATCCGCGTCACCGACCGCACGCTGAAAGCCAGATCCACCCGCGCGGTCGAGGTCGCTCGCAGCGACGATGGCGAGTTCTCGCTCCGCGCCAAGATCAACGGCGTCAGCACACCGATGGTGATCGACACCGGCGCGACATCCGTCGTGCTGACCTATGAGACAGCGAAGGCCGCGGGCCTGCCGCTGGAATTGCTGAATTACAATGTGGACGTGGAAACCGCCGGCGGCCGTGTCCGCGCCGCGCGGCTGACGCTGGATCGTCTCTCTGTCGGCAAATTGGTGGAGCGCTCGGTGCCCGCGCTGGTCGTCCCGCGCGGCCAGATGAAATCGAACCTGCTCGGGATGAGTTTCCTTAACCGGCTGGAAAGCTGGGAAGTTCGCCCCGACAAGCTGATGCTGCGCGGATATCCCTGAAACTCAGGCGGCCATTGCGGCGGCAGGACGCGGCTCGACCGTTCGCAGCGCCTCACGCAGCGTCTCCGTCCCCGCTCCCGGCCTGGTGCAAACCTCTGCGAGGTAACGGCGGAAGGCCCGTGCGCCGGGCACGCCATGAAACGCGCCGACCAGATGCCGCGTGACCGAATGCAGGCGTGTGCCGCCCGCCAGTTCGCGTTCGATGTAAGGCATCAGGGCTTCGATCGCGTCGTGCATGGTCGCATATGGCGCAGGCTCGCCGAACAGTTCCGGATCGACGCTGAGCAGACGCCATGGCTCCTGATACGCCGCGCGGCCAAGCATCGCGCCATCGACATGATCGAGATGCGCCTTCGCAGCGGCGATGGTGGCGATGCCGCCATTGATCGCAACGGGCACTTCCGGCAGCGCGGCTTTGAGCCGATAGACCCGGTCATAATCGAGCGGCGGGATGTCGCGATTCTCTTTCGGCGACAGGCCATTCAGCCAGGCCTTGCGCGCATGAACAATCAACGCATCCGCGCCAGCCGCAATGACAGCCCGGCTCAGCACATCAAGTGCGATTTCAGGGTCCTGATCGTCGATGCCGATGCGGCACTTCACCGTGACCGGAATCTTGACGGCCTGCTTCATCGCCGCGACACACTCCGCAACAAGTTGCGGCTCGGCCATCAGGCACGCACCGAAATTTCCGCCCTTCACGCGATCGGACGGACAGCCGACATTCATGTTGATTTCGTCGTAGCCGAAGTCTTCGCCGATCTTCGCGCTCTCCGCGAGATCATGCGGATTCGAGCCGCCAAGCTGCAACGCGACGGGATGCTCGCTCGCATCAAAACCGAGCAGCCGCTCGCGATCACCGTGGATGATCGCGCCGGCGGTCACCATCTCGGTATAGAGCCGGGCGCGGCGCGACAGCAGGCGATGGAAGACGCGGCAATGCCGGTCAGTCCATTGCATCATAGGCGCTATCGAGAAGCGGTGTTGCGATTTCATCTTTGATTTCGTTGTATTTTCTATCATAAAATGTTGAGCCCGTTGCGATCATCGCATCGTATTGTTGTGATTTTAGCTACATCGCGGGGTGTTTGACTCCAATAGTATCACAAAGTGACAACAGAAATTGAGCTTGTGATACCGACATGGGAATCATTGCAACCCGCAAACGTGACAACAACACCGCCCCCCTCTGGCAAAGGTCAGGATAGGCGTACCCGAGCAGCCGGGGATGACAGGCTAATCGTCCCTTCCGCCGACAGCTCTCCAAGCGTTTGAGGACGACGAAGTATCTTCCAGCCATCAGAGAAGGATCGGAGCCTCAACAGCAGAGGCCGCTCGATCCAGTTCCAAACGGAAAAACCAATCACAACCGCGCCGACGGTCAGGATTGGAAGAACGATCACATTGTCCTCAACCCCGGCAGATGCGAAGGGCCACCATATCATGGACAGAGCCGTCATCGACAATACGTGGGTCAAGTACAAGGAATAGGAACAATCGCCCATCACCGAAAGCCACGACCAGAACGAAAGGGCCCCCACTTCGGCTCTCGCAACGCCAAAGGCGAGCAACGCACAGGGAACGCCAAAGGTCAGCGTGCGCGCCCACTGATCGTCAAAAACCCATGTATTCCGCGCGGCCCATACCAGAGCCAGCGCAAACCATGCGACCGCGATAACAAGGACGCCCCTGCCATGGGTCGGCCGCAACGTGCGAAATGCAAGAGCAGCCAGAGCACCACCGATAAACTCCAACGACAGCGGATTGAAAACCACCGCCGCAAGAGGGTTTAGAGCGCCAGCGCCGAGAACCGATCCGGCAAGAACAACGGCCGCCCATCCCACGAGAAAAGCCAGGCTCCACCGGCGGCCGAACAGCAGGCTGATCGAAAAGACGAGATAGAAGAACACTTCATGCACCAGCGTCCAGCCAACCGCGAGAAGAGGCGGGCGAGCGTCGGGCCACAACAGCAGATTGCGAACGATATCGGGCTCCCCCACGATGCTGCCGAACACGAGAGCAGGACGATAGAGCCAGACGGGGATAAGCGCAGCAGTCACGATCCAGTAAAGAGGATAAATCCGCGTCGCGCGTGCGAACAGAAACGGCACGACAGAGCGCCCACCTCGCTCGATTCCCCACGTCGTATGCACCATCACGAAACCGGAGATGGTGAAAAACAGATCGACGCCAGCCATTCCAAAATGGAAAGACGGAGACAACAGCGTTTGCCCTCCGGACTTCGCCTCTATGCTCACCAGATGAGCAAGAAGCACGCCGAAAACGGCCACCGCACGCAACGTCTGTATACTGGATAGGCGATTAGACACAGCCGGCGACCAACTGCGGCCCCGCCATCTGGCGATGGAAAACGCGGCAATGTCGGTCGGTCCAGCCCATTGTCGGGAGGATGGAAAATCTCCACTTACTGTCATTCCGATGTTCGAACACAGACACCCCGCCTTCGCCATCAGTTCAATTTCGGCCGGCGTCTTCGTCATGTGACAGCAGCTGGGAGATCGACGGCATGGACACCGACCGCCTTCAACTCGTTCGCTACAAGCTGCTGGAACGTGAGGCTCGGATTCAGCTCACAGAGCATGCCGATCTTGATCCAAAATGCCGCCTGGGCATTGATCGAGCGATAGGAAGCCTTGCTGGCGCGACGCAACTGCTCGTGCAGTTCATCTCCGATATTGACGATCCCCATTGCTCCTCCATGCACATATGATTCATATATGAATCATATGTGCGCGATTAAAGCACGACAAGACGTGACGATGAGCATCAAAAAAGCTGCTACTCGATTTGTTCGGCTCGTTGACAGACAAAGGGTCTGCAGGCCGGATATTCGAACTTCCGTCACATCCTCAGTCAAATGACCTGAGCAATCCCAATCAGCGGCCCCACCATGACCACACACCGACTAAGCGCTCTCGACGGCCTGCGCGGCGTCGCCATCCTGCTGGTGATGGGGTTTCATTATTTCTATCATCTTGAATCGTTTTATTATAAATCGACGCTCTATCCGTATGGCGAGACGTTCAGCAACACCGTCATTTTCAAATACGGATATCTGGGCGTCGAGCTGTTCTTCATCATCTCCGGCTTTGTCATCGCAATGACACTGGAGTCCTCGAAATCGCTGATCGATTTCGCGATCCGCCGCTTCGTGCGCATCTGGCCCGCGCTGATCGTCTCCGCCGTTCTGACCTTCTTTCTGCTGAACTGGTCCGACGCGCCGTTTGCCCTCACCCGCCGCCAGTTCTGGCCGAACTTCATTCCGTCACTGACCCTGACGCCGGTCGCGATGTGGTCCGGACTGTTTCCCAAAGTGGATTTTGTCACCGGCGTGTACTGGTCGCTCGTCGTCGAGATCCGGTTCTATATGATCGCGCTCATCCTTTACTGGATGTTCGCGCGGCAGAACTTCGCGCGCAATCTCGTGATCTTCACAGTATTGACCTATATCGTTCGCGCTCTGCTCCGGCGCTGGCTGCCGGGCTACAACGGCGTCTATGACGGCTTCTTCGTGCCGGATTACATGCCGTGGTTCGCTGCGGGCGCGGTGTTCTACGAACTGTACAAGGAACGTCTGTCCAGGAGCGCGGCATTGGTCATGCTTGCGATCAGCTATGCCATGATCGCGCGGATCAGCATCAACTACACCGTGATCGGCCGCGATCCTTTCGTATCCTGCGGCTTCGCGCTGCTGTTCCTGATCCTGTTCTGGTTTCTGGCGACAAAGCCAATATCGATGCGGATTCTCGAAATCCGTCCGCTGGTCTGGATCGGCGAATGCAGCTACTCGATCTATCTCTACCACTATGCCGTGGGCATGATCCTGATCTCGCGGATTTCGAAGACCATCGGCCTCGGACCGCAGCTTGCATTGGTCGCGGCGGTCTATCTGGTGATCTTCGCGATCGGGCGGATATCTTATGCCGCCGTGGAGAATCCGGCGCGTCGCTGGCTGACCAAACTGTTCATCGGCCCGCCGCAGAAGCCCGCGGCGGCGGCATCGCCGGCAGCCTAGCGATCAACTACTTGCCGGTGAACGTCGCGGTGCGCTTGGCGAGAAACGCGTCCACGCCTTCCGCGAAATCCTTCGTCCCGATGCACGCATCGAAACTCGCGGCTTCGGCTGCAAGCTGGTCGTGCAGCGAATTGTCCAGCGAGCCGCGCAGCAGCGCCTTGGCCCTGCCAAACGCGAAAGTCGGTCCCTCGGCAAGACGCCGCGCGAGTTTGTCGGTTTCCGCCACAAGATCGGCGGCGGGCACGACGCGATTGACGAGGCCGAGCCGCAGCGCTTCCGGCGCATCGTAGACGTCCGACAGCAGCGCGATCTCCATCGCCTTGCGCAGGCCGACCAGACGCGGCAGCGACCACGATCCCGATCCATCCGGACTGGTGCCGAGCTTGGCATAAGCCAGCGTGAAGATCGCGTTGTCGGCGGCGATGGCCAGATCGGTGGACAGCGCGATGCTCATGCCCGCGCCCGCAACGGCGCCATGCAGGCTGGCGATGACCGGCTGCGCCAGCCCGGCCAGAATTTCGAGGCCTTCGTGCAGCGGCTCCATGATGGGCGGCACGCGCTTGCGGACTTCGTCCGCCGGTCCCTGGAACGCGGAGATATCTCCGCCGGCCATGAAAGCCCGTCCCTCACCCGCGATGACAATGACGCGGTTCGATGCATCGGCGGCCACGCTCTTGCAGGCGGCGAGAAACGCATTCGCCGCCTCAACGCTCAGCGCATTGAGAACCTTGGGACGGTTGAACACGATGCGCGCGACAGGCCCATCGACTTTCAGAAGAACCGGCTGATCTGACACTGAACGCCTCCCGATTTTTGTTTGATCAATCGGTAAGGCGGAAATCCGGAAGCGTCAACGCACCGCCAGCCGCAGGAAACTCATGACGCAGCCGAGCGCGGCGAATCCCGCGCCGAGCGCCAGCGCCCATGTCGCGCCTTCGTGCCCGGCAAGACCGAAGCAGAGAGCCGCCAGTGCCGCGCCCAGTGTCTGGCCCGTCAGCCGCGCGGTCGCGACAATGCCGCTGGCGCCGCCGCTGCGCCCTGCCGGTGCGCTGGTCATGATCGCTTTCATGTTGGGCGTCTGGAAGAAACCGAACCCGCAGCCGCAGATCGCCATCCGCCAGACAATGTCGGCGACGCCTGGCGATGCAGGCAGCGTCGCCAGCAGGGCCATGCCGATGCTGAGAATGAGAAGCCCGAGGCCGCCGAGCAGCCCCGCCGGATGACGGTCGGACAAGCGTCCGGCGATCGGCGCCATGATGGCGACCACCACGGACCACGGCGTCATGAAGATCCCGGTCTCGACCTGCGTGCGATGAAGCACGTCCTCGAAGTAGAACGGCAACGACACGAAGGCCAGTCCCTGCACCGCGAACGAACAGACCGCGGTCGCGACAGACAGGGAGAAGATCGGCCTGCGAAACAGATCGATCGGCAACATCGGCGCGGGGTGACCGGCCTGACGGCGCAGCAGCAGCGCACCGAAGATCACAGCGCCAACCAGTTCCGCAATCACGACAAGGGCCGTGGTGCCGTGCGCGGCGCTGCCGATTCCGAGGATGAAGAGACAGAGGCTGATGGCGGTCAGCAACGCGCCGGGAATATCGAAGGCATGGGTGGCGCGCGGTGTCTGCGGCAAAGTCTTCATGCCGATCAGCAGCGCGGCGAGACCGAACGGAATGTTGATCGCGAACAGCCACGGCCATGTCGCGACCGACAGGATGCCCGACGCGAGCGCAGGACCAAGCGTGAAAGCGGTGGCAACGACCAGCGCGTTGTTGCCGAACCCGCGCCCATGCATCCGTGACGGATAGACAAACCGCACCAGGGCGGTGTTGACGCTCATCAGGCCAGCGGCGCCCAATCCCTGCAGCCCACGCGCGATCAGCAGGGACGGCAGCGACCACGCCAGCGCACAGGCGAGCGAGGCCACCGTGAACAGCAACAGTCCCCACAGGTAGACGCGCTGATGGCCGACGATCTCACCGAGAGCGGCCAGAGGCAAAATCGTCGCCACCATGGCGATCTGGTAGACGTTCACCACCCAGATGACATCGGCAGGGGTGGTGTGCAGATCGACTGCAACGGCCGGAAGCGCGATATTCGCGATGGCGACATCGAGCGCCGACATGGCCAGCGCCGTGAAGATCGCAAGAACAGCCCACCGCCTGCGCTCGGGCGGAAGACCATCGGTGATGGGCGCGGATGTCGAAGGCGTAGCGTCCATCGGGTGGCGCATCCTGAAAACGAAGCCGGAAAATCGTACCGCTGATATAAACGGGAAGTGGCGCGCCCTGCACTGCCCTTGCTGCATGCTGCGTATGCGCAGCGCTCCCCTTCCGGCCAGCTAGGGAGACCCCATCGAGTCCTCGCCGAGATAGCGCATACGAGCTTCGCTCCACGCCTCTTTCCCGATGGCGTCGAGGATCGCAATCGACAGCGGCTTGCGCAGCTTGCTGTCCGGCGGCAGCGCAAAGGCGTAGTTCTGTGTCTCGATGGACATATCGAGCAGCTTGAGCCGCGATGCGTAGCCTTGACGGATCGCCCAGGCGAGCAACGGCTTGTCATAGACGAATGCGTCGATACGCCCCGCGCGCAGGGCCCGCAGTCCATCGGTCAGCGTGTCGTAAGGGCGGAACTTGAGCTTGCGCCGGAGCAGATCGCCTTCGGACGACGTGCTCTTGACCGTACCGATCCGAACGGAGGCAAGATCGCTGACGTTGGAAATCGTGCCCTGGATCTGCGACGTGGTCAGCACCGATGTCACGCCCGCGGTGAAGACCGCGATCATGATGACGGAACTGACCAGCCAGACCACGGCGATGCAGCGGCCGAGAATGGTCTGCGGTCCCTTCTCTGCCGACGAACGCTGCGTCATGGCCAGCGTGGACCACCATACGCTCGAACTGATGCCCTTCACGGCGCCGCCGCCGAAGTATTCGTTATGCTTGCGCTCCAGAAGCCAGACCAGGATTCCGGCAGACAGAGTCAAACCGATCAGCGCGGCAATCGCCTGCAGAAAATTGAACGATGTCAGCGCGCGGCGTAATGTGGCCCAGTTCATCGCGCTGACAATCGGAACCGCGACGCCGGTGCCGGTCGAATAATAGGACTGCGTGAAATCGAGAATCTGTTCGCGCTCGCCCGTGATGGTGACAGCGCCGATCCCGACGTCGAAATCCCCGTCCGCCGTCTGCTGGATCAGGTCGGGCATGTCTTCGGCTTCGACAAAGCGGAACGTGTTGTTCGTCGCTTTCGCCACCTGCCGCCACAGTTCGATGCTGAGGCCGGACCATGCGCCGTCCGCGCCCTTGAACGCAAACGGCGGGGAGTCCTTGACCCCGACGACGAGGTCGCGCTTGGCAGACGGCGGAGCCTTCTGCGCCTGTGCTTGCGCGGACGACGCAACCGATAGCCATATGAGCAGCAGACAGACGATCCGCAGGATCATGATCTCTTTCACACCGTGAATCCGATAACGTGTTTGTGACAGATTCTGTCCGCATGGCCAAAGTCGCCGCTGCCACCGTTTGCCGCCCGCACGGCCGCCGTCTTGTGACGGCGGTCAGGGCTGCTATAGCTGGACCATCATTCCGAGCATGCAGGACGAAAGAACGATCCCATGAAAGCCTATGTCTATGGCGCGAACGGCGCCGCGATCACCGATGTGCCGAAGCCCTCGCCGACCGGCACGCAGATACTGGTGAAGGTCCGCGCCTGCGGCATGAACCGGGCCGACCTCGGCATGATCAGGGGACACGTCCATGGATCGGCCGGCGGCGTCGGCACCGTGCTCGGCATGGAATGGGCCGGCGAGGTTGTCGAACTTGGGCCGGATGCGAAAGGCTGGAGCGTCGGCGACCGCGTGATGGGTTCGGGCGGCGGCGGTTATGCGGAATATGCCGTCACCGATCACGGCCGCGCGTTTCCGATTCCGGCCTCGATGGACTACGAACAGGCCGCCTCGCTGACATTGGCGCTGACCACCATGCATAATGCCGTGGTGACCGTCGGCGGGCTGCAGCCGGGCCAGAGCCTTCTTGTTCAGGGCGCAAGCTCGGGTGTCGGGCTGATGGCGCAGCAGATCGCCAAACTGAAGGGCGCGAAGCTGGTGATCGGATCGTCCACCGATCCGAAGCGCCGCGCGCAGCTCACCAGCCACGGCGCGGACCTCGCGATCGATTCAAACGACGCCGGATGGGTCGATCAGGTGTTGAGGGCGACCGATGGCGCGGGCGTCGATGTGATCATCGATCAGGTCTCCGGCAAGCTCGTCAACCAGAACCTTGCCGCCACCAAGGTGCTCGGCCGTATCGTCAATGTCGGACGGCTCGGCGGCACGCATGGCGATTTCGACTTCGATCTCCATGCCGCGCGGCGCATCAGCTATATCGGCGTCACATTCCGCACGCGTTCGATTCAGGAAATCCGCGACATCTTCACCGCGGTGAAGCAGGACATCTGGCTTGCCGTCGAAGCCGGCAAGCTGGCCTTGCCCATCGACCGCGTGTTTCCGTTCGACGGCATCGCGCAGGCGGTGGACTACATGTCCGCCAACCAGCATTTCGGCAAGATCGTCCTGAGGCTCTGAGACGCCAGCGCTTCCTGCGAATGACATGCATTTTAAGTCGCGAACTGCGTCATTGACGCTTGCCGCGGGATCGTGACAAGACCCGCGCGTCGAGGGTCTCATGAGCGCAGCCAAGCAACAGGTCGCCGCAATTTCCATCATCGCCAGCGCGAGCATGGCGGCGGTGAAATTCGTCGTGGGCGTCGCCATCGGCAGTATCGCGCTGATCTCCGAGGCGCTGCACTCGTCCGTGGACCTGATCGCCACCATCATCACATGGATCGTGGTGAAAATTTCGGACAAGCCCGCCGACGCCGAACATCATTACGGCCATGGCAAGCTCGAAAGCCTCTCGGCGCTCGGCGTGATCGCCCTGCTCTACATTCTGGCCGGTGGCATCGTGGTCGAAGCCTATGGACGGCTGCGCGAAGGCGCGCCTCCGCCCGTACTGAGCGCGCTGCCGTTCGTGGTGCTGGTGATCGACATCGCCGTGAACTTCTGGCGCGCGCGGGCACTTCACAAGACGGCCATGGATACCAAGAGCCAGGCGCTGGAGGCCGATGCGCTGCATTTCGCCTCGGACGTGCTCGGCTCGTTCGCCGTCATCATCGGCCTCGGCCTCGCGGCTTTCGGTTTCGACTGGGGCGATTCCGCCGCGGCGATCGCTGTCGCGGTGCTGATCTCGGTGCTGGGCCTGCGGCTTTGCAAATCCACCATCGAAACCCTGCTGGACCGCGCGCCGGATGGTGCATCGGAAAAGGCGGAGGCTGCGATCCGGACCATTCCGGGCATCGTGGATGTGGAGCGGCTGCGCGTGCGCATGGTCGGCCCCCGGCATTTCGTGGACGCGACCGTGCAGGTCCCGCGCACCTACCCGATCGACCGGATCGACGCCATCAAGCACAGGGCGCAGGACGCCGTCACCGCCGCCCTGCACGACGCCGACCTGACGTTCACCGCAGTCCCGGTCGCCCGCAACAACGAAAGCGTGCGCGATCGCGTCATGGTGATCGCGCGCAACTCCGGCCTCGCGATCCATCATGTCACGGTGCACGACCTCGGCGAGAAGCTGACGGTCAGCATCGATCTGGAAGTGGACGGCGAGATGCCGCTCGACAAGGCGCACGACATTGCCCACCGGCTGGAAGCATCGATCCGCGAGGACTTCGGCACCGATGTCGAGGTCGATACCCATATCGAGCCGCTGGAGCCCGAGCTGCCGCTCGGCACGGACTCCGCTGCCAGCCGCGTGGCGGAAATCCAGCAAGCGTTGGCGCGCTTCGCGGCCGACACCGGCGCGATCCACGACGTGCATAACGTGCGGGTCCGCGACACCGATGCAGGCGAGATCGTCAATTTCCATTGCCGCGCGGCGCCGTCGATGAGCGTCATCGCCGTTCACCAGAACGTCGATGCGATCGAACGCGCCCTGCGCCGCGCTTATCCGACGGTCAAGCGAGTCATCAGCCACGCCGAGCCCGAGCTTTAAGCGCGCGGTCCGCCCTCCTCATTGCGAGGAGCCATTCGCGCGTCTTCGACGCGCCAATAGCGACGAAGCAATCCAGCCTTCGTGCGTAAACGCCCCGATGGATTGCTTCGCTTCGCTCGCAATGACGATTCACGCACGCCGTTCCCGTTTCGGACTCACGTCGCGCGTGAAAACGAGTCCGAATTTCCAATAAATTTCCTTGGGACAACATTTATTTCGCATTAACGATTCGTTGACTCTCGACAGCGCGCGAAAAGTGGATTCAAATCGGCAATGATTCGGAAGGTTGGGGAAAACCTCTCCGAACGGGGTGCAGTCAGCAAAGTACTAAGGGGCGAGGAATGGCGCGTTCGCACGCAGCGACGACGTGTGTCCAATCCGATTCGATCAAAGGAATGGCGCAGTCGATCGCGAAGCCGGCTTACAACCGGCGTCTGATCGCAGAACCGCTGCTGCGGCGCGCCGTTCCCACCCTGATCATCGCTTTCCTGATCACGATCTGCATCGGCGCATTCGTTCAGGTCCTCGACCAGACCCGGCAGAAACGTGAATCCCTCAAACGCGAACTGTCGGCATTGGCCGACGTGCTGTCCGACCGTCTCAATCATACAGTCCTCACCCGCGAAGACCGCGCGGCGTCAGCCGACAAACTTCAGGCCTTGCTGCCCGATCTCATGCCATCGTGGGGATTTGCCGGCGGCCGCCATATCATCGTGGCGCGCGGCGAACAGATCATCGCGCGATTTCCGAGTGACGCGGGCAGCAGTGACACCCGCATCCTCGGCGCGGTCAGCGCGGCACAGCTCCTCACCCTGCGTGGAGCGCACGCCGGCGCCGTCGACATCGATGTGCCCGGCGGGCCGCACGGTCTCGCAGCCGAGCGCGCTGTCCCCACGCAGGCGGCGCAGGTGATCGTTCTTCAGGAGCAGGTCGAGTCGCCATGGCGCTCGGACGCCGCGCTGCAGATCACCCTGTCGGCCACCACCGGTTTCGTGGTGCTGATTCTCGGATTCGCCTTTCACTGGCAGTCCACCCGCGCCCGCGAAGGCGACCTCATCAATGATGCCGTCCGCGCACGCATCGACACCGCGCTGAACCGGGGACGCTGCGGACTATGGGACTGGGATCTGTCACGGGGGCGGATTTTCTGGTCGCAGTCGATGTTCGAACTATTGGGGCTGGAAGGGCGCACCGACCTCCTCACTTTCGGCGAGGTCAACGCGCTGGTGATGTCCGATGACATCGACCTGTTCCAGATCGCGGACCAGCTTGTCTCCGGCGAGATCAAGCACATCGATCAGACGTTCCGCATGCGCCACGCCAGCGGTCACTGGATTTGGCTGCGCGTCCGCTGTGAACTCAGCCAGGGCTCGAACGACAGCGGCAGCCACCTGATCGGCATCGCCGTGGACATGACCGAGCAGAAGAACCTCGCCGAGAAGACCGTGGAAGCCGACGCGCGGCTGCGCGACGCCATCGAGACCATTCCCGAGGCGTTCGTGCTCTGGGACGCGGACAACCGCCTCGTGCTGTGCAACTCGCATTTTCAGCGCCTGCACAAGCTTCCCGACGCCGCGGTGAAGGAAGGCACGTCCTATGAGACCGTGTCCAAGATCGGCAGCATGCCGGAAATCCGCTCGCGGCAGCCGAATTCAGTGGCGCCCGACGCGCGCACTTTCGAGGCGCAGCTGTCGAATGGAAGCTGGCTGCATATCAGCGAGCGCCGCACCAAGGACGGCGGCTACGTGTCGGTCGGCACCGACATCACGCAGATCAAGTTGCATGAGCAGAAGCTGGTCGATAACGACCTCCGCCTCACAGCCAACGTGATCGACCTCAAACGCTCGCAGGCCGAGCTGGAACGGCAGGCCCAGTTGCTGGCCGAACTCGCGCAGAAATATGCCGAGGAAAAGACCCGCGCCGAGGAAGCCAACCAGACCAAGTCGAAATTCCTGGCCAACATGAGCCACGAACTGCGCACCCCGCTCAACGCCATCATCGGCTTCTCCGAAGTGATGGGCAGCGGCATGTTCGGCGCGCTCGGCTCGGAGAAGTACCAGGAGTACTGCCACGACATCATGACCAGCGGAAACTATCTGCTGGACGTCATCAACGACATCCTCGACATGTCGAAGATCGAAGCCGGACGCATGAAGCTCGATTACGAGCGGCTCGATCTTGCGCAGACGCTGACCGAATCCCTGCGGGTGGTCTCCGGCCGCGCCGAGAACAAGAACCTCACCGTGAGCGCGGACATCCGCGGCGCCATCCCGATCATGGCGGATCGCCGCGCGATGAAGCAGATCGCCGTCAACCTGCTGTCAAACGCGGTGAAGTTCACGCCCGACGGCGGCAAGGTGACGGTCCGCGCCCGGATGCGCAACGACTCGGTGATGCTCACCATCGCCGACACCGGGATCGGCATCGCGCCGCAGTCGCTGGCGAAACTCGGTCAGCCGTTCGAGCAGGTCGAAAGCCAGTTGACCAAGACCTATCACGGGTCAGGCCTCGGCCTCGCCATCGCCAAGTCGCTGGCCAATCTACACGGCGGATCGATGAAGCTGCGCTCGAAGCTCGGCACCGGCACCATCGTCTGCGTGATGCTTCCCTGCGGCGAGCCGTCCGCCCCTCGCCTTATTGCCGAGGCGCTCCCTCAAGCAACGCCAGAAAGACCTCGCGCACGCCGCTCTGGGTCTCCCGCACGCGCGCCTCGAGCGAAGAAAAATCCGGCGCGTCTCCAGCCCGCGTCAGCACGCGCAGAAGATCCTCCCCGGCTGTTTCCGGCTTGAACTTCCCGATCACACACAGACGCAGGATTTGCGTCAGGTCGTGATAAAGGCGTGACGCCGTCCGCAGCGTATCCGCGTCCGACTGCGGCAGCACGCCGAGCCGCGCCGCGTTGTCCAGCACCTGCACCGTGCTGACATTGAGAATGTCCGGCTTGTCCGCTGCATGGATGAGTTGCAGATATTGCGCGATGAATTCGATATCGACCATGCCGCCGGCGGCATTCTTCAGGTCCCAGATATCGTCCTCGCCCCGCTCTTCCGCGATGGCGCGGCGCATTTCAAGAACGTCGTTCGCGATGATGCCGGTCTCGCGCCTGCGCGTCAGCACATCGCGGATCACGGCCTCGATCCTGGTGCGGAACGCGGGCGTCCCGGAGATGACACGCGCGCGGGTCAGCGCCATGTGCTCCCACGTCCACGCCTCATGCTCCTGATATTCGGCGAATGCGTCGATCCGCGACGCCAGCGGCCCGGCGCGGCCGGAGGGCCGCAACCGCATATCCACTTCGTACAGCACGCCGTAATTCGTCCGTGTCGTGAATGCGCTGATCAGCCGCTGCGTCAGCCGCGCGAAATACTGCGAGCCCTGCAATGGCCGCGGGCCATCCGAATCCGGCGCGTCGTGATCGAAGTCATAGATCAGGATCAGGTCGAGATCGGACGACGCCGTCATCTCGCGGCTGCCGAGCTTGCCCATGGCGACCACCGCGGTCTGCTGATCCTTGATCCGGCCGTGTTGCTCCGCGAACTGGTTGAGCACCAGCCCATCGACGGTGTGCGCGATGCCCTCGGCCACATCGGCGAAGGCCACACCGGCCTGCTGCGCTGTCACCGTGCCGGACAAAATACGCGTGCCGATCAGGAACAGGCTCTCCTGTCCGAACAGCCGCAACCGGTCGAGAAATTCTTCATAGGAATTGGCATCCGCGAGCGTGGCCGCAAGCCGCTCCGACAATTCCTTCTGATCCGGCATCGCGCCGAAAAAGCGCGGATCGATCAGGCCGTCCATGATCTGCGGCTGACGCGCCAGCATGTCGCTCAGACGCGGCGCGGCGCCGAGCACCAGCGCGACCAGCGCGACCAGATCCTTGTTCTGGCTCAGCAGTGAGATCAGCCGCCCGCCCCGCTGCAGCGCCTGCAAAAAGCGATCGAACGCTACGACGCCGTTGTCCGGCTCTTCGGCGCGGGACAGACCGCGGATCAGGTCGGGAACGAACTCCTCGAAAGCCTGCCGCGTCGCATCCACCTTGAACACGCGATACTCGCCGCCCAGCCAGCGCTGCACGGTGTCCGCGACCATGCGCGGCTGCTTGAAGCCGATATTGAGAAGATGCTCCAGCAGCTTCTTGTCGTCCGGGCCCGCGCCGTAATTGATGTCCGGCAGTTTCGCCGTGCCGGTCGGATCGCCTTCGAACAAACGGCTGTAGTGGTTCTGCACGCAGTTGAGATGCGCCAGCAGATCGGTGGCGAAGGACGCGCGATCGTCGTAACCGAAGAATCGCGCAAAGCGCTCGACCGCTTCGACATCCTCGGGCAAGGCATGGGTCTGCTCGTCGGCGACCATCTGCAGCCGATGCTCGACCCGGCGCAGGAAATCATAAGCGAGCGTCAATTCGTCGCGCGCCTGCGCCGTGATCCAGTTGCTTGCGGCGAGAATGTCGAGTGCTTCCAGCGTCGGCCGCACGCGCAGTTCGGCATGTCGCCCGCCCGCGATCAATTGCTGGGTCTGGGCGAAGAACTCGATCTCGCGAATGCCGCCGCGCCCGACCTTGACGTTATGGCCTTCGACGGAAATCTCGTTCTGGCCGCGAAACGTCTGCATCTGGCGCTTCATGTCGTGAACGTCGGCGAGCGCCGCGAAATCCAGATGCTTGCGCCAGACGAACGGCGCGATTTCCGTCATCAACGCGTTGCCCGCCGGAATGTCGCCCGCGCACGGCAACGCCTTGATCATCGCCGCGCGCTCCCAGGTGCGCCCCTCGCGCTCATAATAATGCAGCGCTGCCGCCGTAGAGATCGCGACCGGCGTCGAGGCTGGATCGGGCCGCAGCCGCAGATCGACACGGAACACATAGCCGTCGGCGGTGCGCTGCTGCAGCAGCCGCGACAGGCCTTGCGCGACCTTGACGAAGAACGGCGACGGTTCGATCCCCTCCGCCAGGTTCGACATCTCCCGTTCGTAAAAAACGATCAGGTCGATATCGCTGGAATAGTTCAATTCGCCCGCGCCCATCTTGCCCATGGCGAGAACGATGAGGCCGCTGCCGTCCTCGGGATGCTCCGCATCGGCGGGGATCAGGCGTCCACGCGCGGCCTCCTGCTTCAGCAGGAAGCGGATCGCGCACTGGACCGACGTGATCGCGATGTCGGTCAGCGCCCGCGTCACCCGCATCACGGGCCACACGCCGCCGATGTCGCACAGCGCGATCATCAGCGCAGCGTCGGACTTCATCCGCCGCAGCAGGGTCATGACCTCGGCTTCGTCTGCGGCAGCGCCGGTATCGGCTACCACTTTGGCGAGCAGCGCGGCGATATGGTCGTCGGGATCGCATTTCAGCACGCGCACCACACGCGCCGGGTCCGCCCGCATCAGGTCGAACAGATAGGGAGAGGCCTCTGCGATGCCTTCGAGGATCGCCCTCGCCTGCGGATGCGCCCCTGCAATGTCACGGATCGCGTCGGCCACGTCCGGCGGGCAATCGCCCAGCCAGTCCGCCAGACGCCTCTCGGCCTCCGCGGCCGAGTACAATTTCGGTCCAGCCACGAAACGGGCCGCCAGGATGGGACGGCCAGCATCGCTTCTCGTCAGTGAAGTCATACGCTGGGTTATTCCACGCCCCGGCTCGGAATGACAAGCGTCACGCGCAGCCCCGGCTGGCTGTCCGCGAGTCGCAGGTCGCCACCATGCAACGTCGCGACGGCCGAAGCCAGACTCAAACCGAGCCCGGAGCCGGGCTGGGTCCGGCTCGCTTCCAGACGGACAAACCGTTCCACAGCGCGCTGCCGGTCCAGCTCGGGGATACCCGGCCCGTGATCCGTGACGCTGAGCAGAACATCGCTGCCGTCACGACGCGCCTCGATCAGAATATCTGGCGGCTTCGCCGCGCTGACCGGTCCGTCCGCTGCCATTTCGAGCGGCGTGGCAACCGGCTGGCCATACTTGATGGCGTTCTCCACCAGATTGGCGAGCGCCTGGCTGACAAGCTCGCGGTTGCCGCGAATCTTCGCGGGTTCGGCGGCGACGGCCAGCGTCAGGCCCTTATCCTCTGCGAGCGGTTCATACAGTTCCTGAATGCCCTGAGCGACATCGGCGGCATCGAAGTCGGTCATGTTGTCGCGGGCCTGCCCGGACTCGGCGCGCGCGATCATCAGAAGCGCGTTGAAGGTACGGATCAGCCCGTCGGATTCCTCGATGGTGCGTTCCAGCGCCGCGCGGTACTCGGTTTCGCTGCCGGATTGCGCCAGCGCCTCCTCGGCGCGGTTGCGCAGGCGCGTGAGCGGCGTGCGCAGGTCATGCGCGATATTGTCGGAAACTTCCTTGAGGCCCACCATCAGCGCCTCGATGCGCTCAAGCATCATGTTGAGATTTTCCGCGAGGCGATCGAGTTCGTCGCCGCTGCGGCCGACCGGCAGGCGTTCGCTGAGATCCCCCGCCATGATCCGCTGCGTGGTGCCGGTGATGGCGTCGATCCGGCGCAGGACACGCCTTGCCACGAACACGCCGCCGCCGAGGCCGAGCACTATCACGATCAGAACGGACCATTGCGCGGCGCGCGCGACGATGCCGAACAGCCTGCGCCGTTCCTCAAGATCGCGGCCCACCAGAATCCGGAAGCCGCCGGAGAGCTGCGCCACCTTCACCAGCGCGAAATGGTTCCGGGTCGTGGCGTCGTTTTCCTCCAGCCTCTTGTAGAACGTCTCGGCCCAGCCGGGACGATCCATCACGCCCGGCGCGAGCGAAGCGACATTGCCCGCCACGCCCTGCCCCTGCGGCGTGGTGACGAGATAAAGATTGGCGCCCGGCCGCAGCGCCCGGCCTTCCACCGCGGTCACGAGGCCGCGCAGACCTCCGCGCGTATACTGCTCGTTGAGTTCGCTCAGTTCGGAATTGACGGTGTCGGCGATCTGCTCGGTGATCATGCGCCGCGTGTTCCAGGCGAAATAGCCCAGCAGCGATGCCGCGAACAGCGCGAACAGGAACAGATAGACCAGCGTCAGCCGGAACGCTGTCGTGCGGATCAGCTTGCCGAACGCCGTCACGGATGCATCACCTGATGCCGTCCCTGATCATGTAACCCGCGCCGCGGATGGTGTGCAGCAACGGCCGCTCCTGTCCCTTGTCGATCTTGGAGCGCAGGCGGGAGATATGGACGTCGATCACGTTGGTCTGCGGATCGAAGTGATAATCCCACACGTTCTCGAGCAGCATGGTGCGCGTCACCACCTGCCCCGCATGCTTCATCAGATATTCGAGCAGGCGGAATTCGCGCGGCTGCAATGTAATCTCGGTACTGCCGCGCTTGACCTGATGCGACAGGCGGTCGAGTTCGAGATCGCCGACACGATAGGTCGTTTCCTCGGAGGGGCCGCCATGACGGCGCGACAACACTTCGACGCGCGCCAGGAGTTCGGCGAATGAATAAGGCTTCGGCAGATAGTCGTCGCCGCCCGCGCGCAGGCCCTTGATGCGATCATCCACCTGGCCGAGCGCGGAGAGGATCAGCGCCGGGGTATGATTGCCCTTGGCGCGCAGCGTGCCGATGATCGACAGTCCGTCACGTTTCGGCAGCATGCGGTCGATCACCAGCACGTCGTATTCGCCCGATTCCGCCAGCGCCAAACCTTCCTCGCCATCGCTGGCAAGATCGGCCACATGCCCCACCTCGCGAAATGCTTTCACGAGATAGTCCGCCGACTCGCGGTCGTCTTCAACGATGAGCAGTCGCATGTGTGATTCGGTCTGGCTCTGAGTAGCGGGGGTTTCCAACACCATGGCGCGATGACCGTCCTCATGCAAGGCGGCCAATCGCCCTGCGGTTGCACCCGGAAAAAACGGGCGGTGAAGCTGGGGAGACCTCACCGCCCGCCGTGCACGACCGACTGGAGCGCGATCGCGCCTGCACTCGACGGAGGGGGGCGTTTCCCATCGAGAGCAATTCAAGCATCACGCTTTTAATACGTACGGCGTCATGCCCTGGTTTCAAGGAGCGGGCCTTGAGGGCCCGCTCCCGGGAAGGAGCCGTCGGCGGGGGCGAACGAGCCGGCGACAACTCCCCATCTCGTTAGCGCGACTAGCCCTTGCCGACCGGCATCGCGACAAAGCGCGAGGAGTCGCCGGACTTCACGCGGACCAGCACGCTGTTCTTGTTGTCGGCGCGCGCAGCCTTGATGGCCTCGCGCACGTCACCCGGCGTCGCGACCTGCTTGCCGCCGACCTCGAAGATCACATCGCCTTCCTTGAGGCCGCGCTCCGCCGACGGGCTGTTCGGATCGACATTGGTGACCACCACGCCTTCCTTGCCCGCGCCCGCAACGCTCGCGGCCGGAGCCAGCGACAGGCCGAGGTTCGGCACCGTCACGCTGCCGCGCGAGCCACGGCCACCGTTGTCGTCGTCCCGGTCGCTATCGGCGTTCGCCTGCTTGCTGTTCGGCAATTCGCCCAGCGTCATGCTGAGGATCTTGTCCTGGCCCTTGTGAAGCACGACGAGCTTCACGGTCTGGCCGGGCGCCATGCCGCCGATGGTGCGGGCGAGTTCGCGCGCGTCCTTCACGGGCTGATCGTTGACGCGGGTGATGACGTCGCCCGATTCAACACCGGCCTTCGCGGCCGGGCCACCCGGCTGCGGTTCGGCAACCAGCGCGCCTTCGGTCTTCTTCAGGCCGAGGCTGTCGGCGATCTCCGGCGTCACCTGCTGGATCTGGACGCCGATCCAGCCGCGGCTGACGGTGCCCTTGTCCTTGAGCTGCTGGACCACGCTCTTCACCGTTGATGCGGGAATGGCGAAAGCGATGCCGACGCTGCCGCCCGACGGCGAATAGATCGCGGTGTTGACGCCGACCACGTCGCCTTCGGTGTTGAAGGTCGGGCCGCCCGAGTTGCCCTTGTTCACGGGCGCGTCGATCTGCAGGAAGTCGTCATACGGGCCGTTGCCGATGTCGCGGCCACGGGCCGAAACGATGCCCGCGGTCACGGTGCCGCCGAGGCCGAACGGATTGCCGACCGCCAGCACCCAGTCACCGATGCGCGGCGTGCCGTCGGAGAGCTTCGCATACGGGAAGTTGCTGATGCCATCGACCTTGATCAGCGCAAGATCGGTGCGCGGATCGGTGCCGATCACCTTCGCGGTGTGGGTCTTGCCGTCATCGGTCGTGACCTCGACCTTGTCCGCGCTGTCAACGACGTGATTGTTGGTCACGGCATAGCCGTCAGCCGAGATGAAGAAGCCGGAGCCCTGCCCGGTCACCATCTGGCCGCCGCGACCGCCACGGCCGCGTCCGCCCGGAAAACCATCCGGACCGCCGAAGCGGCGGAAGAAGCGCTCCATGGGCGAGCCCGGCGGGAACGGATTGTCGCTGTTGTCGGCGCTGTCGTTCGACTTCTCGTTGATCTTGACGCGAACCGAAATCACCGACGGCTTCACGCGCTCGACGATGTCCGCGAAACCGATCGGCTGCTGAACCTGACGGACGTCCTTGTTGACCTGTGCGTGAGCGGTCGTGGTCAGCAGGTCGAAGTTGTTCGAGGGGCTGAGACCGTAAGCGGCGACGCCAAGACCGGCGACCACCGATGCCATCAGCGCGAACTTGCGCGCGGAAAAGATGGAACGGCGAGGCGCGGTATAGGACGGGAGCTTGGAAAAGTCGGTGGGGCGGTCGGTCATGAAGAATCTCCAAGAGGACGAAACGAGGAACGGAAATCTCGCGGTGCCGAATCTTCCGAATGGAGACGTACACCTGTGCTCTTGAAGATGGGGGACGCGGCCTTACGGCGCTCTGACGGGGGAATTAATGTTTTGTAATAAAAAGGCCGCTCGAAGCGGCCTGTAAAATGCGTGGTAAGCCGCTGTCAGACCGGCTTTTTTTGAGGTTCCTCGGCGGCGAGCAGCTTCTCGATCCTGGCTTCTTCCTCAGGGGTCAGCGTAAGCGCCGCGACCTCGCCGCCGGCGACGCGCTCGCGGCGGCGGCAATTGCCGAGCCAGAGCGCGATTCCGCCGCCGAACAGCACCAGCGGCGGGATCAGCCACAGCATCAATGTCTGCCCTTCGACACGCGGCTTGAGCAGCACGAATTCGCCGTAGCGCGCGACAAGAAAATCCATCACCTGCTGGTCGGTCAGACCGGCGGCGATACGCTCGCGCACCAAGAGGCGCAGGTCGCGCGCCAGCGGCGCATCGGAATCGTCGATGGATTGATTCTGACAGACCATGCAGCGCAGTTCGCGCGACAGATTGCGCGCCCGCGCCTCCTGTGCCGGATCGGCCATGATCTCGTCGGGCTGCACGGCCCGCGTCACCGACGGCATCAGCGCCAAGGTCATCGCGAACAATACGGCAAGCAGGTGCTTCATCGCCCTACTCCGCCGCCTGCAATGCGCCGGAGGTCTTGGCGGCCTTCGCCGGCTTGGGCGCGCCGACGCGCAGCCGCCTGTCCGTCAACGACAGGAAACCGCCGAACGCCATCAGCACCGGTCCGAGCCAGATCAGCAGCACCATCGGCTTGTGATAGATGCGCACGGCCACCGATCCATCGGCGCTGCTGTCACCGAGCGAAATGTAAAGCTGGCTGACGCCGCGCGTCAGCAGCGCTGCCTCCGAGGTGGACATGCCGCGGGTCGAGAAGCTGCGCTTGGAGGGCGCCATCGCGCCGATGGTCTTGCCGTCCAGCATCACGGTGAAGTGCGTCACCGCCTCGCGATAGTTCGGACCCTGCTGCTGCGTCACGTCATCGAGCCGCACCTGATAGCCGCCGACAGTGACGACATCCTGCGGACGCATCGTCGAGATGCTCTCGGAATTCCACGTGGT
>Ga0153956_1000773_pt1 | contig 33150 bp, 38 predicted proteins | sample TSFL040MetaG_FD_104704 | JGI IMG/M metagenome (GOLD analysis project Ga0153956, IMG submission 104704) | Attine ant fungus gardens microbial communities from Florida, USA - TSFL040 MetaG | ecosystem: Host-associated > Fungi > Mycelium > Unclassified | place: USA: Florida, Wekiwa Springs... | reverse complement strand
GCGCCGTAGGCGGCGAAATGCTTCGGGCAGGCGAGCACGGAATCGTCCGCCTTCAGGCTCTCGCCCTGAAATCCCTTCACGCGCGCCGCGGCGAACTGGCGGCCGAGCCAGGTATCCTCACCCGCGCCCTCGACCACGCGGCCCCAGCGCTCGTCGCGCGCGATATCGACCATCGGCGCGAATACCCACTGGATGCCCTTGGCGCTCGCCTCCACCGCGGCGGCGCGTGCGGTGCGGCGCGCGAGCTCGGGATCGAAGCTCGCCGCCTCGCCCAGCGGCACCGGGAAGGTGGTCTTCATGCCGTGGATCACATCGCCGGCGAAGATCAGCGGGATCTTCAGCCGGCTGCTCATCGCCGCCTGCTGCATCTCGCGCGCCATCTTCGCGCCGTTGCCGTTGAACACACCGGTCAGCCGGCCCGCCTTCGCATCGGCAAGCTGCCCGTCATAGCCGCCGCTCGGCGCGATCGGATTGAGCGCGTCGGCCGCGCCGCCTGCCCAGGCCGCCGCCATCAGCGTCAGCTGCCCGGCTTTCTCCTCGAGCGTCATCCTGCCGATCAGCGATTCGATCGCGGGCGGCAATGCGGTGCCGCCGAGCGCCGCGATCAGCGCGCGTGCGGGGTTGGCGCGCCACGCCAGCGCCGCCGCGCCACCCAGCATCAGGCCACGTCGCGAAACCTGCATATTGCTCACCCGATCCTCCCGGTTTTCAGAGGGCCCTTTTTGGCCCGATATTTTTCTTCTTCACGCCTGCCGCCGAGGGTCGCGAACGAGGGGCATGACAGAGTGTATCGCCGCATTTGACTCATAAGTCTACATATGTAGTATTGTGCCGTGATGATCAAGGCCGTGCATGCCCATTCGTCGTCGATGCAAAGCGATACCCGTTCCCCTCCGCCCATCCGTACCGCGATGTAACCGGTTACAGCAAGAGCCTTGATGAAAATCGTCTTTCGTGGTGCAAGCGTAAGCGAAAGATCAGCCGGAGTTTTCCCGTCCCTTATGGCGCATGCCACCATCCGTGATGTCGCCAAGGCGGCCAAGGTTTCGGTCGCGACCGTCTCGCGCGCGCTCAACGGGCACAGCAACGTGCGCGACGCTGTGCGCGAGCATGTCCAGTCGGTCGCCCAGGCGCTCGGCTATGTGCCGCATACCGGCGCGCGCAGCCTGAGCCTCGCGCGCACCAACGCGATCGGCGTGATGCTGCCCGATCTGCACGGCGAATTCTATTCCGAGGCTCTGCGCGGGATCGACGGCGAGGCTTCCGCGCGCGGGCTGCAATTGCTGCTCTCCAACATGCACGCCGACCAGCGCGGCGCCGAGACGTTGCGCTTCATGCGCGGGCGCGTCGACGGGCTGATCATCATGGCGCCGGACATCGAGCCGGAGCGGCTGCTCATGCATCTTCCGCCGAGCCTGCCGGCTCTGCTGATCAGTTGCCCCGACGTCGCGGACGGCCATCCGCAATTCCACATCGACAACCAGTCCGCCGCCGACGCGATGGTCGAGCATCTCGTCGCCTCGGGCCGTCGCCGGATCGTCCACCTCTCCGGCCCGCGCGGCAATCGTGATGCCGGGGAGCGCATCGCCGGCTACGAAGCGGCGATGGCGCGGCACGGTCTGCCGCCGCGCATCCTGACCGGCAATTTCGACGAGGAATCGGGCACCGCCGCCGCGCACACGCTGATCGGTGAGGCCGATCGCGCCGATGCGCTGTTCGCGGCCAACGACATGATGGCGATCGGCGCGCTCGTCGCCTTCCAGCGCGCCGGGATCGCCGTGCCGGGCGACATCGCGGTGGCCGGCTTCGACGACATCCCGCTCGCCCGCCTGGTCACGCCCGCGCTGACCACGATGCGCGTCGGCATCGCCGAGATCGGCGCCGAGGCGGTGTCGCGCGTCGCCGCGATCCTGGCCGGCGGCGAGGATACCGAGACACGCTGGGTCGTGCCGCAGATCGTCGCGCGGGCCAGCAGCGTGGCGGCCGGCGGATAAGCGCCTATATCCCGAGCGCCACCAGTCAGGAGCGCACGCATGCCCAAGCCGATGAAGATCGATTTCGTCTCCGACGTCTCATGCCCGTGGTGCATCATCGGGCTGCGCGGGCTGGAGCAGGCGCTGGAGCGGACCGGTGACCTCGTCGAGCCGGTGATCACCTTCCAGCCGTTCGAGCTCAATCCACAAATGCCGGCGGAGGGGCAGAACATCGTCGAGCATGTCGCGCAGAAATACGGCTCGACGCCGGAGCAGTCGGCGAAGAACCGCGAGATGATCCGCGCCCGTGCCGCAGACCTGGGCTTCACGATGAACGGCAGCGACGCGAGCCGGATCTACAACACGTTCGACGCGCATCGCCTGCTCCATTGGGCGGCGATCGAGGGGAAGCAGGCGGCGCTGAAGAACGCGCTGTTCACCGCCTATTTCACCGACGGAAAGAACCCCTCCGATCAAGACGTGCTGGTCGCGGCGGCCGCCGATGCCGGGCTCGATCCCGACAAGGCGCGTGAAGTGCTGACGTCGGGCGCCTATGCCGAGGACGTGCGCAACGACGAAAGGCTCTGGCAATCGCGCGGCATCAACGCGGTGCCCGCGGTGATCATCAACGATCGCTATCTGATCTCCGGCGGCCAGCCGCCCGAAGCCTTCGAGCGCGCGATCCGGAATATCGCGGCGGAGGGTTGAGGCACCTCTAAAGCCCCTCCCCCTTGAGGGGAGGGGAAGGGGTGGGGGATGTCTCACTGAGAACACTGCTTGCTGCACTGCCCCACCCCAACCCCTCCCTCAAGGGGAGGGGCTAGATACGGCGTCTTCTTTGTCCCATCATACCCCCGCGCCTACCCCGGGGGACCACATGACCACCAGCCGCCTGCTCTCCGCGACCTTCATCACCGGCATCGCCGCCGCGGCGATCGAGATGGTGTTCGTGCTGCCGATCCAGGCGGCGATGGGCAATTCGCCGCTGATCGTGTTCCAGTCGATCGCCAGCGGCGCGACCGGCATGGCGGCCTATGGCGGCGGGATCGGCTCGGCTCTGCAGGGCGTGGGCTGGCACGTGCTGATCTCGCTCGTCTCGGCGCTCGCCTACATCCTCGCGGCGACGCGGATGCGCTTCCTCTACGTGCGGCCACTGATCGGCGGCGTCCTGTGCGGCGTGGTCGCGTATGTCGTGATGAACTGGATCGTGATCCCGCTCTCGGCGATCGGCTATCACCCGGCGAGCAAACCCGAGCTGGTGCTGCTCAGCTTCGCGATCCACCTGATCGGCTTCGGTATCCCGATCGCCTATGTCGCGCGTGCAACAGCCCGGCGCTGATCGTACAACACATCAGATTCCGGCTGTCCTACACGCGGCTACTCTGCCAGACTCGTGCGCGGATGCAGCACGCCCGCCGACTCGCCGCGCCTCGCGGAACCCGCGCCCCGCGCGCGTTGTTGGAAATCGTGACCGCCCGCGAAGTCCGTCTCCGCAACACCTTCGCCACCTTCCAGCCCGAAAGGATCGCATGAGCCGCAAGCCTGTCCCCGCCCAGTCCGGAGACCGTTCCCGGGTCGAGGTGCTGTTCGACAAGCCGCAGCTGCTCGCGCAACTCTTCGGGCAATACGACCAGAACCTCGTCGCGCTCGAACACCGGCTCGGCATCTACATCACCGCGCGCGGCAACCGCGTCGGGCTCGAGGGCTCGGCCGAGCAGGTGGCGATGGCGCGCGACGTGCTGCAGGACCTCTACCAGCGCATCCAGCGCGGCGAGGATGTCGATACCGGCCTCGTCGATGCCTCGATCGCGATGGCGGCCGAACCGACGCTCGACGGCATAGTGCGCGCCGAGGACGGCGAGCGCGCGCCCAGTGTGATGATCCGCACGCGCAAGAAGACGATCGTCCCGCGCACCCCCGCGCAGGCGCACTACATGCGCGAGCTGACCAGCCACGAGATGATCTTCGCGCTCGGCCCCGCCGGCACCGGCAAGACCTATATCGCCGTCGCGCAGGCCGTCGCGCAGCTGATCACCGGCAGCGTGCAGCGCCTGATCCTTTCACGCCCGGCGGTCGAGGCGGGCGAGAAGCTCGGCTTCCTGCCCGGCGACATGAAGGAGAAGGTCGATCCCTATCTGCGCCCGCTCTACGACGCGCTCAACGACTGCCTGCCCGCCGAGCAGGTCGAGCGCCGTATCCTCTCGGGCGAGATCGAGATCGCACCGATCGCCTTCATGCGCGGCCGCACGCTCGCCGACGCGTTCATCATTCTCGACGAAGCGCAGAACACCACGCCGGCGCAGATGAAGATGTTCCTCACCCGCTTCGGCGAGCGCAGCCGGATGGTGATCTGCGGCGATCCCAACCAGACCGACCTGCCCGGCGGCGTGGGATCCTCAGGCCTGGCCGATGCGACGATGCGGCTGGAGGGGATCGAAGGCATCTCGATGTGCCGCTTCGGCGCCGGAGACGTGGTGCGCCATCCGATCGTCGGGCGGATCGTAGAGGCGTATGAGGGACAGGATTGATCGCGAGGATATCCTGTCTTATATTCGGGATATCCCGGGAGACGAACGATGGCGTCGCTTTTTATCAAGGATGAAGAGGCGAATGTCCTCGCCGCGCAGCTCGCCACCGAACGAGGGCTGACCAAGACGGCGGCGGTGAAGTTGGCGCTGCGCCATGAGCTTGAGCGCGATGCACCCGCCGCGGCATCGCGGGATCGGCCACCGTTGAGGGAGCGTATGATCGAGTTCTGGAAAAAGTATCCGTTGCCCGAGGAGTTGGGGCCAGCGCCGGACAAGGCTTTTTGGGATGAGCTGTCGGGCAACCTTTGATGTGGTTCGTTGATGCTTCGGTGGTCGTTGCAATCCTGGGGCGCGAGGAAGATTGGCGGGAGATGGCGGATCTACTAGAGCTTTATCCAAGGCGCCTCTGGTCACCAGTGTCGCATTGGGAATGCGTTCCGGCCCTCGTGAAGCGCCTTAGGCGATCGGAATCGAGCGTACGGGCGCTTCTTACCGATTTCATACAAGACAATGCGTTTGAACTGGTCGCGATCGGCGAGCGGGAAGCAGCCGTCGCGCTAGATGCGCATGCCCAATATGGCAAAGGCTCCGGCCACCCAGCCCAGCTCAACATGGGCGATTGCTTCGCTTACGCTTGTGCCAGAACGAACGGCGCGCGCCTGCTCTACAAAGGCGACGATTTCGCCAAGACGGACCTCGCCTGATGCTTGAGATCGCCCTCACGCGCGAGGAGCCGTGGCCCGAGGCGGATTGGGATGCGCTGGCTGAGCGCGCCGCGCAGGCGGCGATCGCGCGGACGCCGCATGGCGAATTGCTGTCGTCGGATGCCGCGGTCGAGGTGTCGTTCCGGCTGACCTCGGACGACGATGTGCGGACGCTCAACGCGCAATACCGGCATAAGGACAAGGCGACCAACGTGCTGTCCTTCCCGATGGTGCAGAGCGACCTGATCGAGACCGTCACCCAGAATTCCGACGACGGCGAGGTGCTGCTCGGCGACATCGTGCTCGCGCACGGCGTGTGCGTCGCGGAAGCCGGAGAGCGCGGCATATCGGTCGAGGACCATGCCGCACATCTGATGGTGCACGGCGTGCTGCATCTGCTAGGCTATGATCATATGGGGGACGAAGAGGCCGAGGCGATGGAGGCGATCGAGCGCGATGCGCTGGCCTCGCTCGGGATCGCGGACCCCTATCTTGTGCGCGAGGATTGACGGACACGCATGCCAGAGGACCGAAGTAGCGCCGGCAACGGCGACTCCAACGAAAGCGGCATCTGGCGCGGGCTGAAGAGCCTGATCTTCGGCGGCGGCGAAGAGACGCTGCGCGACCAGCTCGAGGACGCGATCGACCGCCACGAGGACGATCCCGCGCCCGACGCCAAGGGCGACCTCTCGCCGCTCGAGCGGCAGATGGTCCGCAACCTGCTCCACTTCGGCGAGCGCGACGCGGGCGATGTCGGCGTGCCGCGCGCCGATGTGATCGCGGTGGAGGAGCAGACCAGTTTCGCCGATCTGGTGAAGCTGTTCGCCGAGGCCGGGCACAGCCGCCTGCCGGTCTATCGCGGGGAACTCGATACGATCATCGGCATGGTCCACATCAAGGACGTGTTCCAGATCCTGGCGACCGGCGCCGAACCGCCCGTGCAGATCGCGACCCTGATCCGCGAACCGCTCTACGTGCCGATGTCGCGCGGCGCGCTCGATCTGCTTGCCGACATGCGCCAGAAGCGCGTCCACCTCGCCATCGTGCTCGACGAATATTCAGGCACCGAAGGCCTCGTCACGATCGAGGACCTGATCGAGGAGATTACCGGCGATATCGAGGACGAGCATGACGATGCGCCCGAGGCGCTTCTCGTGCCGCTCGACGGCGGCGCATGGGAAGCCGATGGCCGCGTCGAACTGGAGGACGTCGGCGAGACGGTCGATGCGCGGCTCGGCGAGGCCGAGGAGGATGTCGATACGCTGGCCGGCCTGGCCGGGGTGCTCGCAGGACATGTACCGCAGAAGGGCGAATGTCTGCGCCACGATTCGGGCTGGACGCTCGAAGTGACCGAGGCCGATCCCAAGCGCGTCCACAAGCTGCGCCTCCACCCGCCCAGGCCGGTGCCCGAAGACACCGACGCTTAGGCGACGGATTTCACACGCGAAGTTTGCTGATCGATTTTTGCGATTGCAGAGACGAGTTTAACTCATTGCCTTGATTTGTCTCGACCCTCTACCACGCGGCGAACACTGTTTTCGGGCCGCATTTGCGGCCATGCGCAACGAGGAGAGATGAAATGGATGCCGTGACCAGCGATCCCCTGAGCGATCCGAAGAAGGAAGGCGCCGCGCTGCGCACGCTCCTTGGCCGCACCAATCGCGACTGGTGGCCCAACCACCTTTCGCTCGACATCCTGCACCAGAAGGGCCTGACCGGCGATCCGATGGGCGACGACTTCGATTATGCGAAGGCGTTCAAGTCAATCGACTACAAGGCGCTGAAGGCCGATCTCACCGCGCTGATGACCGACAGCCAGCCCTGGTGGCCCGCCGATTACGGGCATTACGGCCCCTTCTTCATCCGCATGGCCTGGCACTCGGCGGGCACCTATCGCACCGGCGACGGGCGCGGCGGCGCCAATGCCGGGCAGCAGCGCTTTGCTCCGCTCAATTCGTGGCCGGATAACGGCAATCTCGACAAGGCGCGCCGGCTCCTGTGGCCGATCAAACAGAAATACGGCCGCAAGCTGAGCTGGGCGGACCTGATGATCCTGGCCGGCAACGTCGCGATCGAATCGATGGGCGGCCCGACCTTCGGCTTCGGCGGCGGCCGCGCCGACGTCTATGAGCCCGAGCGCGACATCTATTGGGGCACCGAGCAAGGCTGGGTGGGCAGCGCCGACGCGCCGACCCGCATCGACGACGAAGCCGGCCGTGCGCTGGAGGAACCGCTGGCGGCGATCCAGATGGGCCTGATCTACGTCAATCCCGAAGGTCCGGGCGGCATCCCCGATGCGCTCAAGTCCGCGCGCGATATCCGCGAGACCTTCTATCGCATGGGCATGAACGACGAGGAGACCGCGGCGCTCACCGCCGGCGGCCACACCTTCGGCAAGGCGCATGGCGCGGGTGATGCGTCCAAGGTCGGTGCCGAGCCGGAGGGCGCCGATATCGCGCAGCAGGGTCTCGGCTGGCAGTCGGGGCATGAGAGCGGGATGGGCGACCATGCCATCACCTCGGGAATTGAGGGGGCATGGACGCCGACCCCGACGACCTGGGACATGAGCTTCTTCGACATGCTGCTCGACCACGAATATGAGCTGACGCGCAGCCCGGCGGGCGCCAAGCAATGGCATCCGGTCGGCGACCCGGCCGACACGCTGGCCCCCAAGGCGCATACGCCGGGCACGCGGGTGCCGACGATGATGACCACCGCCGACATGGCGCTGAAGGTCGATCCCGAGTTCCGCAAGGTCATGGAGAAGTTTCGCGCCGACCCGGCCTATTTCGCCGACACCTTCGCCCGCGCGTGGTTCAAATTGTGCCATCGCGACATGGGTCCGAAGGCGCGCTACATCGGCCCCGAGGTGCCCGCCGAGGATTTAATCTGGCAAGACCCGATCCCCGCCGGCCCCAGGCTGAGCGATGGCGACGTGGCGACGCTCAAGGGTAGGATCGCGGCATCCGGCCTGACCGTCGCGCAGCTGGTCAAGACCGCCTGGGCCTCGGCCGCGACGTATCGGGGATCGGACCATCGCGGCGGCGCCAACGGCGCGCGCATCCGCCTCGCGCCGCAAAAGGACTGGGACGTCAACGAGCCCGACGAACTGGCCAAGGTGCTCAAGGTCTATGAAGGCATCCGGTCGGACTTCGGCGCGGGCAAGGTCAGCATCGCCGACCTGATCGTGCTCGGCGGCAATGTCGGCGTCGAGCAGGCGGCCAAGGCCGCGGGCCACGACGTGACGGTGCCATTCACCAGCGGCCGCGGCGACGCGACGCAGGAGCAGACCGACGAGGACAGCTTCAAGGTGCTCGAGCCGCGCGCCGAGGGCTTCCGCAACTATCTGCAGGTGAAGTTCAACGTGCCGACCGAGGAACTGATGGTCGATCGCGCCCAACTGCTCGGCCTCAGCGCGCCGGAAATGACGGTGCTGGTCGGCGGCCTGCGCGTGATTGGTGCCAACCATAACGGCTCGAAGCATGGCGTGTTCACCGACCGGCCGGGGCAGCTGACCAACGACTTCTTCATCAACCTGCTCGACATGAACACGGCGTGGAAGCAGATCGACGACAATGCCGACGAGGAGTTCGAGGGCAACGACCGCCACACCGGTCAGCGCAAGTGGACCGGCACGCGCACCGATCTGGTGTTCGGATCGAACTCGCAGCTGCGCGCACTGTCCGAAGTCTATGCCTCGGCCGATGCCGGCGACCAGTTCGTCGCCGAATTCGTCAAGGCCTGGGCCAAGGTGATGGACGCGGATCGCTACGATCTGCGCGCCTGATACACAGTCCCCGAGCGCACGGCGCTCGCGGCCGCCGGTGATCCCCTATCACCGGCGGCCGCTTCGTATAAGCGAGCATGGATGCCTTGACCCGCTCTCCCGCGAAAGCGGGAGTCCAGAATCATGGGCGCAGGCTTTTATGGCTCTGGGCCCCGCTTTCGCGGGGGAACTTGAGCCGATGGGAGAGTGATGGCCAACACCGGCTGGTCCGATCTGCTCGCCGAAGGGCGGCTGCCGCGCTTCGCGCTGATCGCGCTGGGCGTGTGGCTCAATGCCGCCGACAGCCTGGTGACCGCCACGATCATGCCCAGCGTCGGGCGCGATCTCGGCGGCTTTCAATATTTCAGCTGGACGGTCGCAGGCTTCCTGGTCGGCGCGATCATGGCCGGCGCCAGTTCGGGGCGGCTCGCCGAAGTGCTCGGCTTGCGCAAGGCGACCACGCTTGCCGGTATCGTCTTCACTGCCGGCTGCGTGATCGGTGCGAGCGCACCGGACATGGCTCTGTTCGTCGCGGGACGGATCATCCAGGGGCTGGGCAGCGGCTGGATCTCGGGCTTCGCGATGGTGGCGGTCGCGATGCTGTTTCCCGAGCGGCACCTCGCGCGCGTCTTCGCCTCCAGCGCGGGCGTGTGGGGAATTGCGACCGTGCTGGGGCCGCTGCTCGGCGGGCTGTTCGCGCAGGCCGGCGACTGGCGCGCGGTATTCTGGTTCTTCGCCGCACAGTCGCTCGTCTTCACATTGGCGGCGCCGCGGCTTCTATCCGGCGCGGAGCGAGGAAAACATGCGCCGGGCATACCGTGGCGGCAGCTCGGCGTGCTGGGCGCGGGGATCGGCGCGATCGCGGTCGGCGGCCTTGATGACCGTGCGCCAGATCGGCGGCGCGGTCGGCGCGGCGATCGCCGGGGCGACCGCCAATCTGGTCGGCTTCGCCGCCGGCCTGTCCGACGAGACGGCGCGTGCCGCGGCAATCTGGGTGTTCGCGATTTCCGTACCGCTGGCCCTCGCCGGCTTCGGTGCGGCATGGCGTTTCACCGGCCGCGCGACCGCGGCGCAACTTCGCGCTTCCGCCGCTCCGCCCGCCGCCCTATCTTGAGCCCATGCGCCAGCGACTTCTCATCGGACTCGTCATCGCCGTGCTCTTCTTCGGCGGGATCTATCTCTATGCCAGCCGCCCCGACGTGGCGAAGGTGGACATCGGCCAGATGTTCGGCGCGCGGCCGAACATCACCGCGCCGCGCCCGCAGGTGATCCCGACGATCAACGTCGCCGATGCGGTCGGCTGGAAGAACGGTGCCAAGCCCATGGCGGCCGCAGGCCTCGCGGTGGAGGCCTTCGCCAGCGGCTTCGATCATCCGCGCTGGCTCTACCGCCTGCCCAATGGCGACGTGCTGGTCGCCGAGAGCAACTCGCCGCCGCGTGAAGGCCGTGGCATCGCCGATTGGATCATGGGCCATCTGATGGCCAAGGCCGGCGCGGGCGTAGCTTCGGCCAATCGCATCACGTTGTTGCGCGACGCCGATGGCGACGGAAAGGCGGAAACGCGCTCGACTTTCCTCACCGGGCTCAATTCGCCGCACGGCATGGTGCTGGTGGGGGACTGGCTCTATGTCGCGGACACCGACGCGCTGCTGCGCTTCCCGTACAAGACGGGCGACACGAAGATCACCGCCAAGCCCGAGCTGGTCGTCAAGCTGCCCGGCGGCGGCAATCACTGGGCGCGCAACGTGATCGCGGCGCCCGACGGCAAGACGCTGTTCGTCGGCGTCGGCTCCTCGACCAACATCGCCGAGAACGGCATGGACGCCGAGCAGAATCGCGCCGACATCCTCGAGGTCTTTCCCGACGCCAAGACGTTCCGCATCTATGCGGCGGGCCTGCGCAATCCCAACGGCATGGCGATCGAGCCCAGGACGCAGCGGCTGTGGACGGTGGTCAACGAGCGCGACATGCTCGGTTCCGACCTCGCGCCCGATTACCTGACCGATGTCGAGCTGGGCGACCAGTTCGGCTGGCCGTGGTATTATTGGGGCGGCTATCCCGACAAGCGCGTGCAGCCGGACAATCAGGCACTCCAGACCTATTCGAAGCGCCCGGCTTACGCGCTTGGACCGCATACCGCCTCGCTCGGCCTCGCCTTCGCCAACGACGCGAGGCTCGGCGCGCGTTTCGCCAACGGTGCGTTCATCAGCCAGCACGGATCGTGGAATCGCGTGCCGGCGAGCGGCTACAAGGTGATCTTCGTGCCGTTCGACGCCAATCTCGGTTTCCCGGCGAAGAACGCGCAGCCGGTCGACGTCCTCACCGGCTTCCTCGACGCGAAAGGCCAGGCGCAGGGCCGCCCGGTCGGCGTGATCACCGACAAGACCGGCGCGCTCTTGGTGGCGGACGATGTCGGCAACACGATCTGGCGCGTCCACGCGCAATAGGTCTCGAATGCGAAGCGGGCTGCACGAGGATGGCGGGGCGGAAGGCTGAATTTCCCCTCCCTGTCAGGGAGGGGAACACGCCGCTACTCCAACAGCTTCGGCCCGTCCTTTGCCAGCTTCGCGCGAATCTTGTCGGCGAACAGCGCCAGGAACGGCGGCAGATCGATCACCGCGTGAACGCGGTCGTCGAACGGCTGCAACTGGCTCGCGATGCGCTGGCCCATCGCCTGCACGGTGAAATGCATCGTATCGCCTTCCCAGCGATGATCGACCACCGCACCGCCGGGGATCATGCCGGCGAGCTTGCCGATGCCGCGTTCCATCCGGGCGCGCGCTTCGGCGCGACCAAGCCTATGCGGGATATCGACAGTGACGGGAGCGCTCATGCTTCAATCCTCATTTCGCGAACAGCATCACATCGTCGGCAAACGCCTTGAACTCCAGCGCGTTGCCCGACGGATCGCGGAAGAACATCGTCGCCTGCTCGCCCACCTCGCCCTTGAAGCGGATGTGCGGTGCGATCCCGAACGGCACGCCCGCCGCTTCGACGCGCGCGGCCAACGCCTGCCAGTCGGGCATCGTCAAAACGACGCCGAAATGCGGCACCGGCACGTCATGACCGTCGACCGTATTCTCCATCGCCGCCGGTCTGGCCGAAGGATCGAGATGCGCGACGATCTGATGCCCGAACAGATCGAAATCGATCCAGTGCGCGGCACTGCGCCCTTCGGGGCAGCCGAGCGTGCCGGCGTAGAATTTCCGGGCGGCATCAAGGTCGTGTACGGGAAAGGCGAGATGAAACGGGCGAAGCGTCATGCTCGCCTCATACACCTAATCAACTCGACACGTCACCCCGGACTTGGCTAGGCGCGAAAGAATGAGCGCGGCGGCATGGCAGGATGGCTTGAGGCGCGCATGCGCGTGGGTCGGCACACATCCCCGTTTGCTCGCGCTGCTGCTCGGGCTGATTTCGGCGACCGGCTTCGCGCCGCTGCAGCTCTGGCCGCTGACACTGCTGTGCCTCGCGCTGTGGATGAAGCTGATCCACGACGCACCGAACCTGCGCGGCGCGCTGTGGCGCGGCTGGCTGTTCGGGGTCGGGCACTTCACGGTGAACGACAACTGGATCCAGCACGCCTTCACCTATCAGGACAAGATGCCGCCGCAGCTCGGTTACGGCGCCGTCGTCCTGCTCGCGCTCTATCTCGCGGTCTATCCGATGCTCACCGCGGGGCTGGCATGGCGGCTGGCGAGCCCGCGCGCCGCGCACGATGCCACGGGCGAACCCGGCACACCGTTCGCGCTCGTGTTCGGCGCGAGTTGGATCGCCACCGAATATCTGCGCGCGACGATGTTCACCGGCTATGCCTGGGACCCGCTCGGGGTGATCTGGGTGCCGGCCGGCGCTGTGGCGGGAATCGCCCGGTTGAGTGGCACCTATGCGCTTTCGGGGCTGACGGTGGTTCTGGCGGGCGCGTTGCTGCTCGCATTCGAACGGCGCTGGCGTCCCGCCACAACGATCGCCGGCGCAGGTGTGGTTCTGTCGATCGTATCGCTGATACTCGGCATGCCCCTCGCGGATTCGTTGGCGCCCGCCCCCGCACACATCCGTGTCGTGCAACCCAATATCGGCCAGGAACTGCGCGGCGAGACCGACGGCGAGCTGATGCACGCCACGCTCGCTGGACTCTCGGGCCATCCCGGCCCAGCGCCCCGCCTGATCCTGTGGCCGGAGGGCGTGGTCCGCGAATATCTCGAGGACGGCTACCCATATTATTATTACGGTGGCCTCGATCCGCTCTATGCCCGGGCACGCCTCGCTCAATTGCTCGGGCCACGCGACCTGCTGCTCGCGGGCGGCACCGCGCTGGAGTTCGATCGCCAAGGCAATATCCAGATGGGCGACAACTCGGTCTTCGCGGTGGGACCAGACGCCCGACTCCACGGCCGATACGACAAGGCGCATCTCGTCCCCTATGGCGAATACCTGCCGATGCGCCCGCTCCTCTCCGCGATCGGGCTCTCGCGCCTCGTTCCCGGCGATATCGACTTCAAGTCCGGTCCGGGGCCCCGTACGATCGCCTTTCCCGGCTTCGGGCCGATCGGCTTTCAGGTCTGCTATGAGATCATTTTCTCCGGCGAAGTGATCGACCGCACACACCGCCCGCGCCTGCTGTTCAACCCCTCGAACGATGCATGGTTCGGCGGATGGGGTCCGCCGCAGCATCTGGCGCAAGCACGGATGCGCGCGATCGAGGAAGGGCTGCCGATCGTCCGCGCGACGCCGACCGGCATCTCCGCGATCATCGATGCCGATGGCCGCCTGCTCGCGACGATACCGCTCGATCACGCGGGGGCGGTCGAGCTGCCGATTCCGCCGGCGCATGCCCCGGCATTGTTCGCACGACTGGGCAACTGGATGGCGGCGATCACCGCCGCTTTGCTCCTGCTCTGCGCGATTGCCATAAGGCGGCGCGCCCGCTAGGGGCATATAAGGAAAGCTTTATATCGGCATGGTAACGGCCGGAGCTTCTTGATTCACAAGGGATTTTTCATGCGTTCCAGCTTCCTCTTCACGTCCGAATCGGTCTCCGAAGGCCATCCCGACAAGGTCGCCGACCAGATCAGCGATTCGATCGTCGATCTCTTCCTGTCCAAGGATCCGCAGGCGCGCATCGCCTGCGAGACGCTGACCACCACCAACAAGGTGGTGATCGCCGGCGAGATCCGCGGCAAGGGCATCATGGACACCGACGGCAACTGGGCGCCGGGCGTCGAGGCCGAGATCGAGCAGACCGTGCGCGATACCGTGAAGCGGATCGGCTACGAGCAATCGGGCTTCCACTGGAAGACGTTCGATTTCTCGAACAACCTGCACCCGCAATCGGCGCACATCGCGATGGGCGTGGATGAGAGCGGCAACAAGGACGAAGGCGCCGGCGACCAGGGCATCATGTTCGGCTACGCCACCGACGAGACGCCCGGCCTGATGCCCGCCACGCTCTATTACAGCCACAAGATCCTCGAGAAGATGGCGGCCGACCGCCATTCGGGTGCGGCGCCGTTCCTCGAACCCGACGCGAAGAGCCAGGTCACGCTGGAATATGAGAACGAGGTGCCGGTGCGCGCCACCGCGCTCGTCGTCTCGACCCAGCATTCGGCCGACCTCTCCAACGAGGCGGGCCAGGCCAAGCTGCGCGACTACGTGAAGGGCGTGTTCGCCGAGATCCTGCCCGACGGCTGGCTGCCGGCCGAGGACAAAATCTACGTCAACCCGACCGGCCTGTTCGAGATCGGCGGCCCGGACGGCGACGCGGGGCTGACCGGCCGCAAGATCATCGTCGACACCTATGGCGGCGCGGCCCCCCACGGCGGCGGCGCATTCAGCGGCAAGGATCCGACCAAGGTCGATCGCTCGGCGGCTTATGTCGCGCGCTATCTGGCGAAGAACGTCGTGGCTGCGGGCCTCGCACGCCGGGTGACGATCCAGCTCAGCTACGCGATCGGCATCGCCGAGCCGCTGAGCGTCTATGTCGATACGCACGGCACCGGCACGGTTCCCGAAGCCAAGCTCGAGGAAGTGCTGCCGAAGCTGGTGCGCCTGACGCCGAAGGGCATCCGCGAGCACCTGAAGCTCAACGCGCCGATCTATCAGAAGACCGCCGCCTACGGGCATTTCGGCCGCGATGCCGAGGGCGATCACTTCACGTGGGAAAAGACCGATCTGGTCGATCAGCTGAAGGCCGCCGTCGCCTGAATTTGCCGTCGACCTTGCCATCGCGGGCGACGCTGACGTAGCGCCGCCCGCGATGAACGATCCCACCACCATCCGCCGCCTCTACGGCCGCCGTCAGGGGCACAAGTTGCGCCAGGGCCAGGCGGCCCTGGTCGAGGAGATGCTGCCCGCGCTGAGCGTGCCGGAGGACGGGCCGCTCGATGCCGCGCGGCTGTTCGGCGATGACCGTCCGCTGCAGGTCGAGATCGGCTTCGGCGCGGGCGAACATCTCGCCGCGCAGGCCGAGGCGGCGCCCGGTACGGGCTTCATCGGCTGCGAGCCCTTCCTGAACGGCGTGGTCGGCGCGCTCGGCCATATCCGCGAGCGCGGCTTGGCCAATGTGCGGCTCCATATGGGCGATGCATTAGCCGTGCTGGAGCACCTGCCCGACGCGTCATTGCAGCGCGTCTATCTGCTTCATCCCGATCCCTGGCCCAAAGCACGCCACGCCAAGCGCCGCATGATCAATCACGGCCCGCTCGACCTGATCGCCGCCAAGCTGAAGCCCGGCAGCGAGTTCCGGCTCGGCACCGACGATCCGACCTATTGCCGCTGGGCAATGATGATCATGAATCAGCGCCCCGACTTCGTCTGGCAAGCCGAAGGTCCGCGCGATTTCCTTACCCGCCCCGCCGACTGGCCCGAGACGCGCTACGAGCGCAAGGCGCGGCGCCAGGGCCACGAGGTCTGGTACTTTCGCTACGTCCGCGCCTGACCGGCGGCGATCCGCGCGATCAGCCAGTCATTCGCGACACAATCGATCACCAGATGCACGCGATCGGTAGTTCCGCGATTGGCCACCGTGTGCGGATCCGACAGGCGCAGGTACCAGACGCTGCCCGGCGCCATCGTGACGGCCTCGCGATTGACGAGGAACTCGACATCGGGGTTCGTCGTGATCGGCACATGCATGCGCGCCATGCCCCATTCGGCGGCGAGATCGTGGTCGCGATGCTCCTTGATGATCGAGCCCGGCGCAAGGCGCATCAGCCGGACGGCATGAAGCGGGCAGTGGAACGCGGCCAGCGCCGCGCGGATATTGGGCGCATGATCGAGCAGCGGCCCGTCGATGTATTCGCTCGTGGAAGGATCCGAATAGATCATCATCACCGGATGCGTCGCGCCCGCGGCATGGCGCAGCGGCAGCACCGTCCAGTCACCCTCGTAATTGTCGCGCACCAGGTGATCGATCCAGCCAGCGGCCGCCAATGCATCCAGATCGGCGCATAAAGCGACAGGATCGAAGGAAAACGGCAGCGCGACGCGATCGGGAAACAAGAACCGCGATTGTTGCATTCCCTCGCGCAAGATACGATCCCCCGTCCGCCGTCTCCTGCGCGGATGCCGCCCATGCAGCCTATCGGCGATGCGCATGTTTGGAAAGGTTGCGCCCTGTCTCCTCCCCCTGACGCTCCTGCCCGGCCGGACACCGACGCACTGGATCGACTGCGCAGAGCGATCGCCAGTGATCCGGCGCTGCAGGATCGGCTGGCGGTTATCCACGAGCGCGATCCATTCACTGCGGAGGTGAGCGCCGTCGCGGGCGAACTCGGCCTGGCGATCGATCCGGAAACGATCGCCGCCGCGTTGGTCCCTGATCCTCTCGGTCTCGCGCGGTTGAGCGGGGCCGGTGCGACGGTTGAAAACTGGCCCCGCCGCGGCTGGCTGCCGACCGGTGTCGCGGCGGCGGAAGAATTCGTGGTGGACTGGGCGTGTTTCGACGGCATTCCCCTTACCGCGCCGTTCTTCGAAGATGCTTCGCGCCGCGCGCGCGCGCGGCCGATCAACCGGCTGATGCGGCTTCGCACTCCGCTCGCCGATCTTGCTTCCGGCATGCGGGGGCCTTTACGCAAGCCCGACGGGCTGATCTTCCATCTCTCGCGGTGCGGCTCGACGCTGGTCGCGCAGATGCTGGCGGCGATGCGCGATACGACCGTGATCTCCGAAGCCCCGGCGCTGGACGATGTCGTCCAGTTCATCCAGAGCAGGCCCGCGATGCCGGTCGAGATGCGCGTTGCGCTGTTGCGGGCGATGGCCGGCGCGTTCGGCCGATCGCCAGACGGAATCGATGGGCGCTATTTCATCAAGCTCGATTGCTGGCATACCCTCGCCATGCCGCTGTTTCGCGCCGCCTTTCCCGACACGCCGTGGATCTTCCTCTATCGCGATCCGGTCGAAGTGCTCGTGTCGCACATGCGCATTCCCGGGATGCAGACCATTCCCGGCCCGATGTCCGAAGGCATCTTCGGAATCTCCGACTGGCGGGACCTTCCGGGCGAGACCTATTGCGCCCGCGTGCTGGCGCGCGTGTGTGACGGCGTGCTCGACGATCCGGCCGGCGGGATGCTGATCAATTATTCCGAACTCCCGGAAGCGCTGGAGACTCGCATCCTGCCGCACTTCGGCATCGCCGCCGCGGACGACGACCGCGCGCGCATCGCCGCCGCCGGACAGCGCAATGCCAAATCGCCGGGCGAGACTTTCACGGCCGACGGCGCGGGCAAGCGGCGCGAGGCGAGCGATGCGGTGAAGGATGTCGCCGCGCGCTTGCTCGCCGAGCCCTATCGCCGGCTGGAGGCGCTGCGCCTGGCATGAGCGCGATCTTCGGCATCTTGCGTTTCGACGACACCAACATCGCGCCCGCGACGCTCGAGCGGATGGGCAATACGATGGCGGCGCGCGGCCCCGACGGGCGGCGCAGTGTCGCGGCGGGCCCGGTCGGGCTCGGCCATTGCCTGCTGCGGGTGAACGAGGAGGACCTGTTCGAGGCACAGCCGCTGCGCGATCGGGCCGCGGACCTTTTGCTCGTCGCCGACCTCCGGCTCGACAATCGCGACGAACTGGCCGAACGGCTCGGCGTCTCCGCGGCGGCATTGCGCGACATGCCCGACAGCGCATTGCTGCTCGCCGCCTATCGCCATTGGGGCGAGGCGTGCGTCGAGCATCTGCTCGGCGACTTCGCCTTCGCTTTATGGGACGGCCGCAGGAATACGCTGCTGCTCGTACGTGATCCGATCGGGCAGCGCGGACTCTATTATCATATCGGGCCGGACGCGATCGTCTTCGCGAGCGAGGTGAAGGCGTTGTGGGCGGTCGATGATGTGCCGCGCGCGTTGTCCGAAGAGGGGATCGGGCGCTTCCTGCTCATGCCGGTCGATCAGAAGCCCGAGATCACGTTGTTCGAGGGCATCGCGGTTCAGCCCGGCGGGACCGTCATGACGATCACGCGTGACGGCCGGCACGCGATGCGGACCTATTGGGAGCCGCACGCCGCGCCGGAGCATATCGGGCGCGACGATGCCTATTATCTCGCGACCTATCGCCGCATCGTCGAGGAAGCGATCGGCTGCCGCGTGCGGCGGCTGACGCGATCCCCCGCGCTCAGCTTCAGCGGCGGGTTCGACAGCGGCACGATCGCGGCGCTGGCCAGCCCTATCGTGCAGAAGCGGCGCCAACGTGTGATCGCAATCGCCTCGGTGCTGCCCAAGGGCGAGAAACGGCTGCCGACCGACGCCCGCGCCGCCGCGGAAGCGTTTCGCGATTATCCCGGCGTCGATCTCCATTATTACGAACGCGGCGACGACAGCGTGTTCAGCGACATCGAGGCCTCGTTCGTCTCCACGACGGAGCCCTGGGGCACCTATTACGTCCAGCGCGGCCTCTGCCGCATCGCCGCCGCGCAAGGTGCAAGACTGATGATCGACGGCCATGGCGGGGACTATACCGTCAACCCGCGCGGCAACGGCGCGCTCGGGCGCATGCTGCGCCGCGGGCATGCGTGGCGCTTCGTTCGCGAAGTGTGGCGGCGCCACCGGCGCACCGGCCATTCGGTGAAGGCGATCGTGCGGTTCGAGCTACTGCGCGGCTTCTTCCCGATTCAGCTCTTCGCCGCGCTGCACCGGCGGTGGCTGCACGGCAGACCGGTGTGGCAGACGCTGCCGGTCAATCAGCATTTCGCCGCCGCAATGACCGGTAGCGGCACGATCGACGGACAGCGCCTGCGCGAGGACGCCGCGGTGCATCATCGCGGGCCGGAACGCTGGCGCCATTTCCTGCGGCGGCGGCAGGCCGCCCCGCCCTTCATGCCCACACTGACCGGCATGCACGGGATGGATTTCGCCCAGCCGTTCCATGATCGGCGCGTCATCGAGTTCGGCCTCGCGCTGCCCGATCGCCTGCTGGTCGGCAACGGGCTCGACCGGCTGATGGCACGCACCGTCTTGCGCGACGTGCTGCCGGTCGCGCTGTTGGAGCGCGGCTGGGGCAACGATCAGGAAGATCCCGACAAATACCGGATGATCATGGAGAACGCGCCGGCGTCGCTCGCCGAATGCCGCGCGCGCGATAACGACGGCGCGCTATCCCGCTACGTCGATCTGGACCGCGTCGAAGAGATGATCGGCAGCGCCGATGAAACGAACCGGCGCGACCATTTCCAGGTCGCGCTCGCCGCGCGAACGCTGACCTTCGCGCAATTCGTCACGTGGTTCGAGGGCGGCAACAGCTGATGCCGCCCCATCAGCGCGGCTTTACGAACCGTAGGGGATCGCCGGGGTCGCGCGCGAGTCCCCCGTGCTGGTCTGGTGCGCTTCCGTCTGGCTCATCGCCGACTCGATCACCATCGGCGCGGACCACGGCTTGCGCTCGGCCTGCACTTCGACCGGCGGCATGAAATTCACGTTCTTATCCATCGAAGGAGCACTCCCCATAGGTGCCGTTGTTGCTTGACAATTACATGACAGGAACCGTGTCTCAGCACAATCCGTCATACAGGACCGTATCGGGCCGATCGAGGCTCGGACAGCGCAGATTTCATGTCCGAAATGGATGTTAAATTGTTCGGGAAAAAGGCTTCTTCCCTCGTGCGCAGAGTCCCCCAGTGTCCCCTGCTCCCGTTGTACGGAATGCACAAACCGGTACATTGAACGCAGTCCACCGCCGGGGGGGGCCGGTGCCGTATCGATGCGCCTCCCGCTCACGTCTGAGAGGCTGCAATGACTGAACCCTATATCGGTGAGATCAGGCTTTTTCCCTGGGATTTCGCGCCCCGCATGTGGGCGCATTGCAACGGACAGCAGATGTCCATCGCACAGAATCAGGCACTGTTTGCGCTGCTCGGTACGATGTACGGCGGCAATGGCGTCACCACCTTCGCCCTGCCCAACCTGCAGAGCCAGACGCCGATTCATCGTAGCTCCACCTACACACAGGGTGAAGCCACCGGACAGGAACAGGTGACCCTGACGCTCAGCTCGATGCCGGCGCACACGCATGCATTGAACGGCACGTCGACCACGGCGGACAAGCGCACTTACGCCGGCAACGTGCTGGCCAACGACACCGCGCCGAACACCAATTTCTTCGCGCCGGCGGGCGGCAACACGACCGCGCTGAACCCGCAATCGATCGGGCCGATGGGTGGCAATCAGCCGCACAGCAACATGCAGCCCTATCTCGCGATGAATTACTGCATCGCGATCTACGGCGTGTTCCCGTCACGGAACTGATCGCCCCCTCGCACCAGTGATACGGAGGATTTCATGACCGATATTTTCTTGGGCGAGGTACGCATGTTCGGCGGAAACTTCGCCCCCGCCGGCTGGATGTTCTGCAACGGCCAGCTGCTCAGCATCGCGGAATATACCGCGCTCTACGCGCTGATCGGCACGACCTATGGCGGCAACGGCCAGACCAACTTCGCGCTGCCCGATCTGCGGGGCCGCGTTCCGATGAACTTCGGCCAGGGGCCGGGACTCTCGCCCCGCGTGCTGGGCGAGGCCGCTGGCACCGAGCAGGTCACGATCCTGCTGAACCAGATGCCCTCGCACAATCACCTGGTGATCGCGACGACGGATCCGGGCTCGCTGCCGGGCCCGGCCAACACCGCCTTGACGGCGCAGCCGACCGCGACGTCGGGCACGCCCGAGCTCTATGCCACGACGGGCGCCAACCCGCTGGTGCCGGCTGCGATGTCGGCCGCATCGATCGGAATGGACGGGGGAAACCTGCCGCATGACAACATGATGCCGTCGCTTGCCGTCAGCTTCATCATCGCGGTCCAGGGCATGTTTCCGAGCCGCAACTAAACACCCGAGAGGAACTGATCATGGGTCAACCCTATGTTGGTGAAATCCGTATTTTCGGATTCAATTTCGCACCACGCGGCTGGGCTTTCTGCGATGGGACTTTGCTCTCCATCCAGCAATATGCACCGCTCTTTTCGATCCTCGGCACCGTCTATGGCGGCAACGGCACGACCAATTTCGGCCTGCCCAACTTCCAGGGCCGCGCGCCGATGCATTGGGGCACGGGCCCCGGCCTGACGGCGCGCTCCCTCGGCGAACTGGACGGCGAGCAGACCGTCACGCTGCTCAACAATCAGTTGCCGTCGCACACGCACATCCTGTCCGGCGCGTCGCCGAATCCGGCCAACGCCCCGCAGCAGGTCGCGATGCCTTCGCCGTCGACGTATCTCAGCGTCTCGCAGCCGAACCAGGTCTATAGCGACGTGACGGCCCCGGTGGTGGCGCTCTCCCCGTCGGCCATCTCGCCGAGCGGCGGATCGCAGCCGCACAACAACGTGCAGCCGATCCTGACGCTCAATTTCTGTATCGCGCTTGTCGGCGTATTCCCGGCGCGCAATTGACCGACACGATGACCTCCATCGCGCCGCCGGCATATCACTTGCCGGCGGCGCTCCTTTCGCAGGGCTTCGCGCTCCGCCCCGAAACCGAGGCGGACGTGCCGTTCCTGAAATCGCTCTACGCCTCGACCCGCGCCGACGAACTCGCGAACGCGCCGTGGGACGACGAGCAGAAGCGATTGTTCCTGGAGCATCAGTTCGCCGCGCAGCGCAGCCATTACCATTCGTACATCACCGGCTGCATCTTCGAGGTGCTGGAGCGCGAAGGCGAGCCTGTGGGCCGGCTCTACCTGCAATGGCGCCAGACGCAGCTGCACATCGTCGATATAGCGCTGATGCCGGAGCTGCGCGGGCAAGGTGTGGGCACCGCCCTGCTCGAATCCCTGACCGAAGCGGCGCACGCCGAGGACCGCGCGCTCGGCATCTTCGTCGAGAAGTTCAATCCGGCGCTGCGCCTCTACCGTCGCCTCGGCTTCGTCGAGATCGCCGACACCGACGTCTATCTGGAGATGGAACGGCCGATCGGCTGAGTCCGATCAGCCGAACGTCGCCGCATAACGGATCCCGCCCGCGGTCTTCGCCATCGGCACCAGGAAGATCTCGGCTTCGCCGAGGCTTTCGTTGCGCAGGGAAACGAGCCCCTGATTCAGCCGCTGCTCGCCCGGCATCTCGAACACCAGCGAGAAAGGTGGCCGCGACACCTCGGCGCCATAAGTAGACAATGCGGTCGCTTCGACCAAGGTGAGTTCGGGAAGCACGATCCCGTCCGCGACGACGGTGAAGCCGGTGCCCACCAGGCCCTGGAAATCCTCCAGCCGCAACACTCGCTCGTTCATCGGCCCCCTCTCGACTTGCAGGACAATTGGCGGACGCCGGCCCGGCGATCAAGCCCGCCTTTCAACCATTATCGCGGCGAAACCATTCGACATATCGCGCCGTCATATAGCCGCCGAGCGCGAGCTGCGTCTCCTGCTCCCAGCCCGAATTGTGATCGTCCGGCCCGCGCGCATCGAGCAGGGTGCTGCTCGCCGAGCTCGTGCAGCGGCTGCGCTTCGAACAAGTCCTCGTGCGTCACGCGCGTCAGAACATGCCCCAGCCCGGCCATGCCGAGCACTTCGGTCTGCCCGCCGTCGATCGCGCGATGGCGCATGGCGGCGGAGATCCGGTCGAGATCGCGGGCCGAGACGAGCGCGCCGTCGCGCCGGAAGATACCGAAGATGCCGCTCATAGTCTCAGACGAAGCAGCCGATTTCGGTCAGGTTGGGAGCGATCGGATAGCCCGTCACCTTGATCCCCGAGGCATCGAGCCAGGCATGCGCATCCATCGGCTTGGTATCGCCGCGCCCGGCACCGAAATGCATCACCGAATGGATACCGCGCCGCCGCAGCATCGCGTGGCCGGCCATCGCCTGTTGCAGGCAGACCGAGCGGAACGGCATGAACGGCGCCGCGGCGCGCACCGCCCAGCGTATATCGCGCACCATCTGCAATTGCGCACCATCGAGCGGCGCGCGCGCGCTCACGCGCGGATCGGCCGGTGAGACGAACTCGCCGAAGCGCTCGGAGACTTGCCCGAACGGCTTGAGTAGCAATTCCACCCGCGCAGCGAGCATGCTGCACGACGCCTCGACGACCAGCGCCTGCTTGCGCCAGCCAGACCGCAACAGCGTGAGCGCCTTACGCGCGGTCGACCGCGATCGCGCCATGCTTCTCCATCTGCGTCAGAAACGTTTCCACATCGGTGCGGCAAGTCTCGGCATCGACCTCGAATTCCTGCTGCAGCGTATCGCACAGCGAATCCATGTTCTGCGGCGTCTCGATCAATTCCCAGATCCGCGCGCCCACCTCGGTCAGCCCGAGATAATTGCCCTTCTTCGCGCTCATCATCATGATTTCAGCGCCCACGCGCGCGCTCAGCCAGTCCCCGTCCCGTCGAATCAACTTGCCATCCTCTCCTGTTCGGCGCCCGACAGCGCATATCCCAATCGCGCCATCATCGCCGCATGATCCTGTTCGATCCGCGCTACCTGCTCCGGCGAAAGCTCGTCGCGCCACGCACCCGAAATGCCGCGGCGGAAGAAGGTACCGCCCGGCTTCGGCACCGGTGCCTCGCGAAAGCCGCGCTCCTGCTCCTGCTTCTTCAGTTCGCCGAAATTCGCGAAGCGCGCCGCCTGCTCCACCTCGGCGCGTGTCGCCTCGACACCTCCAAAGGCCAGCGCGTCGGCCAGCATCCCGGCGGTATCGGCATGCATGTCCTCATAGCGGATCAGCATGAGCGGAATGTCCATCTGGTCCAGCCAGCTCGCGTTGAAGCCGCCCCAGGTCGGCAATTGCTGGCGCAGCTGGTTGGCTTGCCGGTCACGAACCCCACAAAAGGCGGCATCCTTGTTTGCCATGAAGCCGATCGCCTCATCGACCGTGGAGCGATTGTGGTTGGCGAGCGACGGCGCCACATCGCGCGGATCGCGCACGATCAGGATCGCCGCATCCGCGCCTTTCGCGCCGGCGAGCATCGGCGTGCCGTCCTCACCATAGGTATAGGCGTCATGCGTCTTCACGAAGCGGACCTCGCCGATCCTCGTATCGGCATCGGCCTCGTCCGCATCGGGATCGGCTTCGGCCCACGTCCGTGCCAACGCCTCATAGACCATCGGCCGCATGCTATCGCATTCCTCGTGCGTCAGCAGGCCGGATTCGAACAGCATCGTGTTGTCGAACCAGCCGCGCGCGCTGGCGATGCCGCCGCGCTCGGGCAGGTCGTTGATATCGACCGGCGCGTCCCGGCGCAGGTTCGCCACCAGCATCCGGAACCAGGTGTTGCCGGACTTGGGATAGGAAGCGAGCCAGACGGTGCGCATCAGGCGACGTGTTCGAGCAGCCGCAGCGTGCGCCAGTGATCCTCGAGCCAGCCGATCACATCGGGCATCTGAGGGAACTTGAGCGTGCGGGTGAGCTGATAGACGCCGGCGCGCTGCGTCAGCGTGGCCGCGCCCTGGAAATACAGCCCGCGCTGCCCCATCCGCTGCACCAGCGCCGGGCGATAGGCATTACGACGCACGATCAGCGCGGCATCGACGATATTCGGCTGTTCGATCCCCGGCTCGAGCGGCGCGCGTGCCTCGCGGAGCTGATAGATCGCGGCTAGCGGCAACGGCGCAGCGACCGCCGATCGCGGCTCGACATAGAATTTGTGCAGCTGCGTGCGCACCGCATCGGCCCGGCGCTCGCCGACCGAAAGCGCATCGATCGCGTGCTGCCACAATTTGTGCTGCCGCCCGTCGGCCTCGACCCAGGGCTGTCCGTCGCGGATCGAGATGCTGCAGAAATCGTCGGTGACGAGATCGTAGCCGCGCTCGCCGAGCGCCGCGGCGAGCGTCGATTTGCCCGCGCCCGAAGGCCCGCAGAACAACACCGCCGCATTGCCGACGCGCACCGCGCTGGCGTGCAGCACGACGCGGCCAAGCTGGTGAAGCAGAATGCCGAAGCCGGTGCCGCTCAGGAAAATCGCGACCTCGTCGGGCGTATTGCCGTCAACCGGTGCATATCGGATTTCCTTGCCCGCGCTGAGCAACATGCGAACGATGCCCGGCACGTTCATCAGAAATAGGTCGTCAGCCATGTGCCAGTTGGGGCCGAGTTCGGTCGCACCCTCCAGCGTGTCCGGCACCTCGCCCCGCACGATCCGCACGTCCGGCTCGCCGGCATTGGCCGAACGCGCGATCAGCCCCGGCAACGCGACGTCGCTCGCTACCGCCAATCCGGATACGCAATAATGAAACACGCTCGCCCCCCAGCCCCTGGGGAGTCAGCTAACGCGTTCAGAAGTCGAGGAACAGGGCCTTTTTGAAGCAAGGCCGCCAAATTGGGTCAGCGGTCGAGCTTCTCCGCCACCAGCGCTTTCATGTCGCAATTCGGCCGCGCACCGTAATGCGAGATGATCTCGGCAGCGCAAATCGCGCCCATTTTCAACGCCGCATGCAGATCGCGGCCCTGTGCCAGCGCGGTCAGCACGCCGGCGGCGAACAGGTCGCCGGCACCGGTCGTGTCCACCACCCTGGCGATAGGCTCGGCCTCGACCGAGACGCGCGTGCCGTCCTGCACCGCGATCGCGCCATGCTCGCCACGCGTCGCGACCAGCAGCGGCACCTGCGCGGCAATCTTCGCCACCGCGCCCTCGAAATCCTCGATCTCGGCCAGCGCGGTCAGCTCGTTCTCGTTGGCGAACAGGATATCGACCAGCCCGTCGGCGATCAGCTTGCGGAAATCGCCGCCGTGGCGCGAGATGCAGAATACGTCGGAGAGCGTGAAGGCGACCTTGCGCCCCGCCTTGCGCGCGACCTCGATCGCGGCGCGCATCGCGGCGCGCGGCTCTTCGGGGTCCCACAGATAGCCTTCGAGATAGAGGATCGCGCCACTCGCGATCATCTCCAGATCGAGCGCGCTTTCGGGAAGGAATTGTGATGCGCCGAGGAAGGTGTTCATCGTGCGCTGGCCGTCCGGCGTCACGAAGATCAGGCAGCGCGCGGTGGTCGGCGCGCCGGAGCGCGCCGCGGTGGCGAAATCGACGCCGGTTGCGCGAATATCGTGCGCGAAGACCTCGCCGAGTTGATCGTCGGCGACCTGGCCGATGAACGCGCACTTCGATCCCATCGCCGCCATGCCCGCGACGGTGTTCGCCGCCGAACCACCCGAAACCTCGCGGCCCGGTCCCATCTTGGCGTAGAGCGCATCGGCCTGCTCGGGCGAGAACATCAGCTGCATCGAGCCCTTGGTCATGCCCTCGCTGGCGAGGAAGGCATCGTCGGACTGCGAGAGGATGTCGACGATCGCGTTGCCGATGGCGACGACGTCATACGTGGCGGCGGTCAAGCTGGTCTCCGGGTCTTCGGGAAAGGCCGCGCGATACCGGTGCGGGGCGCTACGCGCAACCTCCGGCGTTGACGAACCGGCGCGCGCGCCGCAGCTTCGCGGCCGATGCTCCGCGCCCTCTTCCTTTCTGTCGGCCAATTGCCCGATCCGCCGATCCTGCGCGTGTTCCTGAAGTCGCTGCTCCTGACGCTGCTGATCTTCGCACTGCTCGGCGGCGGGCTGTGGTGGATCGCCGAGCATCTGAGCGCGCATTACGGCGCCGATGCCGACACGCAGGAACTGGCCGGCGCGGTTGCGGTCCTCGGCGCGATCGCGCTCGCCTGGCTGATCTTCCGCGCCGTCGCGATTCTGGTGATCGACATTTTCGGTGACGACGTCGTGATCGCGGTCGAGCGCAAATATTACCCAGACGCTTCGGCAAGCGCGAAACGGGTGCCGTTCGGCCGCGCGCTGGCGATGGGGCTCGGTTCGGCGGGGCGGGCGATCCTGATCAACCTGATCCTGTCGCCGGTCTATCTCATTCTGCTGATGACCGGCATCGGCACCGCATTGCTGTTCTTTCTGGTCAACGGCTGGCTGCTCGGGCGCGACGTGATGGACATGGTCGCGGCGCGTCATATGCCGGCTGCGGCGATGCGTGGCTGGCGCGGGACGACTGCGGGATCGCGCTTCGTGCTGGGGCTTGCCGGGACGGGGCTGTTCGTGGTTCCGATCGTCAACCTGCTGGCGCCCGTTCTGGTCGCCGCGATGGCGACACACGTATTTCATCAGCGGAGGAAGGCTTGAAGCGGATCGCACTGGTTCTGGCGAGCGGCCTGGCACTGGCGGGATGCGCCGAGGGTGGCGGACGCCCCGTGATCGTGCCCAGGCCCGCCCCTTATGTCCCGCCGCCCGTCACCACTACCGGGCTCGCCCGCGTGATCGGCCAGCCTTCGCAGGCGCTGACCGCTTTGTTCGGTCAGCCTGCCGCCGACGTGCGCGAAGGCACCGCGCGCAAGCTCCAGTTCCAGAGCGATATCTGCGTGCTCGACGCCTATCTCTACCCGCAGGGCAATCGCGAGCCGACCGTCACCTATATCGATGCGCGCGAGCCCGACGGCAGCCCGATCGACAAATCGAGCTGCATCGCGGCGCTACAGGCGCGCCATAGCGGGCGCTAGACGTTCAAGCGCCCATCCTGCCGCCTCTCGTATGACCTCGGACGAATCGTCGAGCAGCGGCTTGAGCGCCGTGGCCAGCGCAGCATCGCCACTATTCCCCGCAGCGATGCAGGCGTTGCGCACCATCCGGTCGCGGCCGATCCGCTTGATCGGCGATCCGGCGAACACTTGCCGGAAGCCCGGATCGTCCAGCGCGAGCAGATCGGCGAGTGCCGGCGCCACGAGCTCGGCGCGCGGTGCGAACGCCTTGTTGGCGCGCGCGGCGTCGGCGAACTTGTTCCACGGGCACACCGCAAGGCAATCGTCGCAGCCATAAATCCGGTTGCCGATCGCGGCGCGAAACTCCTCCGGTATCGGCCCGTCATACTCGATCGTCAGATACGAGATACAACGCCGCGCATCGAGCCGGTAGGGCGCGGGAAAGGCGCCGGTCGGGCAAGCGCGCTGACAGGCGTCGCACGAGCCGCACCGATCGCTCCCCACCGCGTCCGGCGCCAGATCGAGCGTGGTGTAGATCGCACCGAGGAACAGCCAGCTGCCGTGATCGCGGCTGACGAGATTGGTGTGCCTGCCCTGCCAGCCCAGACCCGCCGCCTCGGCCAGCGGCTTCTCCATCACCGGAGCGGTGTCGACGAACACCTTGAGGTCGCCGCCCGCTTCCTCGACCAGCCAGCGCGCCAGCGCCTTCAGCGCGCGCTTCACGAGGTCGTGATAATCCTGCCCCTGCGCATAGACCGAAATGCGCCCGCGATCGCCTTCGCCCGCCAGCGCCAGAGGATCGTTCACTGGCGCATAGCTCATCCCCAATGCGATCACACTCTTGGCCTCGGGCCACAAGCCGGCCGGGCTCTCACGATGGTGCGCGCGCGATTCCATCCAGATCATCTCGCCGTGCGCGCCCTCGGCGAGCCATTGGCGCAGCCGTTCGGCGGTGCGCGGCGCGGCGTCGGCGCGTGCGACACCGCAGGCGACGAAGCCCAGTTCGGCCGCCTTCACCTTCAATCGCTCGATCAATCGCTTGTCTTCGCGCATCGCCCCCCGCTACCACGATCCCAACGGGTCGAGAGGAAATTTCCGCGGTGAGTACGGAGTTGGCGGTCAGCGCCACGGGGCTGGTCAAGAAATTCGGCGACCGCCGCGTCGTCGACGGGGTCGATATCGCGGTGCCGAAGGGCGCGGTCTATGGCGTGCTCGGGCCGAACGGCGCGGGCAAGACCACGACGTTGCGCATGCTGCTCGGCATCATCGAGCCCGACGGCGGCACGCGCAGCCTGCTCGGCCACGAGCGGCCGCGCGAGGCCGGCGACCGGATCGGCTACCTGCCGGAGGAGCGCGGCCTTTACCCGGCGATGAAGGCGCGCGAAGCGATCGCCTTCATGGGCGCGCTGCGCGGGCTCGACTGGAAGACCGGGCGCAAGCGCGCCGCGGCTTTGCTCGAAACGGCCGGGCTGGGTCACGCCGCCGACACCAAGATCAAGAAGCTTTCCAAGGGCATGGCGCAACTCGTCCAATTGCTCGGCTCGGTGGTGCACGAGCCCGATTTGCTGGTGCTCGACGAGCCCTTCTCCGGGCTCGATCCGGTCAATCAGGAGCGGCTGGAGAAGCTCATTCTCGCGCAGCGCGATCGCGGCGCGACGATTCTCTTTTCCACCCATGTGATGGCGCATGCCGAGCGGCTCTGCGACCGGCTGGCGATCATCGCCGGCGGCAAGCGCCGCTTCGAAGGGACGGTGGCCGAGGCGCGCGGGATGTTGCCGCTGCGCGCGCATTACGTGCCGCATCATCCCGATCCGGGCATCAAGGCGCTGCTGCCGCACGATGCCGAAGAGAGCGGCGACGGTTGGCGCTTCTCCGTGCCCGACGAAGGAATCGAAAGCTTGCTGATGAAACTGATCGACGCCGGCTACGGCATATCGGGCCTGTCGATCGAGCGGCCCGGGCTGCACGACGCGTTCGTGCGCATCGTCGGCGCGCAGGCGCTGGAGCAGGCGGCATGAGCGCGCCGGTGACCAACGGGCAGCGGATGATCCGCCAGACGCTGACGATCGCGCGGCGCGATTTCGTCGCCACCGTCTTCGCGCCGATGTTCCTCGTCTTCCTGCTTTCGCCGATGATCATGATCGGCTTCGGCGCGGGCGGCGGTTTCGCCGCGCAATCCATGGCGTCGGGTTCGGCCGACAAGGAGCGGATCGTGGTGATCGCGCCGTCGTCCGATGCGCCGCTCCTGCTCGCCACCGATCACCGGCTGCGCGACCTGTTCTCCGGCGACGGGATGCCCGCCACGGTGATGGTGAGCAGCCCGAGCGGTGACGCTGCCGCGCAGGCACGCGCCGCGTTCGACGACAAGGATCATGACGTGTCGGCGGTGCTGTACGGTCCGCTGGCCACCCCCACCATCCTCTATTCGGCGCAAGGCGGCCGCGATTCGCGTTATCTTGCCGAACTGGCCGAATCGACCCTGCGCAGCGCGAAGAGCGGCGGTGCCACACCGTTGAGCGTCGCGACGCGCACGCCGTTCGTGCGCGGCAAGGCCTCGATCGGCGGGCATCAGCAATCCGCCTTCTTCGGCGTGCTGGCGATCTTCTTCCTCACGCTGTTCCTGTCGGGCCAGGCGGTCGGCACGATGGCCGAGGAGCGCAGCAACAAGGTGATCGAGGTGCTCGCCGCCGCGGTGCCGCTCGAATCGGTGTTCCTCGGCAAGCTGATCGGGATGTTCTGCGTGGCGATCGTGTTCGTCGCCTTCTGGGGCACGTTGTTCGCCTCGGCCGGGCGGCTGATCCCGCCCGACATGGCACGCGCCTTCGCCGAGGTGGGCCCGGCGATCGGCTTCCCGACCTTCATGCTGCTGTTCTTCAGCTATTTCACCACCGCCTATATGCTCCTGGGCGCGGTGTTCCTCGGCGTCGGCGCGCAGGCGCAGACGATGCGCGAGATCCAGATGCTGTCGCTGCCGATCACCATCCTGCAGATGGCGATGTTCGGCCTGTCCGCAGCGGCCGCTTCGCATCCTGGTACGCCGCTGGCGCTGTTCGCCGAGATATTTCCGCTCAGTTCACCCTTCGCGATGGTCGCGCTCGCCGCCAACTCGCCGACGCTGTGGCCGCATCTGCTGGCGCTCGTCTGGCAGATCCTCTGGGTCGCGCTGGTGATCTTCATCGGCGCGGGCGCTTTCCGGCGCGGCGTGCTGCAATCCGGGGGTACCAAGCTGAGCCTCAAGGCGCTGTTCGCGCGCGGTTGATCGCAGCGCTATTGACAATTGTGTCAGTTATGCTTTGCTCTCGATAAAGGAGAGTGGGCATGGCGACTCTGGCGCAGGACGCGGTTGAAACCCGGGCGGCCGATCCGCTCGACGTGAGCCGCCCGGAACTGTATCGCGACGACATCTGGCAGGCGCCGTTCGAGGAACTGCGCGCCACCTCGCCAGTGCATTACACCGAGCATTCGGACTTCGGCCCCTATTGGTCGGTCTCGACCTACAAGCCGATCGTCGAGGCCGAATCGCTGCCCGAGATCTTCTCCTCGCAGGCCGGCGGCATCACGCTCGCCGATTTCATCGAGGATTCGTCGGACGTGCGCATGCCGATGTTCATCGCGATGGACCGGCCCAAGCATACCGGCCAGCGCCGCACCGTCGCTCCCGCCTTCACGCCGAGCGAGATGGTGCGGATGACCGACAATATCCGCACCCGTACCGCCGAGATTCTCGACAGCCTGGAATGGGGCAAGGAGTTCGACTGGGTCGATACCGTCTCGATCGAGCTGACCACGCAGATGCTGGCGATCCTGTTCGATTTCCCGTGGGAGGATCGCCGCAAGCTGACCTTCTGGTCCGACTGGGCCGGCGATATCGAGCTGGTGAAGACCGAGGAGCTGCGCCAGCAGCGGCTCCAGCACATGTATGAGTGCGGCGCCTATTTCCAGCAATTGTGGAACGCCAAGGTCGGCAAGGAGCCGACGCCCGATCTCATCTCCATGATGATCCATTCCGACGCGATGGCGGAGATGGATCATATGGAGTTCCTCGGAAATCTCATCCTGCTGATCGTCGGCGGCAACGACACGACGCGCAACTCGATGTCGGCGCTCGCCTATGGCCTCGATCTCTTTCCCGACGAGCGCGCCAAGCTGGAGAACGATCCTTCGCTGATCCAGAATGCGGTGCAGGAGATCGTGCGCTGGCAGACGCCGCTCGCGCACATGCGCCGCACCGCGACGCAGGATTACGAGCTGGCTGGACAGAAGATCCGCGAGGGCGACAAGCTCGCGCTCTGGTATCTCTCGGCCAATCGCGACCGTGATGTGTTCGGCGAGGATGCCGACAGGATCGTGGTCGATCGGCCCAATGCGCGCCGCCACCTCGCCTTCGGCCACGGCATCCATCGCTGCGTCGGCGCGCGGCTTGCCGAGTTGCAGATCGCTGTGCTGGTCGAAGAGATGCAGAAGCGCCGCATGCGCGTGAACGTCACCGGTGCGCCGAGCCGCGTCTCGGCCTGCTTCGTCCACGGCTATCGCAGCCTGCCGGTCGAGATCAGCAAATACTGACCGACGCGGACGCATCCTGAAATGGCCCTTGCGCGTACCTATATCGTGCGCAGCAAGGAGCTTAGCCGATGACGACCGACCGCCGTTCTTTCCTTACGCTTACCGGCACGGCCAGCGTCCTGGCGCTGTTTGGCTGCCGCGCGGCGCCGGCCGAACCGGCGGAGCAATTTGCCGTCGCGCATAGCGATGCCGAATGGCGCAAGATGCTGTCGCCCGCAGCTTATGATGTGCTTCGCCACGAAGGGACCGAGCGCCCCTTTTCCAGCCCGCTCAACAACGAGCATCGTGCCGGTATCTTCTCCTGCGCGGGCTGCGCTCTGCCGGTCTATTCGTCGAAGACCAAGTTCGAATCCGGCACCGGCTGGCCGAGCTTCTGGGCGCCGCTGCCGCATGCCGTGGCATCGAAGACCGACCGCTCACTGATGATGGATCGCACCGAAATCCATTGCAGCCGCTGCGGCGGGCATCTCGGGCACGTCTTCGACGACGGGCCGCGACCGACCGGCAAGCGCTATTGCATGAACGGCGTGGCGATGACGTTCAGGCCGGGCGCAGCATAAGTTCGATAGAGCAAGTTGTTCCCCCGAGGGTCACGCACGTTTCACGCCTTTTCTGGGCTCCCGCCTTCGCGGGAGAGCAGATTAGGACTGGAGCAACATGAAAGCCGGTGATCAGAAATCGGCGGTGTCCGCGTCGCCGGGCGTGTCGCCGGCGGCGGCCATCTGCACCGCCGCATCGGCCGG
>Ga0153956_1000772_pt1 | contig 33229 bp, 20 predicted proteins | sample TSFL040MetaG_FD_104704 | JGI IMG/M metagenome (GOLD analysis project Ga0153956, IMG submission 104704) | Attine ant fungus gardens microbial communities from Florida, USA - TSFL040 MetaG | ecosystem: Host-associated > Fungi > Mycelium > Unclassified | place: USA: Florida, Wekiwa Springs... | reverse complement strand
TCCCTCGTCTACTTCGTGTTGGCCCCGCATTTCGAGTCCCTCTTGCATCCTTCCTCAATCTTTTTCTGGTTCCCCCGGGCCGCGTCGGCGCGGTCCTTGCGCTGAAGCTGTCCGGCTCGGCGATTTCGGTGGTCGTGTTCATCGGCCTGATCATGCTCGTCGGCATCGTGGTGAAGAACGCGATCGTCCTGATCGACCGCGTGAACCAGTTGCGCGAGGCCGGCGTGCCGAAGCGCGAGGCGCTCGCGCAAGGCGCGGAGTCGCGCCTGCGTCCGATCGTGATGACCACCCTGTGCACCCTGATCGGCTTCATGCCGCTGGCGATCGGCGTCGGCGAAGGCGCCGAGGTGCGTGCGCCGATGGCCCTGACCGTGATCGGCGGCCTCGCGGTGTCGACCCTGCTGACCCTCGTCGTGATCCCGATCGTGTACGACCTGCTCGATCGTCGCGGCGACGAGTGGTACGTCGCGCGCGGAGAGAAACATCGCGCGAAAGCTATCGAGGCTCCGGAAGGAGCCCCGGCATGACGCTCGCCGAGCTCAGCCTGAAGCGCCCCGTCACGGCGATCATGTTCTTCGTGTCGATGGTCGCGATCGGCCTGATCGCGTCCTTCAGGCTGCCGCTGGAGCAGTTCCCGAGCATCGATGCGCCGTTCCTGTTCGTGCAGATTCCCTACCCGGGCTCGACGCCGGCCGAGATCGAACGCACGATCACGCGGCCGGTGGAGGAGGCGCTGGCGACATTGCCCGGCATCAAGCGCATGAACTCGACCTCGGACGCCGAGTCCGCGCAGATCTTCATGGAGTTCAAGTGGGGCGACAACGTCGCGATCAAGGCCGTGCAGGCGCGCGAGAAGATCGACGCGATCCGCGCCGACCTTCCTTCCGACATGCAGCGCTACTTCGTGCAGAAGTTCTCCACCTCGGACCAGCCGCTGTTGCAATTGCGCATCGCCAACGAGAACGGCGACCTGTCCCATGCGTACGAGTTGATCGAACGCGAGATCAAGCGACCGCTCGAGCGCATCGCAGGCGTCGCCAAGGTCGACATCTCCGGCATCGGCAAGCCGGAAGTGCAGATCGAGCTGTCGTCGGACCGGCTCAGCGCCCACAACATCAGCCTTACCGATCTCTACAAGACGCTCTCGAACGCGAACTTCTCGCTCTCCGCCGGCCAGGTCAGCGCCGGCAGCACGCGCTTTCGCGTGCAGCCGCAAGGGCAATGGCGGAGCCTCGACGACATCCGCGCGATCCCGCTGGATGCGAAAGGCCTCAAGCTCGGCGACATCGCGAGCGTCGGCCTGCGCCCGGCGCGACTGGAATTCGCGCGTCGCCTCGACGGCAAGCCGGCCGTCGGCATCGACATCTTCCGCGAGCGCAACGCGAACCTCGTCGAGGTCGGCAGCGCGGTGATGGCCGAAGTCCGCAACATCCAGGCCGCGCCCGAGCTCAGCGGCATCCGCGTCTACGCGATGGAGAACCAGGCCGACAACGTGACCAACTCGCTCGGCGAACTCGGCCGTGCCGGACTCGAAGGCACGCTGCTGTCGGTGCTGGTGCTGTTCTTCTTCCTGCGCGACTGGCCGTCGACGCTGATGGTGTCGCTGGCGATCCCGATCTGCCTGGTGATGACGCTCGGTTGCATGTACTTCTTCGGCATCAGCCTCAACATCCTGTCGATGATGGGACTGCTGCTCGCGGTCGGCATGCTGGTCGACAACGCGGTCGTGGTCGTCGAAAGCATCTACCAGTATCGCGAGAAGCACCCGGACCGGCCGTGGTATTCGGCGGTGCAAGGCACCCAGGTCGTCGGCATCGCGATCGCAGCCGGCACCTTGTCGAGCGTCGTCGTGTTCCTGCCGAACATCTTCGGCGAAGCGAACAACATCTCGATCTTCCTCGCCCAGGTCGCGATCGCGATGTCGATCGCGCACCTGGCCTCGTGGCTGGTCGCGGTCAGCCTGGTGCCGATGCTGGCGTCGAAGCTGCCGCCGCCGAAGTTCCTCGGCCGCGACACCGCGATCACGCGCCTGCGCGAGCGCTACGGCCGCCTCGTCGAATGGACGCTCGCGCACCGGCGCTGGACGATGTTCGCGGTGCTGCTGCTGGTCGTCGCCAGCATGGTCCCGATGTTCAACGCGAAGACGAACATGTTCGACGACGGCGACACGCGCCAGATGTATCTTTCGTACCAGCTCAACGCCAACTACCGCCTGCAGGACCTCAAGCCCGCGGTGGTGCGCATCGAGCAGTTCCTGGACCGGAACCGCGAGCGCTTCGAGATCAAATCGGTCTACACCTGGTACGGGGAACAGGGCCAGGCGCAGACGCGCATCCTGATGACCGACGAGAAGAACGGCGTGCTCGACAAGCTCGGCCGCGCGTATGACCGCTACGTGCTCGGCAAGAAGCCCGCGCATCGCCCGGTTGCCCGGATCAAGGAGGAAATCCGCAAGGAGCTGCCTGCGCTCGCGGTCGGCAAGGTCGGTTTCGACAACGGCGACGGCGGCGGCATCGGCGGCGGCGTCGACATCTCGCTGATCGGCGATTCGATGGAACAGCTGCGCGAGTTGTCGGAGAGCGTGCTGCCGATCCTCTCGCACCTGCCTTCGCTGCGCGACGTGCGCACCGAGAAAGGCAACGGCGACCGCGAGGTCGCCGCGCAGGTCGACCGCATCCGCGCCAAGCAATACGGCTTCGATGCGCAGACCGTGGCCAGCTACATCAGCATCGCGTTGCGCGGCATGCCGCTGGCGGACTTCCACGCCGACGACCGCCAGCTTCCGGTGTGGCTGCGCTTCCAGGGATCGGACACGCAAAGCCTCGCCGGCCTGTCCGACTTCAAGCTGCGCGCGCCGGACGACACGCAGATCCCGCTGCTGTCGATGCTGCGCACCGATTCGCGCGAAACGCCGTCGGCGATCCAGCGTGTCGACCGCATGACCGCGCTGAAGATCACCGCGAACCTCGCCGACGGCAAGACCATGCCGGACGCGCGCAAGGAAATCACCGCCGCGATGAACGCGGTCGCGCTGCCGCCGGGGTATCGCTGGAGTTTCGGCCAGGGCTTCGACCGCGACGATCGCGCCGGCCTGCAGATGCTCGTCAACACCGCGATCGCGCTGGTGCTGGTCTACGTCGTGATGTGCGCGATGTTCGAATCGCTGATCTTCCCGGCGGCGATCCTCGTCACCTTCGTGTTCTCGATCTTCGGCGTGTACTGGCTGTTCTGGCTGACCGGCACCACGTTCTCGATCATGGCCGCGATCGGCGTGCTGATCCTGATGGGCGTCGTCGTCAACAACGGCATCGTGATGATCGTGCACATCAACCAGCTGCGCCACGAGGGCCATCTGCGCACCGAAGCGCTCGTGCTCGGTGCGAAGGAGCGCCTGCGCCCGGTGCTGATGACGATGGCGACAGCCATCCTCGGCATGCTGCCGCTGTGCGTCGGCGACGCGCAGCTCGGCGGCCAGGGTCCGCCGTACTACCCGATGGCGCGCGCGATCGCCGGCGGCCTGACGTTCTCGACGATCGTGACCCTGCTGGTGCTGCCGTGCATCTACGCGCTGCTCGATGATTCGCGCCTATGGATGCGCCGGGTGATCGCCGATGCGCGGGCAGGGCGCGTGCGCAGGCGTCCCGGGCTGTCGCCGACGCTCGTTCGCGACGCCGGCGGTTGATGCTCCGGTGGCGCGCGCTGCGGAAGAAGCGTTCTCGGGCAGCCATGGCGCGCGAGTGACTGCCCGAGTGTCGGCGCGCCTGGCACATTTGCACGTTCGCGGTCGCTCGAAGCGCGCCGCGACGATCGGCAACGAGGCGAGCACCCGACGAAGCGCTTCAAAGCGGCGTCGGCTTTTCGAGCCGACGGGATCTTGAGCAGGCAGCAACGGACAATCGACGCGGCAATGACGTCGTCAAGTCCTTGAACGATATACATGCCGCCTCATGCGGAGTAGCGTACCGCCATCCTGTCGGGAAGGCGGCGCGAATTGTCCTTCCGCCCGGGCTGTTCGACCAGGATTCGCGCTGCCGCGGGATCGAGGGGCCGGGCGATGCACTTCCGGCGCCCGGAAAGACTCGAGAATCACGGCGATGGTTTCGCTGTTTGGTGCGAGCCGAAGCCCAACAGGAGTCGGACATGAAGATGAAGCTCGCGTTGTGGCTGTCGATCTCTGCGCTTCTTCCGTTCTCCGTGCACTCCGGCCACGCGTCGCCGGGGCCGAGCGGGCGCGTGCTCTTCGTAAGCAAGACGTCGGCCAATGCCTACAGGACGATCGGCGCAGCCGTTGCCGCGGCCGGCCCAGGGGACGCGATTCAGATCACCGACAGTTCGATCTACTACGAATCCGTCGTTGTTCCGCCCAATCTCATTCAAGAGCTTTCCGCCAAGCCGGGGGAAATTCCCTACATGAGCGGCGAGGCGCTTTCCGGAACGGCAAGCGTTCTCACCGTGTCCGGCCCCATCAGGGTATCCGGCATCGGGATATACGTCGGGGGCGCGCAGTACGGAATTCAAACGTCGAGCGACGACGTTTCCATCGACAACGTATCCTTCGACGTGCATGCACCGCCCAGAGGTCCGAATTGGACATTCGGCGTATTTGCAGGAACCTCGACCACCATCACGAACAGCAACTTCCTGGGGCCCGACACCGCATTGCAGACCAGCGGGGGCATCCTCTCCAACAGTGCGCTGCCCCTCCACATCACGGTGCGCGATTCGGACTTCTGGGGCATCGGCACGGCAGGGGGGGCCATCGGTGTCGGCCTCCCGACGGGTTCCACGCTGGAAAGCACGGGTAACGTGTTCGGTCAGGCGACGACTGCGCCAGCGACCATTGCGATGAACAGCTGGGGTGCGACGACGCTCGTCGAAGCCCGCAACGCTTTCCGGAATGTCAACGTTCCGCTCGGCGGCGGATTCGCGACACATCCCATCGACGCGACCGACAAGAAAACGTTTGGGGGCGTCGATCCGGCCGCAGTCCCGTATGTCGCGCTCACTGTGTCCAATACCGCCGATTCGCTGACAGCCTTCCTTGGGTGCCCGGCTGCAACGTCATTTCCCTATCCCGGCTCGACGGCCCTGAATCATCTGCTCGATCGCGTCGTCATCTCGCACTATTTCGGGGAGGACAGCTATTTCCCGGGAGGGCCTTATCCAGCGCTCGACGCCGACCTGCTCATTGCCATGGACGAGATGCAGCCGCGAGTGTGGGAGCAATTTCTCATCACGTGGGCGCGTCAATTCGATGCCGCGACGTGGGAAAACGTGCGCTCCAGGATATCCAGGGTGCGCGCGGAGCCGCCCTTGTCGACGACCCTGCTGGGTGGTTTCCTGATGGAGGCCGTGAATTCGACTTCGATCGCGAATACGCCGATGGGCGCCTCCTTCTGGCGTTGGCTCGCGTACTCGTTCCCCGATGCCGCTTCGCGCCCGCTCACCGCCAAAGTCGTCAATGGTCGTCGCTGGCAAGCGCATTGGTTCAACGCGGATGCCATGTCCGGTTTCGGCGGACCGAACTTCTGGGGGACCGGCACCGGAATTCCGAATCTACAGCGGCAGGAGGGGGTGTTGTATTACGCCGAAATGGCGCGCCAGATGATCGATGCCGGCATGGGCGTCGTGCAGTTCGCGCAGCCGCAACTCACGTTCGGCCAGGGCAATTGGCAAACGCCGTCAACCAAGGGGAGCGACGCATTCCGGACCTTGGCTCGCTTCGTCAAGGAATACGGAGCCTGCAGGGGGCCCGTCACCAACGGCAACCGCTTCGTGCTCGTGGGATTGAATGAAGCCTACCGGGCCCTTCAGGTCGATACGACCAACCCGACCCAGGACATCGACTATGCCGAAGCTTCCGCGGGTACGGACAACAACGGCGGCGGGTTGACCTGGCCGAACGGCCTCGGCGCATGCCCGCATACGGGAGGCGCGTTCACCACCATCCCTCCGGCCAATGCCGTCATCGGCACGAAGCCGGTAACGCTCGACTTCGACAACAACGGCAACGCCCTCGACGAGATTTCCGTCTATGCGCACGCGACTCCCTCGGACAGGAATGCCTGGCTGTCGTGCTTCGACCAGTGGGTGACCAGCGTAGGAAACAGCTACGGGGCTCACTATCATCTCGCGCTGAATGGCGTGCGCGATGTTTCCGGTGGGCAACAGAGCTTCGCGGGCTATCCGGCACCGCCGGCCGGGACGTACCCGGTGGGATATCTTTTGCCTTTCGATGCCTATGGCGATATCGCCCATACCCAGGCCATGATCTTTGCCCCGCGATAGCGGGAAGCATCGACCCTGGAGTCGCGGGGCCGGTCGGGAAGCATGCCGCCCGCCTCAACCGATGAGGATCTTCATCATCCTGCGGAACACGTCGCGGTAGGGCGGGTTGAGCAGGCCGACGGCGTTCCAGCGCGCCTGCCGGAAGATCGGCTTCATGCGCGAGAACGCGCGGAAGCCGTCCTCGCCGTGATAGGCCCCCATGCCGGATGCGCCGACGCCGCCGAACGGAAGATCGTGCTGGGCGATGTGCAGGATCGTGTCGTTGACCGAGACGCCTCCCGCCAGCGTGCGCGCGAGTACGGCGTCGATCGTCGCACGGTCGTCGTCGAATACGTACAGCGCGAGCGGATGCGGCCTGGAGGCGACATAGGCGATCGCGTCGTCGAGCGTGTCGTAGGGGACCAGCGGCAGCAGCGGGCCGAAGATTTCCTGCTGCATGACCGATGACGCATCGTCCGCACCGGTCAGCAGCACGGGGGGAAACACGCGCGAGCCGGGCACCGCAGGCGCTTCGGCGAGCACGTGCGCGGTTGCGCCGGCGGCAACCGCGTCGTCGCGCAACGAAGCGAGCCGAGCGTATTGCCGATCGGACACGATGCTCGCGTACTGCGGGTTCGACGCGAGTTTCGGATACAGCCTGCCGACCATCGTGCGCGCGCCATCGATGAAGGCCGCCATCTGCGCGCGCGGCAGCAGCACGTAGTCCGGCGCGATGCAGGTCTGCCCGGCGTTGATCAGCTTGCCGTGCACGATGCGTTCGACCGCGTGCCCGAAGCGCGCGCCGGGGCCGATGATGGCCGGCGACTTGCCGCCGAGTTCGAGCGTCACCGGGGTCAGGTTGGCTGCCGCGGCGCGCATGACCTCGCGTCCGACCGCGGTGGAACCGGTGAACAGCAGGTGGTCGAGCGGCAATGCCGAGAATGCGCGCGCGACCTCGGCGTCGCCGTTGACGACGACCGCTTCATCCGTGGTGAAATGCTTGCCGACGAGTTCGGCGAACAGGGCCGAGAAGCGCGGCGTGAATTCGCTCATCTTCACCAGCACGCGATTGCCGGCGGCGAGCGCGTCGGTCATCGGGCCGATCGCGAGGTACAGCGGATAATTCCACGGCACGATGATGCCGACGACGCCGAGCGGTTGCGGCAGCAGTTCGGTACGCGCCGGCAGGAACCACAACCCGGCCCAGCGTCGACGCGGGCGCATCCAGCGCCGTGCATGCTTGAGCGCGTGGCGGATGCCGGACAGGCTCGGGAAGATTTCCAGCAGGTTGGTTTCCTCGGCCGGACGCTGGCCGAAGTCCGCGGAAATCGCCGTGGCGATCGCGTCGCGGTTGTCGCGCACCAGCGCCTCGAGCGCGCGGAGGCGCCGCGCTCGCTCGGGCCAATCGGGCGATGGGTTGCGGGAATGCGCCGCGCGCAGGCGCGCCAGGGTTTCGTCCAGGGATGCGTTCACGTCGCTCACGTCGGTCGACCTCCAAGCGGGTATCTGCACGGATGGGATGAACTTGCCGGCTGCACCGATTCCGGATTCGCGAATGCGCACGAATCCGTGCTCGCTCGATGCACCGGACGCGATTTTGTCGGAACGCGCATCGCCTGCGGCCGGTGCCGATGACCCCGATCGCGCACGCGAGCGCGCTACGGTCCGTGTCCTTTCTGTCGGTGCAGCTCCGTCAGTGCAACGCAACCAAGGCCGTGGCCAAGGCACGCTCGAGGCGAGCATCGGCCTCGTGGCCGTCCGCCGCGCCGAGTTCGCTCCAGCGCGCCAGCAATGCGGCGAGTTCCTGCGCCGGCGTGGCCGCGTTGCCGCCGCGCAGGCGGCTGGCGAGACGGTCGACCTGCAAGGCACGGCGCCGTTCGGCATCGGACGGTGGCGATTCCTGCCCGCCCAGCACGTCGAGTTCGATCAGCACGTCGCGTGCCGCATCGGCGTCCGCGATCGGTACGGCGGACGCGGCGAGTGCCGCCGTGAAGCGGCGCTCGAGCGCGTCCGCGGCAATGTCGGTCGGCATCGCCGCGGTCCAGCGCTCGCGCAGTTCTTCGGCCGCCGCGCTGCCGGTCTCGGCGGCGCGGCACAACGCATAGCGCGCCTGCCATGCATCGAAACGCGCGTGGCGCCGGGCGCGTTCGCGCTGCGTCTCGGTTTCGCGCAAGGCGGCCAGGCCCCGCTCGAAGCGCTGGCCGAGCGCGTCGTCGCGCACGCGCAGCGCCGTCCACGCCGAGTGCAGGCGCGTTGCGGCGCCTCGGTCGGGCGAATCCGAAGAGGCGAGCGCTTCGAGTTCGATGCACAAGGCTTCCGCCTGCTCGCGCGCCTCCGAATCGCGCGCGGTGCGCTCGGCGCGTTCGGCGTCGAGCTTTCCGAACACCGCATCGATCGCGCCACGGAATGCCTTCCACTGCGCCTGGTCGCGCGAGCGCTTGCCATTACCGAGCTGTCGCCAACGTTGTTGCAGTTCGCGCGCCGCGGCGGCGGCACCGCGTTGCGCGGTCTGTCCGAGAGTCTCGGCCTCGGCGATCAAGCCGGCCTTCGCGCGTCCGATCTCCTCGTCACGGCGTTCGATGCGCGCGTCGAGCGCGGCAAGGCTGCTCTTGGCGCCTTGCGCGAGCTGCTTGCGCTCGCGCGGCTCGACGCGATCGAGCCCGCGCAGCGCCTCGACCAGCTCGCGTCGCAGCGAGGTGAGCTCAGCCCATTCGGTGCTCTCGTCCGGCCATGCGTTCGCGCGTTCGAGCAACGCATGGATCTCCTGCGCATGCGTTGCGCGCAGCTCCTGGCGCTTCCTGAAATAGTTCTGCGCCGGCGCGAGCGCCGCGCGGCAGGCGGCATGGAAACGCCTGGAAAGGCCGCCCGAACGGTTTGCATCGCGGCCTTCGGCGGCGTCGAGACGCGTCCATTCGGCTTGTGCGTCGCGTACGCGCGAGGCGACCGCATCCGGATGCAGGCCGGCAGCGGGAATCGCCTCGATGTCCTCGCAGATCTGCAGGCGGCGCTGGTTGTCGGCCCAGTGCTGCCACTGGCTGAGTTCGGCGTAGCGTTTTTCCGTGGCGATCGCGTGCTGCAACAGCGCGCGCGGCAGCGGCGCTTCGATGCGGCGGCGCAGCCCGTCGATGTTCGATTTCGCCGCATGCGCCTGCGCACTGGCCCCCGCGTCGACGGCTGCATCGAACGCGCGCAGCGCTTCCTCGAGCTCGCCGAGCAGGGCGCGTTGCTGTTCGCGCTGCTGGCGTTGCGCGGCATTCGCTTCATCGACCGATGCCGCGAAACGCGCCTGCGCGATCAATGCGGCGACGTCCGCTTCGGCATCCGCATCCTCGATCGGCTGGTCGTCGGGCGTTTCCGCGACGGGTTCGCTTTCCGCCACGACCGGCACGTCGGCCGGCTTCGGCGGCGGGTTGCGACTGGCTTCCAGCAGTTCGCGCGCTGCCCGGAAGCGCATGCGCAGCGCGTCCGCGACGGTCGCCTCCACCGCGCTCCATTCGGCGACGATCCGCGCTTCCGCATCCTCGCCCGCCGGTTCGCGCAGCAGGCGTTCGAGCCTTTCACACAACTGTCGCGCGCGTTGTTCCAGGACTGCGTCGTCGCCGCGCGCGATGCGCAGCGCGTCGATGCGCTCGCGCGCGCGACGATTGACCTGCTTGTCGGACTTGCGCGCGCGTTCGGCCAATCGCGCGAGCAATGCTTCGTCGTCGATACGTTCGACCAGCGCGAGGCGGATGCCGGGATCGGTGTCTTCGCTCGCGCGTTCGAGCAGCAGGGCAGGGCGCGTGATCCGCTCGAGCGCGGCGCGGCGCAAATCCGGTTCGCGAGCCTGCCGCGCGGTGCGCTCGATGAGCTCGCCGTCGTCCTGTGCCTTCAGCAGGCGCAGGCGCTCGGCCAGCGGCGGCGCCGACGGGTGCGAGCCGACCAGCAGGTCCAGCCACAGCGCGCGGGCCTGCGCACGCACGCCCGCATCGGCGTCGTCGTTCGCCATGCCCTGCGCGACGCCGGGATCGACCAGCCGTTTCATCGCCGCGACGCGCACGTCGGCATCGGCATCCTCGCGGGCAAGGCGCGCGAGGCTGGCGACCAGTTCGGGTTGCGCGTCCTGCGCCACGGCCACGCGGCGCGTGGCGGCATCCTTCGACAACCAACGGGGTTTGCTCAGAAAGCCGGGGAATTTCATGTCGGGCCCGTCACAGCAGGTTCTTGATGATGCGGATGCCGGCCGCGTATTCGCCGATCAGGGTACCGATCGTGACGAACATGAAGTTCAGCAGGGTCCGCGCGATGCGGTTCTTCCACCAACCGCTCCAGTGAGCGACATCGTCGCGCAGGGTGTCGAAATCGGCAACGCGCGGCTTGCGCAGCCATGCCTCGACGCCCGCGCTGAATGCCGACGCCGGGATGCCGGGCCGGAACGGCTTGAGCGGCGCGGCGATGAACGCGGCGATCACGCTGAGCGGATGCGCGAACGCGGCGATCGCGCCGAGCGCTGCGAAGCCGCCGGTGAACAGGGTCCACGTCAGCAGCGCGTCGGTGCCGGCCTGGGCGCCGCGCGTGAATGCGAACGCGATCGCCGCGGCGATCACCGCGAGCACGCCGAACGCCAGCCACTTCGGCCAGCGCGAAGGCGGCGGCAAGGCCGACAGCTTGTCGAGCAGGGGCCGCGGGATCTCGTTCTGGTTGACCAGTTCGCGTTCGATGCCGGCGAGATGCCCGGCGCCGATCACCACCAGTACGCGCTTGGCCGTGCCGCCGGAAGCCTGCTCGCGCAGGCGCGCGGTCATGAAGCGGTCGCGTTCGCCGATCAGCGCGTCGTACAGCGGCGGCGATTCGCGCGCGAATTCGTTGAACATGCTGCCGAGCAGGTCGCCCTGCTTGAGTTTCTCGATCTCGTCTTCGCTGACGTCCTCGCGCGTCAGCACGCTAGCGCCGAGGCCGCCGACGATCGACAGGCGATCGAGGAAGCCGACGCTGTGATAGGCACGCTTCAAGGTCACGCCGATCTCGCGGTCGATCAGCCAGATCGGCAGCCCGCGTGCGTCCGCGCCGTCGATCGCGGCTTTCATTTCCGCGCCGGGCTCGATGCCGAACTGCTCGGCGAGGCGGCGCTGGAACGCGCTCAGCGCGAGGTTCGCCGCGATCAGCCCGGCCTTGCCTTGGCGGATCACCTGGAACAGGTCGAGCTTGCGGAACGCTTCAGGGTCGCGCATCGACTGGTAGCGCGGCTCGCACAATTCGACCGCGACCGCGTCGAAGCGCTCGCGTTCGAGCATCGCGCGCACCGCGTCGGCACTGACGCGCGACACGTGCGCGGTGCCGAGCAGCACGTACTCGACGCCGCAACGGCTCACGCGCGCGACCGGTTGTTCGGCGAGGACGTCAGGGGACATCGGTGAAGACGGAGAATCGGGCATCGGCATCGTGCCGGAAGCGTGGGTGTTCAATCGCGAAACCGTTTGGTGAGGTCGGCGTAAGCGTCGATGCGGCGATCGCGCAGGAACGGCCAGATGCGGCGCACGTTCTCGCTGCGCGCGAGGTCGACGTCGACGACCAGCAATTCGCGCGCATCGGTCGACGCCTGTGCGAGGAATTCGCCCTGCGGGCCGGCGACGAAGCTCGACCCCCAGAACGCGATGCCGCGCGCGCCGTCCGGTGCCGCCTCGAACCCGGTGCGGTTGCAGGCGAGCAAGGGCAGGCCGTTGGCGACCGCATGGCCGCGCTGCACAGTGATCCAGGCATCGCGCTGGCGATCCTTTTCGTCCTGCGCGTCGGCCGGATCCCAGCCGATCGCGGTGGGGTAGAGCAGCAGGTCCGCACCGGCCAGCGCCATCAGGCGCGCGCCTTCCGGATACCACTGGTCCCAGCAGACCAGCAGGCCGAGCTTGCCGACCGAGGTGCGGATCGGCTCGAAGCCGAGGTCGCCCGGCGTGAAATAGAACTTCTCGTAGAACGCCGGATCATCCGGGATGTGCATCTTGCGGTACTTGCCGGCGATCTCGCGCGAACGATCGAACACGACCGCGGTGTTGTGGTACAGGCCGGCCGCGCGGCGCTCGAACAGCGAGGCGACGACGACGAGTCGCAGTTCCTCGGCGAGCGCGCCGATGCGATCGGTGCTCCGCCCGGGGATGGGTTCGGCGCGATCGAACTCGTCGACGCTTTCGTGCTGGCAGAAATACGGCCCGTTGTGCAGTTCCTGCAGCAGCACGAGTTCGGCGCCGGCCGCGGCGGCTTCGCGCAGGCCGGCCTCGATCGCGTCGAGATTCGCGTCGCGGTTGCCGCGGTCGGTTTCCTGCAGCAGCGCGACCTTGAGGGATTTCTGGCTCATCGGGGTTCGTGGAATTCCGGAACCCGCGATGGTAGCGCGGAACGACATGAAAGACCGAAAAGCTTGAACGACGGAGCGCATCGAGAAAAAGCCGAAAGGCCCGAAGCGCGAACGCCGCGAAGGAGAAGCTGCTTTTCCGGGCCTTCCCCGTGCGCCGGCGTGCGCTCAGACTGCCAGTGCGCCGGCGGGAAGCTGCATCGTCAGGCAGTGCACGCTGCCGTTCTGCCAGATCAGCGGGCGCGCATCGATCGCGACGACGTCGCGGCCTGGATGGGCCGCGGCGACGACCTGCGCCGCCAACGCGTCCGCGGCGTCGCCGTAGGACGGCATCACGACCGCACCGTCGACGACCAGGTAGTTCGCGTACGAGGAAGCGAGGCGGCGGCCGTCGTCGACGATCGCACGCGCCCACGGCAGCGGGTGAAGGCGATACGGACGGCCGTCGGCGGTGCGCAGGTTGGCGATTTCCTCGTGCATGCGCGCGAGCTCGCCGTAGTGCGGGTCGGCCGGGTCGTCGCAGGTCTGGAACACGATCGCGTCGTCCGGCGCGAAGCGCGCGAGCGTGTCGATGTGCGCATCGGTGTCGTCGCCTTCGAGATAGCCGTGGTCGAGCCAGAGCACGCGATCGGCCTCGAACGCCGCCGCGAGGCGTTCGGTCATCTCCTCGCGCGACATATGCGGATGACGCTGATGCAGGCAGCGCCACGTGGTCAGGATCGAGCCCTTGCCGTCGGATTCGATCGCGCCTCCTTCCAGCGCCCACTCGATGCGGCGGTGTTCGGCCGGCGCGAGAATCCGGTGCGGGAGCAGCGATTCGATCAGGCGATCGTCGCGCCCTCCCTCGAACTTGCCGCCCCAGCCGGTGAAACGGAAGTCGACGAGGCGGAAGTCCGTGCCGTCGGTCAGGGTCAGCGGACCGGAATCGCGTAGCCAGGTGTCGTCGTAGGGCACCTCGACGAAGCGGACACGCGCGGCATCGACGCCGCCGGCGCAAAGCAGTTGCGCGGCGCGATCGCGCACGGCTGCGTCCGCTACGCAGACCAGCAGCGGCTCGAACCGCGCGATCGCCCCCGCCAAGGCAACGTAGGCGGTTTCGATGCGCGCCAGGCGCGGTGCCCAGTCGGTGCCGGCATGCGGCCAGGCAACGAGTACCCCTGCCTGCGCTTCCCATTCGGCGGGCAGTCGAAAACGTGGGTTCATGGAATCAGGTGGCCGGGGCAGGGGCGGCCGCATCCGGCACGCTGTGGATGACGCGATTGCGCTCGAAGTAAACGGTATAGCCGGCATAGCGCCAGCGGTTGATGACCGGATGGCGCGGCGTGTCGCCGCCGGCGGCCGGCAGTTTCTCGATCGGCGCACCGTAGCGCCTCTCGACCTGCGCCATGCTCATGCCGCGGTTCGGGCCGATGCCCGCATGGACGGCATGGGACGTCTTGCGGTGATGGGCCTTCTTGGCGGCTTTCGCCGGCTGCACGTCGAGCGTGTCGGCATGCGCCGCCGGAATCGCGATGGCGGCGACGGCGAATGCCGCCGCCGTGGCGAGAACGTACTTCACAAACATGGCTCAACCCCTTGTCATGAAAGGAAACTACGTCGCGCACAGCGACGAATGGCGTCTTTTTAGCAGAAGCACGCAGCGGCTTCCATGACGCCTGCAGCAGAGTCGCATCGACAGCGTGCGGAAATCAGCGAGCGAATGCTCCACGCGCGATGTCCACGCAGTTGCGAGCTGTCGGCAAAAGTGCGGCCATCGGATGGCAGCGAGTGGACGATGCGGAGGCTTGGCTTCCAGGAAGTGGCGGCGATCCCAGGCGGATCGCAAGAAAAAGGGCCGCGAGGCGGCCCTTTTTTCATCGAAATCCGGTACCGGCACCCGGCTCAGCGCTGGCGCGCCTTGAAACGCGGGTTGCTCTTGCAGATCACGAACACCTTGCCGCGGCGACGCACGACCTTGCAATCGCGGTGGCGCTTCTTTGCGGACTTGAGGGACGACAGCACTTTCATGGAACGCCTCGCGACAGTTTCTGGACACGGAAAGCGCGGAATTGTAAGGGATTTGTACGGCCGTGGAAAGTGGGGGAGTGCATCGGATCGCGAAAGGCGGTTTCCGGCGGCATCGTCCGGCTTGGATTCGCGCTCGAAACTGCCTAGCGTACGGGGATGCCCAAAGTCCTGACCATCGAAGACGATGCGGTCACCGCGCGCGAAATCGTCGCCGAATTGCGCAGCCGCGGCAACGAGGTCGACTGGGTCGACAACGGCCGCGACGGCCTCGCGCGCGCCGTCGAAGGCGACTACGACGCGATCACGCTCGACCGCATGCTGCCGCAACTGGACGGCCTTGCCGTGGTCACCGCGCTGCGTCATGCCGGCGTGCAGACGCCGGTGTTGATGATCAGCGCGCTCAGCGACGTCGACGAGCGCATCCGCGGCCTGCGTGCCGGTGGCGACGACTACCTGACCAAGCCGTTCGCTCCGAACGAGATGGCCGCGCGCGTCGAAGTGCTGCTGCGGCGCCGGGCATCCGCCGCGCGCACCACCGTCCTGCGCGTGGCGGATCTGAGACTCGACCTGATCGAGCGCAGCGCGCACCGCGGCGAGCTGGCCCTCGCGCTGTTGCCGATCGAATTCCGCCTGCTCGAGTTCCTCGTGCGCAATTCCGGCCAGGTTTTGACGCGCACGATGATCTTCGAGGCCGTCTGGGGCTACCACTTCGATCCCGGGACGAACGTCATCGACGTGCACATCGGCCGCTTGCGCAAGAAAGTCGATCCGCCCGGCCTCGTGCCGTTGATCCGCACCGTGCGCGGCTCGGGGTACCGCCTTGCTGAAACTGAGTGACCATTGGCGTTCGGCGACCACGCGCCTGATCCTGATCTATGGCGCGTTCTTCGCACTGTGGAGCGCGGTGCTGATCGGCGCGATGTACTGGGAAACCACGCGCTATCTGGCCAACGTCGTCGACGACATCGTCGGCCAGCGCGCGCACTACCTGACCACGATCGAGCGCGATCGCCTGCCCGCCGCGATGGAGGCGACCGGCGCGCTCGACCTGCGCGGCGTGATGGCGCTCGGCCTGTTCGACGCCGACGGCCGCTACGTCGACGGCAACATCGAGAAACTGCCGGCGGACCTCCCCGTCGACGGCACGATCCACGCGCTGCCGCAAGGCTTGCAGCGACGCGGCATGGAACATCGCCGGCCGGCGCGCGGGCTGGCGACACGCCTGGCCGGCGGCGAAACGCTGGTCATCGCGCGCGATACCAGCGTCATCGACCAGGTCGGCGTGATCCTGCGACACGCATTGCTGTGGGGGCTGACCCTGACCGCGATCCCCGGATTGATCGGCGGCCTGCTGCTCAGCCTTCGCCCGCTGCGGCGCGTGCGGGCGATCGAGTCGGCGATCGAACCGATCGCGCGCGGCGACCTCGGCCGCCGCCTGCCGGTTTCCGGGCGCGGCGACGAAGTCGACATGCTCGCGGCGATCGTCAACCGCATGCTCGCTGAAATCGAACGCCTGATCGGCGAGGTCAAGGGCGTCTGCGACAGCATCGCGCACGACCTGCGCACGCCGCTGACGCGCCTGCGCACGCAATTGCATCGCCTGCAGCAGAAAGGCGACAGTTGCGAAGACCGCGCGCTGCTCGTCGACCGCTGCGTCGGCGACGTCGACGCGCTGCTCGACCGCTTTCGGGCCCTGCTGCGCATTTCCGAGCTGGAAGACCTGCGCCGTCGCGGCGGCTTCGCCAGCGTCGACCTCGGCGAGATCCTGCGCCAGGTGCACGAACTCTACACACCGCTGGCCGAGGACAACGGCATCGCGTTCCAGCTCGACGCGCCGGGACACGTGTCGATCCATGCCGATCCTCATCTGCTGGTCGAGGCCTTCAGCAACCTCGTCGCCAATGCGATCAAGTTCACGCCGAATGGCGGCACGGTCGGCATGAGCGCGCGCGTCGAAGCGCAAGGCCCCCGCGTGGACATCGTCGATACCGGCCCGGGCATCCCGCGCGACGAGCGCGAAGCGGTGCTGCAGCGCTTCTACCGCAGCGAATGCGGCCGCGAGATCGCCGCGCCGGGGCACGGCCTCGGCCTGAGCATCGTGTCGGCGATCGTGCGAGTGCACGGGTTCCGCTTGCGCATCGGCGAAGGCGAGGGCGGCGGTGCGCGCGTGAGCGTGGAGTGCTGGGGCGACACGCTGGCTTCCGCGAAGGAGCGCTGACCGCACGCGGCGGTCCCGCGTGCCGGCCGGCCCGATCATGAAGTTTTGTTCACGAAGTGGCCCTTGGCTTGCGCCCCCGCGGCGCCTACCTTGACGCACCGCACCACCATCCACTTCGGTATACCGCATGATCGGAATCGTCCGTATCGCGCTGCAGCGCCCGTACACGTTCGTCGTGCTGGCGTTGCTGATCCTGATCATCGGCCCGCTGGTGGCGTTGCGCACGCCGACGGACATCTTCCCGGACATCCGCATTCCAGTCATCGCGGTGGCGTGGCAGTACACCGGCCTGCCGCCGGACCAGATGGCCGGGCGCATCACCACGCTGTACGAGCGCGTGCTGACGACGACGGTCAACGACATCGAGCACATCGAGGCCAATTCCTACCAGGGCTTCGGCATCGTCAAGATCTTCTTCCAGCCCGGCGTCAACGTCGCGACCGCGAACGCGCAGGTGACGGCGGTGTCGCAGACCGTGGTGAAGCAGATGCCGGCGGGCACGACGCCGCCGCTGATCCTCAACTACAACGCGTCGACGGTGCCGATCCTGCAGTTGGCGCTGTCCGGCAAGGGGCTGTCCGAACAGAACCTCGCCGATCTCGGCCTCAACACGATCCGCACGCGCCTGGTCACGGTGCCCGGGGCGGCGATCCCGTACCCGTTCGGCGGCAAGAGCCGACAGGTGCAGATCGACCTCGATCAATCGGCGCTGCAGGCGCGCGGCCTCTCCGCCAACGATGTCGCGAATGCGCTGGCAGCGCAAAACCTGATCACGCCGATCGGCACGCAGAAGATCGGCGCGTTCGAGTACACGCTGCAGCTGAACAATGCGCCGTCGGCGATCGACGATCTCGGCGACCTGCCGGTCAAGGTCGTCAACGGCAGCACGATCTACATCCGCGATGTCGCCCAGGTACGCGACGGCAACGCGCCGCAGACCAACATCGTGCACGTCGACGGTTCGCGCTCGGTGCTGATGTCGGTGCTGAAGAACGGCGCGACGTCGACGCTCGCGATCGTCGCCGGCATCAAGTCCAAGCTCGACGAGATCCGCCCCGGGCTGCCCGACAACCTGACCGTTTCGCCGATCAACGACCAGTCGCTGTTCGTGCGCGCGGCGGTCAAGGGCGTCGCGTTCGAGGGTGCGATCGCGGCGGCGTTGACCAGCATCATGATCCTGCTGTTCCTCGGCAGCTGGCGTTCGACCGTGATCATCGCGGTGTCGATCCCGTTGTCGGTGCTCGGCGCGATCCTGTGCCTGGCGGCGCTCGGCGAGACGCTGAACATCATGACGCTCGGCGGCCTCGCGCTGGCCGTCGGCATCCTCGTCGACGACGCCACGGTGACGATCGAGAACATCAACTGGCACCTCGAGCACGGCAAGGACGTCGAGACCGCGATCATGGACGGCGCGGCGCAGATCGTGACGCCGGCCTTCGTCTCGCTGCTGTGCATCTGCATCGTGTTCGTGCCGATGTTCTTCCTCGAAGGCGTCGCGCGCTTCCTGTTCGTGCCGATGGCCGAGGCGGTGATGTTCGCGATGGCATGCTCGTTCTTCCTGTCGCGCACGCTGGTGCCGACGATGGCGAAATACCTGCTGCATCCGCACGCGGCGCACGTGGACGAGGAGGGCAATCCGCTGCCGCTGCCGCCGACGCGCAACCCGCTGGTGCGTTTCCAGCGCAGGTTCGAGGCGCGCTTCGAGCGCATGCGTGCCGGCTACCGCGAACTGCTCAAGCTCGCGCTGCTGCACCGGCGGGCGTTCGTCAGCGGCTTCATCGTGTTCGTGCTGGCCTCGTTCCTGCTGGTGCCGTTCCTCGGGCGCAACTTCTTCCCGTCGGTCGACGGCGGCCAGATCCTCATGCACGTGCGCACCCAGGTGGGCACGCGCGTGGAAGAGAGCGCGAACCAGTTCGCCGCGATCCAGAAGGCGATCCGCACGATCATCCCGTCGCGCGAGATCGACGTGATGGTCGACAACATCGGCCTGTCGACCAGCAGCATCAACCTGACGTACAACAACACCGGCGTGATGGGCACGCAGGACGGCGACATCCAGATCGCGCTGAAGGAAGGGCACAAGCCGACCGCGGACTACGTGCGCGAACTGCGCGAGAAGCTGCCGCGCCAGTTTCCGGGCGTGACGTTCTCGTTCCCGCCGGCCGACATCGTCAGCCAGATCCTCAACTTCGGTTCGCCGGCACCGATCGACCTGCAGGTGCGCGGCGCGAACCTCGACGCGAACTTCGACTACGCCAATTCGCTGCTGCCGAGGATCCGCGCGATCCCCGGCATCGCCGACGTGCGCATCCAGCAGTCGCGGCAGAGCCCGGTGTTCAAGGTCGACGTCGATCGCACGCGCGCGCAGGAACTCGGCATCACCACGCGCGACGTGACCAACAGCCTGGTCGTGAACCTCGCCGGCAGCAGCCAGGTCGCGCCGACGTTCTGGCTGAACCCGCAGAACGGCGTCTCGTACCCGATCGTGATGCAGACGCCGCAGTACCGGCTCGACTCGCTCACCGCGCTGGCCAACCTGCCGATCGGCGGCAGCGGCTCTTCGCAGGTGCTCGGCGGCCTCGCGGATTTCACGCGCGCCTCCGGCAACGGAATGGTCAGCCAGTACGACATCCAGTCGATGGTGCAGATCAACGCGACCACGCAGGGCCGCGATCTCGGCGCGGTGGCGACCGAGCTGCGCCGCATCCTCGCCCACACGGCCAAGGACGTGCCGAAAGGCTCGACCGTGGCGCTGCTCGGCCAGGTCCGAACGATGGAAAGCTCGTTCTCGGGCCTCCTGTTCGGCCTGCTCGGCGCGATCGTGCTGGTCTACTTCCTGATCGTGGTCAATTTCCAGTCGTGGAGCGATCCGTTCGTGATCATCACCGCGCTGCCGGCCGCGTTGGCGGGCATCGTCTGGATGCTGTTCGCGACCTACACGCCGATTTCGGTTCCCGCGCTGACCGGCGCGATCATGTGCATGGGCGTCGCCACAGCCAACAGCGTGCTGGTCATCAGCTTCGCGCGCGAACGCCTCGACGCGCTCGGCGACGCGACCGCTGCCGCGATCGAAGCCGGTTTCGTGCGCTTCCGCCCGGTGCTGATGACCGCGCTCGCGATGATCATCGGCATGGCGCCGATGGCGCTGGGCCTCGGCGAAGGCGGCGAGCAGAACGCGCCGCTCGGACGCGCCGTGATCGGCGGCCTCATTTTCGCGACGACCGCCACGCTGATCTTCGTGCCCGTCGTCTTCAGCATCGTGCACCGTCGGCACGGCGAGAAGCCGGCGCCGCGCCCCGCAGTCGGAGAACTCCATGTCGCCTGAACTTTCCGCACCGAACGTCTCCCGCCGCGGGCTGCGCCTCGCCGGCGTGGCCGCCGCGATCGCTGCCGTCGTCGTCGTCGCCACCGGCCTCGTCACGCGCGCGCACGGCGATGCCGGTCTCAAGCAATGGACCGACGAGCAGTCGATCCCGACGGTCGCGATCGTCGCCCCGGGAACACAGGGCGACGCGGCGACGCTGGACCTGCCGGGACGCCTCGAAGCCTATTCGCGCGCGCCGTTGTATGCGCGCGTCAGCGGCTACCTGAAAAGCTGGAAGGTCGACATCGGCGCACCGGTGAAGGCAGGGCAATTGCTCGCCGAAATCGAAACACCGGACGTCGACCAGGAATTGCTGCAGGCGCGCGCCGACCTTGCCAGCGCGAAGGCGAACGCCGACCTCGCGGTGACCACCGCCAAGCGGTGGCGTTCGATGGTCGCCACGGGCGCGGTGTCCAAGCAGGATGCCGACGAAAAGAGCGGCGATGCCGACGCCAAGCTGGCGCTGGTCAAGTCCGGCCAGGCAAACGTCGAACGCCTGGTCGCGACGAAGGGCTTTGCGCGCATCGTCGCGCCGTTCGACGGCATCGTGACCGCGCGCAATACCGACGTCGGCGCGCTCATCAGCATCGGCGGTGCGGCGGGGCAGGAGCTGTTCGTCGTGTCCGACACGAAGAAGCTGCGCGTCTACGTCAGCGTGCCGCAGACCTACGTGCCGAGCATCCCGCCCGGCACCAAGGCGACGATCACGGTTCCCGAGCATGCCGGTGCGAAGTACACCGCGACGGTCGAATCCTCGTCGCAGGCGGTCAACGCGACATCGGGCAGCACGCTGATGCAGCTCGCGGTCGACAACGCGAACGGCGAGCTGCTCCCCGGCGGATTCGCCAACGTCAGCCTCGACCTGCCGCGCGACGCGGCGACGCTGAGCGTGCCGGCGAGCGCCTTGATGTTCGACAAGTCCGGCCTGCGTGTCGCGACGGTCGGTGCGGACGACAAGGTCAAGCTGAAGAACGTTACGATCGCCCGCGATCTCGGCAAGGTGATCCAGCTCGGTTCCGGCCTCGAACCCGGGGACCGCGTGATCGAGAGCCCGCCGGACGGCGTTGCCGATGGCGACGTCGTGCGCATCGCGGAACCCGTCAAGGTGGCGGCAACCCAGGCGACGGGCGCGCCAAGGAATCCTTCGCACTGATGGGTGGGCGTTTCCCAGGGACGGGAAATGCCTGCTGCCGTGAGGCCTGCCGCCTTGAAGATGGGATAGGGCGTCGGAGTGCCTACCTGTCAGGTTCCGGCTGCACTCCTTCCCGTTTACGTTCGACGTGCCGCACGTCGCGCGACTGGCGCTCCGGTCCACGACGCGGCGGATATGTTGATCCAACGCGCATTTCTACCTAGAAGAACTCTTCCATCCACGTGAGAAGGCACTCGCGCTTCTTGGATGGGACGCGCCGAAACACCGCCAACAGACGCTCCTCCATGAAGTCTGCCGCGAACGAAGCAAGTTCGATCGCAGGCGTATCCGCACCGGCAGCAGCTACCGCCCCACGTCCGGTGGCCAACCACTCAAAGGAAACGCTGCAGATCACGGCGATCTTGGCCAAGTGGGCAACCGTGGGCGAGGGACCCCTGGGTGACTCCCACTGGGCGACTGCACTCGGACCCACGCCGGTTTCGCGCGCGAGCTGCGCTTGCGTTACACCAGTGATCCGACGTGCATGCTTGATCCGGATGGGCAGTGGCCCCGCAAACGCACGGTCGCTCGCTCGACGCCGGTGTGTTGTCGTTGTCGTCATGGTTCCCTCCATTCCTCGGCAACAGAAGTGCTAACGCGTCAGCCGTTCTCATGACATCTTCTCACTTCCCCTGAAGAATGCGGTCCGCCCGGCTATTTTTCTACAGACGCGAATCCAAGCATGAGCGATTCTAAACATCGGATGGGTGGTCAGCACCATCACAATTGGATAGGTTGACGCTGGGGTTCCGGTGCAGTTCCTGCTGCTAAAAGGCCGGATGAAGGGGGCGACTTTCGGACGCTTTTTGCCGGAACCGATCGCGGTGTGCGCCGAAGAGCGCAATTCTTTTGGTTTGCTCAAAGAGTGCTTTTCAGGCTGGCAGCTATTTGTTGCGGCAGCGTGAGACAACGGCGCTTCAAAGCACTCTTGGTTGAGGGGCAAGCATTTCGAATCTGCGAAGGAAGGCGATACGCCTAAAGAGCGGCGCGAGCGAGCAGGGCGGTGGAGCAAGCCGATTAAAGATGCTTATCGAGGGTATGTATTTTGCACCGTAAGCAACCGCCTCTTGCAGGCCATGGGGAAATGCGCGGCGACTCAACATCTTTATTCTTCTTGTATTTGCCTTGTTCCTTCCTTGCATCACCGATGTCGCGACCCTTCGAATAGTGACGTGGAATCTCGGCTGGAACGTCTCATGAGTTCAATCGAAATGTCGGTTCGGAGCGACGGTGAGACCTACCTCACGAAGCAACGTTCGCGAAGAGCGCTCACTCGTATCCCTCCGGCAGTGTCTGATTGTTGCCCGGAAGGAACCCCACGAGATCTACCCCGCTGCCCAATGCACAAAGGAGTGACGACTTGAACTCAGACGGACTCATCACCACGCCGTATTTGCTACTCCGGATCAGACTCCTTGCTCTCGTCGTGATTGCTTCAACTGTTTCAGCCTGCGTCGCCAAGAACCCGGTACTCAAAGCTGACGAATGGAAGAGCAAGAACGCAAAGGCTGCCGAAGCGAGCGGGGTGGTGTTCTCGCTCCCCCAGATGCGCATGAATCTTCAATACTCGTTGGTGAAGAAGTCCTTCAAGGCACGAGCGCACACAGCGGTCGTCGACGCGTGTGAACTCGGAACCCTGAGTCCGACGGAGAAGGTCTGTCGCCTGTTGCACGATAACGGGATCGACAAGACAGCTCGCTTCAGCGACAACTCTGTCAACTACGCGGCAAGCAAAGTTTGCTCTACGGATGGCAGTAATGAGGAAACCCGAATCGAATTGGCCGACAGTCCGGCGCTCGCGGCTGACTTCGTTCCCGACCCGAACGAGATCTACGTCATCCCGCTGAAGCGGAGCTATTTCCAGAACTTTGAATTGAGTCTCGAGCTCAACCCTAACGGAACCGTTGGAAAGGGCAGCATCTCGACCGAGAACCTCGGCGCGCAGGAATTGCTGACAGCACTCTCCCAGATCGCCGGGTCCGCCATCCACGGACAACTACGCTCCAGCGGACCGCCGTCGCGGGGGGCGATTAACCTGCCGCCGCCGAGCGCTGCCGTGATCGCCGATGCCATCCACGAGGTGGAGGAGCTGGCGAAGCTGCGTCACACCCTCGATGAACTCGTTGCGAAGAACAACGATGACGCTCTCGCATCTCGCGCCGTGCAGATCGATGGCCTGAAGACGCGGATCGCACGACTGAAGGAATCCTTCACTGGTGTGGTAAAGGAAACTCCGATCGCAAAGCCACTGGCGTCGTGGATCCCTGGTCGCACGAACACTACGTGGCTCGTGGGCGCACCCTATGACTACTGTGGCGGCACAGTCGATGCCAAAGTCACAGCCGAACGATTGCGTCAGGTCGCGGTGGCAATTTCAGGAGAGGGGCCGACGTCCGCACCCCGCGCGTCGGGCACCTTGAAGACGGTCGACTTCGCAACCGGGAAAGGCTGGCCCTATCGTGTCCCTTCTGAACGCGAGGTTTCGACGGGGGTTTTCACCAGTTATGGTGAGCACATCCTGGATGGTGAACCTAGGTGCTCAGAAACCATCAAGCCGCCATGTGTGCCTGCTGGAGTCGTCATGAAGGACCTCGACGACTCGAACGTTGTCGCGGTCGACCGAAAGCGCATGCTGATTCCGCAATTCGGCGAAACCTTGCGTTTCCCGCAAGCGACGGGTGGCAAGAAGAGCGTCGTCGCCCCTGAGTATTACGCCGACGGCTCTTTGAAGAAGGTCGACGTCTCCCATGTGGGAGAGTCGCCAGCGCCCCTGATCGTGGCAGCGCATGCGGCAGTCACGCCCACACCGAAGACGCCAGAGCCAACCGAGACCGCTACCTTGAAGTCGGCTGCCGAATTGATCCAGGCGCGTCAGGCGCTCTGTCGACTGCAGTTGAACGTCGAAGACACCGATGAGCGCTGCAAGGGACCTAATCCACCGACAACGCCGACGAAATAGCCGATCACGACTGTGCAGCGAGCCCGGTTCGACATCGCCCTGAGGGAGCGACCCCATGTCAACAACGAAGCGTGTATGGGCCATGGCATTTTTGACGTTCGGCGCGGTCTGCGCATACGCCGATGACGAGCCGCAAGCCACGAAGCGACTCTGTGCGACCGAAGCGCCGTCCGGTCTGGAGCGCGCACGAGTGGTGTCGACCCTGTCGTATTTTCGACAGGCCAACGCGAAGTTCGCGGGGCTCAAGGGTAGTATCGAAGTTCCAGTTGCTTTCCACGTCCTGCAGAACGGCGACGCGGGAAATCTGACGGATGCCGTGCTCGAGGCGCAGATCGATGCGCTTAATCTCGCATTCAAGCCCTACAACATTCGGTTCAGGCGAGTCAGCGCCTCGCACACCGACAACGCAAGCTATTTCACGATGGGCTACAAGTCCGCCGTTGAGCGCGCGGCCAAGAAAAACCTCGGGAAGGACCCGGAACAGCAGCTCAATTTCTATACTGCCGACCTGGCGGGTGAATTACTCGGATGGGCGACTTTTCCCAGTGATCTCGCAGGTGATCCTGAACGCGATGGCGTCGTCGTGCACTACCAGTCGCTCCCCGGCGGCGCGAAGGCACATTTCGATCAGGGTAAGACCGCGGTCCATGAGGTCGCGCACTGGCTCGGCCTATTCCACACCTTCGAAGGAGGCTGTGTCGTGCCGGGTGACGAGGTCGACGACACGCCGTTTGAAGGGAAAGACGCCTCGGGATGTCCGGACCCGCAGCCCGACACCTGTCCGGCGCCAGGGATGGATCCCATCCACAATTACATGGACTACTCCTACGATGCGTGCATGACCGAATTCACGCCGGGCCAAGGCGCACGAATGCGGGAGCAGGTCGCGACCTTTCGCCCCGCGTTGTTGAGTTCGTCGCTAAAATCCGCGGTGAAGCCATTCGAGATCAAGTGACGCAAATCCGCAGGCCTGCGGGAACGAGGTCACAACGCCCACTCCATTTTGCCTTATCTGCCCGGCGTTCTAATTCAAGGCGCCCACGATGTCCATTCGCCCACTTGTCTAGGACGATTAGGGAGCGTTATCGGGGGTAGTGAAGGGGTGCTTTCGGCCGATTCTGTAGAAAAACTAGGTGTCCCGAATTGGCCGTAACGTTGACGCTCGCGACAATCACTTTCTACGCACGCGACAGCGGATACACAGAGTCGAACTGTCGCTAGCACCGCGAGGCGAGAATTCAGCTCGATTCCAAGTGCGACGAGTTTTTCAACAGAATCGGCCGAAAACGGACAGTCGATGTCGAGAGGCCTCCTAACGGCGATACTGGCGGCAGCCAAAGCCTTCGCCTACTCATGACCCAAGATTTCGTCACCTCGAACTCCACGCCCTTGCCCGAACGGCTCAATGCCAAACCTCGGCCGTTCTCCTTTCCCGTGCTTTTGCCCCATGCCCACGCACTGCCGTTTCCTCAGTTGCACTGGGAGGACTTCGAGCGCCTTGTTCTCCGCTTGGCCAAACGCGAACCTGGCGTGGTGGAATGCCGGATGTACGGCACGCGCGGGCAAAAGCAACACGGCATCGACTTGCTGTTGTTGCTCGACTCGGGACACGTCGGCTGCGTGCAGTGCAAAAGGGTGGCCGTCTCTAGTGCGAAGGACGTCCGCAAGGCCGTTGCCAGTTTCGAGATGGGCAAGTGGGCACATCGAGCCAAGTCGTTTGTGCTGTGTACGACCTCAGCCCTTGAAAGCGCGTCCGTGGTTGACGCCATCGATGAGGCTCGGCAAACGCTGTACTCGCGAGGCGTCGAGTTCGCGGTTTGGGATGCTACTCAATCGGGCGGTCTGAACGATAAGCTCAAAGCCTATCCCGACATCGTCGAGGATTTCTTTGGTCTGAGGTGGCGAGAGCATTTCAACGGCGCCTACCTCGCTCCCGACACTGCTGTCTTCGAAACTGCTGCCGTCGCCGGAACACTTTGGCAGCGCGCAGGCTGCCAGGCACGAGCGCGCAGCAACCTCGGCCCTTTGGAAGAGTTGGACCGCGTAGACATCCGCCCCAGGCTCGATGAGGCATTGGCCGACGCGCAGGGCTGCCCCATCGTCCTACATGGCGAGGAAGGAACGGGCAAGTCGACCGAGTTGTCGTCGTGGGTTCGCTCGATGGGTCCGAACGAGTCATGGATACTGTGGGCGACGGCAGCTGACTGCGTGGACCATGCAGGCAACTTGGAGCAGCTGAAAACATGGCTGCTGTCGGCGCGCTTGGATATCGGTCGGGACGAGGCCAGCCGTTTACAGGAACGATGCGCCGCCCGCCAGACCGACTTGCTCATCATCGATGGCCTCAACGAGCGGCGAGAATCGAACGTTTGGGCGATGCTGTTGCGCGCTGCAAAGGCGAGCCGCCAGACTCAGCTCGTGGTGGTCACCCGTACAGAGCATCTCGATGAGATGCGCCCGACGTTGGTGGGCGAGGTGCCAGAAGCCCAACGGCTGCTCATGCGCGAAATAGTGGTGACCGATTTCACCGAAGCGCAGGTTCGGCAGCTGCTTGCACGCCTGGGCGATGCCCTCGACTCGGTTCCGCCCTACCTGCGCCGCCCGCGAATGCTGCAAATGGCGGCGCGTCACCTGGGTCGGCTGCGCTCCCTGAGTACGGTGACCTACGCGACATTGCAGCTGCTGGAGCTTGAAAGCCGCAGCGCAACCCCGAAGCACTTCTTCGATGACTTGAATGCTGTGGTTGCTGAGGAAGCTCGACGCTCGGGCGCTTCACCTGATATGGCGTCGTATTTCGAACAGTTGGCAAAAGCCCAAGCCCAGTCGCCGAGCACGTTTCGGCTGGACTCGTGGTTGGCGCAGGACGACAACCGAGCTTGGCTCGTCATCGGCTTGTGGTTGCGCGCGCAGTTGATGAAGAGTCCCGAGTTGGGCGTCGACGGGTATGTCGAACTAGTGGAAACAGAACTCGGCTCGGCCCAGTTCGATGCTCGCTCGGCCATTCTCGAGTACGCCACCACCGCTGCACTCCTCAATGACCACTCACCATCTGCCTTGCGTCTGGCACTTATCGACCGCTGGCTCAACTGTCGGAACCGATTGCACTCTCCGCTGCCGGTGCTTGGCAAGCTCATCGCAGTTGCGCCCGAGGAGGTGCTCGATGGCATCGAGCGCATTGTCGCTACCAACGAGGAAGTCGGCCTCACGGTCGAGGTCCTCGACGTTGCCCTCCAAGGCCCAGCCAGGCGCACGGTGTTGCATCGACTCACCGCTTGGTTGGGCAGGGTGCCCGCGAAGATGCGACGCGCAGGGCAACAAGCCGAGGTCGAGCTGACGTCGCTTGTCCACGCTGCCGAGCAGCACGGATGGCCAGTGACGCTCACCCCGGGCTATGAATCGGGTCCGAGAACGGTAGCCCTGCACTTGGCTCTCGCGCATCCGGGCCTGTTCGACCGCAGCGCCATGAGCAGCACCATCGCTAGCGTCGCCATCAACGGGGGCTATCGAGACAGCGATCTCCTCGCTTGGGTACTTAGGCGCGGCTTGCGCGACCAGCGTGACGTGTTTGACCACCTTGCGTCCCGAGCTGTGGGCCGAGACGAGCTGCTGCGCGGGCTGCGATGGGCGCAGTGGAGCGCGTATCCCAGTGCGGTGTTGCACGCGCAGCTCCAAGTGAGCGATGGTCGCTCTTGGAGTGTCTGGTACAAGTGCCTGGCCCAGCACACGCTCAATCCGAACTGGTCGCCCGCGTCCAACGACCCCAATGTGCAGAAGATGGCATCCGCTGGCGAACCGGAGTTCACCACCGAGCACCGTGGACAAACGAGCTTCGAACTCGCCTTCGACGACCTTCGAGCGTTTCTGGCGCTGCACCGCCCCGTCCTGCTTAAATGCATGCTAGCGAACTTGGTGCGCGCGTGCGTCAACTCGCATTCCCGCAATCCGCCGGCCCTAAGGTGGCTCGAAGACATAAGTCCCCTCCTTGCCCCCGTCGACGTCGCGCGACTGCGCCATCGCATGCGGGCCTTGGCCATTGGGTTTTCGAATGACGAACGCGCATGGCACGAAGGGGCTGAACTCGCGCAAGCACTGCTGCCGCATCTGAGCCGATGGCGGCGACTGTTGCTGCTGGCGCGGTTCTTGCCCGAGCCAAGCGTCTCCTCCGAGCTCGTGCGCATGGTAGCCCCCGACGCCGACCAGGCTGCCTACTTGGTTCGACGGTTGCCGCGAGAGGGAGCTTCACAGCGCATTGCTTTCGTCTTGCGCCACAGTCCGCACTTGGGAATTGAGGCTGCTGAGGCGGTCCGCAGTTGGTTCAGTGGCGTCGATACTCAAGGCCTATCGGACTACGCGCGCGAGAATCTATTGGTCTTGGCCTGGCGGACCGGCGCCGACGATTTCATCAGGCGCGAAACGGTACAGACCAGCAATGACCCTCACCGGATGAGCGAGAACCTGCGCAGCTTTCAGGTGGTTTCTGACAACCCAACGGCCATCGAGCAGGTGGTGCTCTACGCCTCCCCCGATCACTGGGCGCTGTGGCGCGGGCCGGGAACTCATCGACACCGAGCGACACGGGCGCTCTCGCAAGCTCTGGCCTTCGTTACGGGTATCCAATCTTCAATAGAGTCCGTCGTCGAGGACTTGGCGCACTGCTCGACAGCGGTAGGCGCCGACGAGCTTGCCCGGCTTCGTCATGCTTTCGGTGAGCGCTTGTGCGCACTGCGCGAATCGAGCGCTTGGCAGTTTCTATTCTCTGGCCGAGGGTTCAAACGCTGGCTGATTCAGATACCCGAGTACCTGGACGCTTGGCTCGACGCGACCGACGATATTCTGCTGCGCTGTCGGAATGTGTTCACGGCGTTGGTCGACGCAGCGAAAGCGGCCCGACATCCGCGAGCCCATGAAATGGCAGCGCGTTGCTGGCGCTTGGAGCATCTCTCCCAGAGTCACCAGCTGAAAGGGAATCTGCGTGTATCTGTTGCGTCAGCCTTTGCGTTCGCGCCGACTGATGCCCAAGGCCTATGGAACGCCATGCTGAACGAAGTTCGCGATGACGCCGAACTTTGCCGAGTCGTCACGGCCGCGTTAAAGGGAGCAGGGCGCAGCTGGTTGGCCGATGTCGTCGATGGCGACCGCGCTTCCGCTCATGCCTTCGCTCGCGCACGGGCAGAAGTCATCGCGGCCATGGCCGGATTGCCTTCGCATAGGGTTCGTGCCGCAGGTGAGGACTATGGGTGGGTGAAAGCATCGTTGGCGTTCGCGGCATCGCTGCAGCAGTCGAGGGACTGGACGGAAACATGGTACCGCCGCTTCCGATTGACCGACCGTGCGTCGACGATGGTGGGCAGCTGGTTGAATGTGGTCGCGCTTGCCGACGTCCACTTCATGGAGGTGCTGCACGACCGGCACTTGCAGTACTCCGAGTCGGCCCGGTTCCACGAGCGCGCTCGCTGGCCCGATCTCAAGCGCGCCGTGGATAAGCGTCAAGAGGCGTGGGCTAAGACGCTCTTCGGCGTGCCACTGCCCTCAGGCAACGTCGGCTGGTTATCCGTGACACAACGAAGCGTCTAGGTATCGGCTCCAGCACGCTGGCCGCCGTGGCGGCCAGCGTGCGAGCACCTTGCCGTGGTTTCAGCTTCTCCATCCCTGTCGTCGGCGTCATTATGCTTGCCAGCCGCGCAATCCGCTCCGCATCAGGTTTCTTGAACTACCGACGCGCAACCCCACACGACGGCGCGCTGCGTCTGGCTTTGCAGGCGGATCAGGAGTGCGCGGGAGGCTATGTCGTGCGGCGTGTGACCATGCCGTCACAGGGCTATGTGCAAGTGCTCGAATACGGCAAGCCGGCGCGGTGCTCGGGACGCTACCGGGTCCGCTGAATCGGCGCTGCCAGCGGCGCAGTTTGCGCAGGTTGTTTATCGTTCGTTCATGTCCATTATTTGACATAATAGACATTGCGCACATTTCGCATGGCTGGCATGCGGATTGCTTGTCGGTGTTCGCTTACGTTGGCACTAGCTCGCTAATCCTGTCATGCGCGGAAACGTTGTCATTCGCCAGCGATCCGCGTCGCCAACCCAACTGACGCCGCGGTCAGGGCGCTTCGTCCTCTAGCCACCGAGCGTCATTGGATAGTTCCGAGCACTCCAGTATCGCGTTCGGAACCGGCGCGGGAATCGATCTGAAATGCGCCCAACCAACGAAGCAATAGGAACCGAAATCCTCTTCGAATAGCGATCCTCCGCACCCACTGCTGCCACAAAACAGGTGATGGGTGAGATAGAGGAAGTTCCGCTTGAGGTCTCTGGACTTTAGTTGCGTGCGACGGACCTCCGAAGCAAGCAATTTGACGTCGCCATCCTTGTTTTCATGCACAACGTATGCCTGAACAGCCTCCTCGACCGTAAAGTACCTGAGCATGGCGGATCGCTGGGCATCATCCGGTGACTTGCCTGGAAGCACTTGGTACAGACGTCTGGCGAGATGGCGAGAGCGCATCTGCGTATCGCGCAATCGGCTCGTTGCCTCCGCTAGTTGATTCTCCAACTGTGCCGCCGCCGATCTGTGGTCCGCGACCTCTCCTTCTAGCCGCATTACCTTCTCTAGCGCCGCCGTAAGCTCCTCTTGCCGCTGGAAGTGTGGATGCACCGTAACGCCTGCCCCGAGGACATCGACTTCTCCCCCAAGCGGGGAATCGACAAGCGGCAGGTGATGGATCTGCTGGCGTGTGAGTGGATTTTGCGCGGTCAACACGTGGTGATAACCGGAGCCACGGGGACTGGCAAAACCTGGTTGGGTTGCGCCTTGGGACGCGAAGCGACGCGAAAAGGCCACTCTGTGGCCTACTACCGCATGCCACGTTTGCTCGAGGAGATGGAGATCGCTCACGCCGACGGGAGCCTGCCAAAGCTGCGCACACGGCTGGCCAAGGCTCGGATGCTGATCCTCGACGACTGGGGCGTGGCCCCGATCGGCGATCGCGGCCGGCAGGACTTGCTCGAAGTGATCGACGACCGGGTGCCGGGCGGATCGGTGCTGATCACCTCACAGCTGCCGACGAAAGCCTGGCACGACTATCTGGGCGAGCCCACGCTGGCCGATGCCGTCCTCGACCGACTGCTCCATAACAAGCACACCATCGAGCTCAAGGGTGACTCGATGCGCAAGAAGATGGCGCGCTAGTTTCCATGTGATCACCGGTTCCGGCGGATGTTCGGGGGGCCGCCGCGATCCACGAGGAGCTGGTGCACGTGACTATCGAGGGGATGTTAGGTCACCTATGGCGATCGCAGCGCGCAGGCGCGTGTTACTCATCCGCTGAGTGGCTTCCCGCGCTTCAGATCCTTCGCAGCACGATTGATGTCACCTACCTGATCCGACCCGGTCGCCTTGGCCAGTAGATTGATGACCGGCGTCAGCATGTCCACCACGGTCGCTTCATTGAGTCGCCTAGCCACGAGGCTGACGGCCACGGCGGTATTGTGCGCACGGCTGATCAGCGCAGGGATCATCGCTGCGCATCGCTGCAATGGCATGCGCCCTCCCATGTAGTAGCGGCCATTCGCGGTGTCGGGGCGGCCGCCCTCGCCAGGCGGGGCGCCGAACAGTTCCATGAGGTGTGGGTAGGCTCCATGTACGTATCCGGAATACCCCAGATGCAGTCCTCGGGTAAGCGCCTTGCCATCGGAGGGGTTCAACGGATTGCCGTCGATGCGTGCGATGCCGGCGAGTACGTCGTCGCGCGACACGCGTACGCGCTTGTTTTGGGATCCGAGCGGCTTTGAAGGATCTTCGAACTCTTCTTGGAAGAACTCGGTGACCAACTGCGCCTGCGCCTTGCTAGGCCTGCCATCTTCGCCGAGCGGTGTCGCCAGGAACATCACGTCTTCGACGGACTCGCTGAGGCAGCGGCACAGGACGCCTACCTCCTGATAGAACCCGTTTAGCAGCAGTAGCATTCCGGCACGCAAGAGGCTCATGCACCGCACGCACTTCAACTGCGACATCAACAGGTCGTCGTACTGTTCGTGACGGAACATGGGTACGCCGTTCGCTACCTCCACCATGGCGGGTGGGCGGAAGCGGCCTTGCAGCTTCTGGACCGCCGCTTCGATGGTGTCGATGGCGCCAATCAAGGCGCCTGGGTGAATGGTCATGGCGCCTCTTCCCCAGAGAGAGAGCAGATCATAGATGACGGATCCAGCTCGCCCGACGACGCGTCACCATGCGGCCGGCCTCTTGACGAGGCCATATATTTTCATGATTCTAGAAATATGGATACGAATGACGCACTAGCCGCCCTCAATGCGCTCGCCCAAGAGCACCGTCTGAAGCTGTTCCGCCTGCTTGTCCAGGCCGGGGACAGCGGCATGGCCGTCGGCGAACTCGGCGACGCGACCGGGCTTGCCGGTGCGACGTTGACCAACCACCTGCACATCCTGCGCCGCGCTGGTTTGGTCAGCGACGAACGCCGCGGCCGCGTGATCCAGTGTCGCGCGGACTATTCGATGATGAATGCGCTGCTCGGCTTCCTGACCGAAAACTGCTGCGCCGGCTCGCCTTCGGCAGCCGCCTGTGTACCGATCTCCCCCTGCAAACCTGCCCGGAGCACATCATGAAGCGCTTCCATGTACACGTGAACGTCGACGCACTCGACGCCAGCATCCGTTTCTATTCGACGCTGTTCGGCGTCGCGCCGATGGTCGTCAAACCCGACTACGCGAAGTGGATGCTCGACGATCCACGCGTCAACTTCGCGATTTCGCAGCGCGGCCGCACCGCCGGTGTCGATCATCTCGGCCTGCAGGCCGAGGACGCGAGCGAGCTTGACGCGATCAGTCAGCGCCTGCAGGCGGCCGATGCCGTTGCGCTGGCTGAGAAGGCGACCACCTGCT
>Ga0153956_1000771_pt1 | contig 33267 bp, 25 predicted proteins | sample TSFL040MetaG_FD_104704 | JGI IMG/M metagenome (GOLD analysis project Ga0153956, IMG submission 104704) | Attine ant fungus gardens microbial communities from Florida, USA - TSFL040 MetaG | ecosystem: Host-associated > Fungi > Mycelium > Unclassified | place: USA: Florida, Wekiwa Springs... | reverse complement strand
CCATAGCGGCAGCCCCTCGTCATGGGGGCGGACGGCGACCCTCGACCACCCGGGTGCGTGAGGCTGCGTTGGCCCCCCGCCCGCAGGCGCCGCATCCCGCTCCGCTCAAAGACGCCTCATGAAAGCGCCCCTCACGAACAGGACGACGGGGATATTGTCCTGATCAGGATTTTTGTCAAGAACGAAATGAGAACATTTTTTGAAAATATTCTCTCACCGGCCATTATGTCCTCTCTCCCACAAGGGGAAAAGCGCGCCGCCGCGTTCGTGCCGATTGCAGCGTCAGCTCTCCGCGATGTCCTGCATGATCCGATACAGTGCCGGCTGCGCTTCAAAGCCGATGCCGGGATGGTCCGGCACGGCGATCTGTCCGGTCTGCACATCCATACCATCGGCAAAGCCGCCGAAGGCTGCGAACACGCCGGGATAGGCTTCGCAGCCGCCGAGGCCGAGGCCCGCCACCAGAGCGAACGACATCATGTTGCCGCCATGCGGGAAGATGCGCTGCCGCGAGCCGCCGAACGCCTCGACGCGCGCCACCATCCGCGCATAGGCGGTGACGCCATAGGCCTGCGGCGGATCGACCTGCAGGATGTCGCGGTCGTTGCGGAAGCCACCGAAGCGGAACAGGTTGTCGACGTCCTGCGCGCAGAACAGGTTCTCGCCGGTCGCCAGCGGCGCGTCGTAGCTGGACGCCAGTTCGGCAAAGGTCGCGTAATCGAGCGGCCCGCACGGTTCCTCGAACCAGCGCAGCCCGTAAGGCGCAAGCACCCGCGCATAATCGCGCATGCGTTCGATCGAAAGCGCCGCGTTGGCGTCAACCGCGAGGCGATCGGCCGCGCCGATCAGCTTGATCGCCGTCTCGATCCGCGCCACGTCGTCCTTGACGGCAACGCCGCCCACCTTGATCTTCAGATGCGTATAGCCGCTGTCGAGATGACGCTTCACCTCCTCCGTCAACGATTCGAGATCGCGCTCGGGCTTGTACCAGCCGCCGCCGACATAACACGGCACATGCGACGGCGCGCGGCCGTCGCCGAACCGTTCGGCGAGCACGTGCCAGAGCGGGCGATCCAGAATCTTCGCCACCGCATCCCAGACCGCCGTCTCGATGGTGCCGATGGGCACCGAACGCTCCGCATCGCCGCCGGGCTTTTCACGCAACATCACGCGCTGGAACACCTTGACCGGATCGATCACGCCGGCGGCGTCGAGAAGGTCGTCCGGCGGCGCCGACAGGATGCGCGGGATGAAGCGCGCCCGCATCGGCGCGCCGCAGGCGTAGCGGCCGGTGGAGTTGAAGGCATAACCCACCACCGGCCTGCCGTTGCGGATCACGTCGGTCTTCACCGCGACCACCGATGTCGTCATTTCGGAGAAATCGAACGCCGCGTTGCGCATGGTCGACCCGACGGGGACGGCCTTCTCGATGATATCAGTGATCCGCATGCCGTTTCCGATTCTCAGACTGGCTTGATGCCTGCTTTGGTGATGATCTCGCGCCATTTCGGCACTTCGACGTCGATGCGCCGCTGCATGCCCTCGGGGCCTTTCGCGATCACCTCGAATCCGTTGGCGCGAAGCTGTTCGGCGATCTTCGCGTCCTTGAGCACCTCGACGGATTTCGCGGCCAGCAGCTTCACGATGTCCGGCGGCGTCTTGGCCGGCGCGAGTAAGCCCTGCAGCGTGTCGGCGACGAAGTTCTTGTAGCCGAGATCGATCATCGTCGGCACGTCCGGCAGATCGAACCAGCGATTGCTGCTGGTCACGGCGAGCGCCTTCAACGCACCGCTGACGATGTGCGGATGTGCCGGCGGAAGCGCCGCAGCGCAGACCTGCGTGGTGCCGGCCAGAACCGCCTGGATCGCCGGCCCGGCGCCTGCGAACGACACATGCGTCATGTTGATGCCGGCCTCGATCTTCAACAATTCCGCCGACAGTTGCGGCGTGGTGCCGATGCCGGGACTCGCATAGTTGAGCAGGTTGGGATCGGCCTTGGCGCGCGCGATCAATTCCTGCATCGTATTGATCCCGGCGCTGGGATGCACCAGGAACACGTTGGGCGATGTCCCAAGCTCCGCGACCGGTGCGAAGTCCTTGTAGGGATCGTACGGAATTTTGGCATAGAGGCCGGGATTGACCACGAAGGCGCTGGAGGTGACGAGCAGCGTGTAACCGTCCGGATCGGCATTCGCGACCATACCGATTCCGATATTTCCGCCCGCGCCGCCGCGATTTTCAATGAATACCGTGCCGTTGATGAGTTCGCCGAGCCGCGCCGCGACCACGCGCGCCATGATGTCGGTCGGGCCGCCCGGCGCGAACGGCACGATGATCTTGATCGGCCGCGCGGGATAATCCGCCGCACGCGCGCCCCGGGGCACCAGCCCGGTCGCCGCCGCTCCCAACACAGCCGTCGCCCGCAGCACATCGCGGCGCGACAAACCGGCCGAACCTTTCTTCAGCATGGCATTTCTCCCTCAATTGGCGCTGTCGCGCCGGATTTTTATGGTTGTGCGGCCTTCGTCTGCGCGAAATTGCGACCGCGTATATGTCTTATTGAAATGAGCCAGGACTCCCGCACCGTCATTGCGAGGAGCCCTTGCGACGAAGCAATCCAGCCTTCGCTCGACATTCCGGATTGCTTCGTCGCGTTGCTCCTCGCAATGACAGCGAGAGAGCCGGATTGATATGTCCTATCGAATCGCGACCGGGTTGATCGGCGAGCCCACCGCGCCGGTGATCGGCAGGGCCGGGCCGACGAACATGAAGTCGTAGACCTTGTCGCCGAGGCAGGCTTTCGCCAGTTCATCGAGCTTGAAGATCTCGCCCATGGTCAGGCCCATGATCGGAATGCAGATCCAGTGCCACGGCTGGTTGACGCCCTCGCTGTTGTTGGGACGCACCTCGACACCCCAGGTGTCGGTGGCGACGGCAGCGACTTGCTTGTCCTGCAGCCAGTCCAGCGTTTCGAACGCCAGGCCCGGCGCATCGCCGCCGGGATAGCCGTCCCAGTTGCCTTCGGCCAGCTTCTCCTCCATCTGCCCCGTGCGGATCAGCAGATGATCGCCGCGACCGACCTCGACATTCTGCGCCTTGGCGCATTTGTCGAGCATGTCGTTGGTGATCGCGAAACCATCCGGCAGCCAGTCCATGCCCTGGTGCCGCGCGATGTCGAGCAGCACGCCGCGGCCGACCATCTTTTCCTTGGCATGCTCGATGCCCGCCTTCTCGGCGCCGAACGACGAGACGTTGCGGCAGTCGTAGCCGTTCCACATGTAGTTATCGTAGAAGATGTGACCGAGGCCGTCCCAATGGGTGCCGGCCTGCAGCGGAAACAACACGATGTCGTCGGCGGAGCGGATGCCGCGCTTGTCGAGCACGCCCGAATAGGCATCGGTGCCGGTGCGCAGCATGGTATGCACCGGGTTGAAGCGGCCGACCGGCGGAAACTTGGTCTTGCCGCCTTGCGGCCCCTTGTTGTCGTAGTTCAGCGCGAGCGAGATCACCTGTCCCTTGCGCACCAGTTGCGCGGCCCGGATGATGTCCTCCGGCTGGGTGTAGTTCATGGTGCCGATGTGATCGTCCGGCCCCCATTTGCCCCAGTTCTTCAGCCGCTCGGCCGCGGCTTCCACATCCTTCTTCGTGACCTTGGCCGGTCCGTGCGGCATGTCGCTCATTGCAGACGTCTCCTCTATTTTATTGTTGATGTTGTTTCCGGCCTCGAGCGAAAGCCCGCGGCGAGAAACGGAACGATGTGGCGCAGCGCATCCTCGACCCGCCCGGGGTCGCAGCGCCCGTCGGTCAGAGACTGGATGCGCCCGGCATCGGCCATGGTGTAGAACATGGTGCCGAGCATGAAGTGAAAGCGCCATTCGAGATCGGCCTGCGGCAGATCGGGCAGCGCTTGCGCAAGCGCGCGCAGGAATGCGCCGCTGGATTCGTCGAACGCGCTGGACAGGATGCGCCGACTGACGGCTTCCGGCTCGGTCGCAAGGCGCGCGCGCAGCTTGACGAAGGCGCGGCCGCCGAACCGCTCATCCGCCCCCACCGTCAGCGCGGGGCGCAGGAATGCTTCGAGAATGCGTTCGAGCGACGGCGAATGAGCAAGATCGATTTCGCCGAGCAGGCGAAGGCGTTCCTCGGCAATCGGCCGCGCCCGCGCCGTGAAGATCTCCGCCAGCAACTGCTCCTTCGATCCGAAATGATAGTGCAGCGCCGCCAGATTTACGCCGGCCGCCGTGGCGATGGCGCGAATGCTCACCGCGTTCCAGCCGTGCTCCGCGAACAGGCGCTCGGACGTCTCCATCAGGCGCTGGCGAACCGAAGCCCTGCCGCCGCCGTCCTGGGAAGTCGCGAGCGCAGATGAATTTTGCAACGTGACCGGTCCTTGACTAATACAAACGTTCGTTTCAATAAGTCGTTTGTTAGAATGGTGTCAAGCCACCGTTCGAGTCAAAAAGCGGATCCGCCATCGCGGACCAGACACGATCGGCGGGGACATCGGTGTCCTGATGCCGGCAACACGGGGAGAATGACGCCATGACGACGCGCCGGAACTTTCTGAAGGGTATGGCGGGTTTGACGTTCTGCAGTTGCGGACTGCTCGACACCGCCCACGCCCGGCAACAGGCTCCTCGCCACCTTCCGGTCACCGTCAGGGGCAAGCGGGTCAGAACCATCGACATTCACGCGCATTGCCTGTTTCACGATGCGCTCGACCTGATGGGCAGCCGCATCCCCGAGATCCTGCCGCCGACCAAGGGCCAGCAGGACCATTTCATCGTCATCGAGAACCGCCTGAAGGCCATGGACGCCATGGGCATCGACATGCAGGTGCTGTCGATCAACCCGTTCTGGTACGGCACCGACCGTGACCTGTCGGCGAAGATCGTGCGCATCCACAACGAGAAGCTCGCCGAACTCAGCGCCGCCAAACCCGACCGCTTCTCCGCCTTCGCATCCTTGTCGCTGCATCATCCCGATCTTGCCGTGCAGGAGCTTGAAGACGCGGTGAAGAAGAAGGGCCTGCGCGGCGCGGCGATCGGCGCCAATGTGCTGGGCACCGATTTCTCCGATCCCAAATTCCATCCCGTCTGGGCGAAGGCGGAAGAACTCGGCGCGGTGCTGTTCATCCATCCCTACCGGCTCGGCGAACCGCTCAAGCGCTTGAAGGGCAACGGCTGGCTGGCCAATGTGGTCGGCAATCCGCTCGACACCACCCTCGCCCTGCAGCACCTCATCTTCGAGGGGACGCTCGACAAGTTTCCGAAGCTCAAGATCGTGTCCGCGCATGGCGGCGGCTATCTGCCGTCCTACGCGCCGCGTTCGGATCACGCCTGTTTCGTGTCGCCGCAGAATTGCAACCCGGACATCAAGCTCAAGAAGCAGCCGACCGAATATCTCAACCAGCTCTATTTCGACACGCTCGTCTTCACGCCCGAAGCACTGCGGCATCTGGTGGCGCAGGTCGGCGCCAGCCAGCTCATGCTGGGGACCGACCATCCGATTCCGTGGGAAGAACATCCCGTCGATCACGTTTTCGCCACGGAAAGCTTGAGCGACGCGCAGCGTTCGGCGATCCTCGGCGGGAACGCCGCGCGGATGCTCGGCATCAAGCTCGGTTAAATCGATCACACACGCAGCCACCTGACAGAGGCCCGAATGAAACTCGCTACCTTCCAACAGAACGGCACCGCTCACCTCGGCGCATGGCTCGACGATGACAGGCTGCTGGACCTGCAGCAGGCCGCGCCGAACGAATCCGCCTTCGGCAGCATGCTCGCATTGATCGAGGCGGGCGATGCCGCGGTCAATGCCGCGCAGGCGCTGGTGAGCGCGGCACAATCCGGCCAGTTGAAGGACGCCGTGCATCAACGCGCGAACATCACCCTGCTCGCACCGATCCCGCGGCCGCGCAAAAACGTGTTCTGCGTCGGCCGCAACTATGTGGACCATGTCAACGAGGGCTATCGCGCCCGCGGCACCGAGGCCAAGCTGCCGGAATTTCCGCAATTCTTCACCAAGCCGCCGACCGCGGTGATCGGGCCGGGCGCCACCATCCCGCATCACACCGGCGTCACCGAGAAACTCGACTATGAGGTCGAACTCGCGCTGATCATCGGACGCGGCGGGCGCGACATTCCGCAGGAGCGCGCGTTCGATCACATCTTCGGCTACACGATCCTCAACGACGTCACCGGCCGCGACCTGCAGCGCCGGCACGAGCAGTGGTTCAAGGGCAAGGGCCTCGACGGCAGCTGTCCGATGGGACCGAGCGTGGTGCTCCGCAGCGCCGTCGCGGACGCACAGGCGCTCGACATCGCGCTGCGCGTCAACGGCGAAACGCGCCAGCGCTCCAACACCAAACACATGATCTTCTCGATCCCGCGCATCATCGCCGACCTGTCGCTCGGCATGACGCTGGAGCCGGGCGACATCATCGCCACCGGCACGCCGTCGGGCGTCGGCTATGCCATGGAGCCGCCAAAGCTGCTGAAGGCCGGCGATGTGGTGACGTGCGAGATCGAAGGTCTCGGCACGCTGGAGAACAGCGTCGGCTGAAGCCGGCGCTTGCAACCGATGAAATGATGGACGTGTCATGACGACCGTGAAACTTCCGACGAACTGGCCGCAAGGCCGGCACATCGCCCTCTCCGTCAGCGTCATGCTGGAAGCCTGGACCGACGACAGCGCGCCGGGCATCGGGCCGATGGGCAATCCGCTGAAAGCCGGCGTGCTCGACCTGCAGGGCCAATCCTGGGCGGCCTACGGCCCCGAGGTCGGCGCCTGGCGCATTCTCGACACGCTGGCCGCCGCCGGGGTCAAGGCGGTGTTCTATGTCAGCGGCATTCTTGCCGAGCGCCATCCGGCGCTGATGCTGGCCATCGCGGCGGCGGGACACGAGATCGCGGGCCATAGCTGGGGGCAGAACATCGTGCCCGCCTATCAGACCCGCGAGGAAGAAAAAGCCGACCTGCTCCGCTGCATCTCAACGCTCGAACAAACCTCCGGCCAGCGGCCGCGCGGCTGGATCAGCCCGCGCTGCACGCCGAGCGCGAGCACATCCGAACTGCTCGCCGAAGCCGGCTTCAAATGGCACGGCGACATCTTCAACAGCGACCTGCCCTATCGCCTCGACACACCCGCGGGATCGCTGATGGCGGTACCGTTCACCATGGAGGTGAACGACATGCCGCTCTACATCCGCTACGGCAACGAGCCCGAAGCTTTTACACGCGTGCTGGAGCGCATCCTCGCCCATGCGAGCGGGATTCCGCGGCGGCCGTTCTGTCTCGACCTGACGGTGCATGCCCATGTGTTCGGCCGCCCGTTCGGCGTGATCGAACTGATGAAGTCCCTCGACCTCGCCCGGCAGCACGGCGCCACGACTTGGCTGACCGATCACGCCGCGCTCGCCGACAGCTTTGCAACGATCTGACGTCTTCACGGGAGGAAACAACAAATGGCCAATGACGGCATGAACATCATCATCACCGGCGCGGCATCGGGGCTCGGCGCGGCGACTGCGCTGAAGCTTGCCGGGACCGGCGTGCGGCTCGTCATCAACTACGCTTCCAGCCGCGACGCCGCGGAGAAAACCGCCGAAGCCTGCCGCAGGGCCGGCGCCGAAGCCGTCGTGGTGCAGGGCGACGTGTCCCGGGACGACGACTGCCGGCGCATCGCCGCCGCCGCGGAACCGTGGGGCAAGCTCGACGTTCTCATCAACAACGCGGGCACCACCAAGCATGTCGCCCATGGCGATCTCGACGGCCTCAGCGCCGCCGACTTCCAGATGATCTTCGGCGTCAACACGATCGGCCCGTTCCAGATGGTGCGCGCCGCCCGCGCCCTGCTGGAAGCCGGTGCGAAAGCCTCCGGCCGGCCCTCGTCGGTGGTGAACACATCCTCGGCCTCCGCCTTCCACGGCGCCGGATCGTCCGTGGCCTATGCCGCCAGCAAGGCCGCGCTGAACACCATGACACGCTCCCTCGCCCGCGCGCTGGCGCCGCTGATCCGCGTCAACACCGTCTGCCCCGGCTATATCGACACCGAGTGGTTCACCAAAGGCCAGGGCGCCGACGCCGCCGGCAAGATCCGCGCGGCGACCATCGCCAAGGTGCCGCTGAAACTCGCTTCCACCGCCGAAGACATCGCCGGCGCAATCTGCTTCCTCGCCTCACGCGAGTCCAACAACATGACCGGCGAAATCATCCGCATGGATGCGGGTGCTCACCTCGTGATGTGAGAACGCTCCAGTCTCTCTCGCCGTCATTGCGAGCCGAACGAATTGGCAAAGCCAGTTCGTTCGGGCGAAACAATGACGGCCGACGGTTCTTTTAGCCTTTCAAAGCAGGCCGTTCGGGAGGACGGCTATCATTGTGCAGTCGCCGCTGGCATACACGGATCGATCGGTCGAGGTCCGGCCGACGAACGAATGCGGGCGAGGCGCGTGACGACCGATCAAGCGAGGGATGACAAAGCCAAGCGAAAGCGCCGGCGCGCCCTGATCCTGAAGCAGATCTATCAGTGGCACTGGATCAGTTCCGGCATCTGCCTTGTTGGAATGATTCTATTTGCCTTCACCGGCATCACGCTCAATCACGCCGGCTCCATCGAAGCGCGCCCGGCCGTGAGAATGCAGACGGGGCAATTGCCGCGCGATCTTCTCGCCGAATTGCAGCAAGCGCCGGCATCGTCCAAACAGCCCGTACCGCTCAGGATTCGCAGATGGCTCTCGGGCGAGATGCGCGTTGACGTGACCGGTCGCGAAGCCGAATGGTCGGCACAGGAACTCTATATCGCGCTCCCGCGCCCGGGCGGAGACGCCTGGATGAGCATCGATCGCAGCAATGGCGCGATCTCGTTCGAGGTCACCGATCGCGGCTGGATCGCCTATCTGAACGATCTGCACAAAGGCCGGCACACCGGTTCGGCCTGGGGATGGTTTCTAGACCTATTCTCGTTGGCAGCCATCGTCTTTTCACTTACAGGGCTATTGCTGCTTCAACTCCATTCACGCAGTCGGCCCGCGACATGGCCCATCGTCGGCCTGGGCCTGATGATACCGCTCTTTCTGCTCGTCTTTTTGGTGCATTTCTGAAAGTCGATCATGCGTCTTCTGATCACCGCGGCCATGACCTCGATAGCGGCGCCCGCGCTTGCGGGCGAGGCTACCGTCAGCATCGAGATCCCGCGCCTCTCGGTCGCCGAATATCACCGGCCCTATGTCGCGTTCTGGGTGGAAGGCGACGACGGCGGCAGGATCACCAACCTCGCCGTCTGGTATGACGTCAATCATAAGGACAAAGAAGGCACCAAGTGGCTGAAAGACGTGCGCCAATGGTGGCGCCGCACCGGCCGCGAACTGACCTTGCCTGCCGACGGCCTCAGCAGCCCGACGCGCGCGCCGGGCACCCATCAGATCGCATTCAACGCATCGTCCAAGCCGCTCAGCGAGATGCCGCCCGGTAAGTATCAACTGGTCGTCGAGGCGGCCCGCGAAGTCGGCGGGCGCGAACTGCTGCGTATCCCGTTCGCATGGCCGCCGAAGGATGCCCAGACGCTCGACACCAAGGGCGAGAGCGAGATCGGTCATCTGACACTCAAGCTGACGCCCTGACCGGCATCGCCGAACCGAACTTCACCACCGACATCGCGCAGCATCTCCAAGGAAATCAGCAAGGAACAAGCTATGAAGAAGGTCATTTCCACCGCCCTGCTGGTGACCGCGCTCTCCGCCGTCTCCGTGGCCGCCCAGGCGCATCGCGTTTGGCTGCTGCCCTCCGCCACGGTGCTGTCCGGCACCGATCCCTGGGTCACCGTCGACGGCGCGGTGTCCAACGATCTGTTCTATTTCGAGCACTTCCCGCTCCAGCTCGACAATCTCGCGATCGTCTCGCCGGACGGCAAGCCGGTCACGGCCCAGAACCTCAGCAAGGGGCGCTATCGCAGCACCTTCGATGTGAAACTCGAACAGCCCGGCACGTACAAGATGACGGTGCTCAATAACGGCGTGTTCGCGAATTACAAGATCGACGGCCAGAACAAGCGCTGGCGCGGCAAGGCCGATCAGATCGCAACGGCGATTCCCGCCAATGCGACCGATGTGAAGCTGTCGGAGTCGCAAGGCCGGGTCGAAGTCTTCGTCACCGCGGGGAAGCCGACCACCGAGACGCTGAAGCCCACCGGCGTCGGCCTTGAAATGATCCCCGTGACCCATCCCAACAATCTTGCGTCCGGCGAGAAGGCGACGTTCCGCATGATGCTGGACGGCCAGCCCGCGTCGGGCCTCGCCGTCGAGATCGTCCCCGGCGGCAACCGCTATCGCGACAAGCTCAACGACATGAAAGTCACCACCGACGAATCCGGCACCTTCAGCGTGACGTGGCCGAATCCCGGCATGTACTGGATGAGCGCGTCGGTGCAGGACGACAAGAGCAAGATCAAGGACGCCCGCCGCCACGCGAGCTACGCCACGACGATCGAGGTGCTGCCGTAATAGCGGCTTCGACGTGGCGGCCCCAACCACGCGCGTGGCGATCCCGCATGACGTGACGCCACGCGCCGTGCCGCGCGGCGCGACGCTGCAAAGCCTGGCCGGCACCACGATGGGCACATCGTGGTCGGTCAAATTCTACGGCACGCCAGCCGCGCGGCAGACGCTGCAACGCGCCATCGCTTCCGTGCTCGACCGCGTCGTCGCCCAGATGAGCCCGTGGCTGCCGGACTCCACCATCAGCCGCCTCAACCGCGCCGAGGTCGGCGAATGGATGGCGATCCCGGCGGAATTCTGCGCGGTGACGACGGCCGCGCTGCGCATCGCGGAAGCGACCGATGGCGCCTTCGATCCGACCGTCGGCGCAGCCGTGGACGCCTGGGGTTTCGGACCGTCACGCCGCGCGCCGGGATTGCCGACCACGCAGGACATCGCATCAAATCGCAACGAAATCGGCTGGCAGCGGCTGGAACTCGATGCGGACAATTGCCGCGTCCGCCGTGGCGCGATGTTCGCGCTGGACTTCAACGGAATTGCCAAGGGCTATGCCGTCGATCTGGTGATGGAAACGCTGCACCGGCACGGCATCCACAACGGCCTGGTCGAGATCGGCGGCGAACTCAGCGGCGCCGGCATCAAGCAGGACGGTTCGCCGTGGTGGGTGGACGTGAATATTCAGCATCCACGTGAGATCCAACGAACCGCTCCTGCACTGCGCATTGCGCTGCATGAACTCGCGATCGCCACATCGGGCCGCGAGCGCGCTTTCACCCATGACGGCGTGTGCTTCTCGCACACGATCGACCCGCGCACCGCGGCGCCGATCGCAAGCGATACGCTGTCGGCGACCGTGCTGCACCGATCATGCATGGAAGCCGACGCCTATGCCACCGCTTTCATGGTGATGCCCCCGGCGGATGCGATAGCGACGGCAGCCCGCCTCGGCGTCGCTGTCCTCATCAACGTGCAGCACGGCAACGAAATCACCGAAGCGATCTCCGCGCCGCTCGGCGCGATGCTCGGTTAGACCATTTCGAATATAGTGAAATCGTGTCCCGGACGCGGTGCAGCGCTCCGTGCCGCATCGCGTCCGGGACACAGTTCCATCAGGCCCGAAAACGTCAAGTGTCCGCCCACTGACGCAGGAGGTTGTGGTACAGCGAGGTCAGCTCAACCACCGACGGATGGTCGGGATGATCGGCGGTCAGGCGGATGATCGACACGTCCAGATCGAACATCATGGAACGCCTGGTGACATCGCCGATCATGCTTTCGGTCCAGAAGAACGACGCGACACGCGAGCCGCGCGTGACCGGCGTGACGTGATGCAGGCTGGTGCCGGGATAGACGATCATGTCGCCGGCCGGCAGCTTGACGCTGTGCGCCCCGTAAGTGTCCTCCACCACCAGCTCGCCGCCGTCATACTCATCCGGCTCGGCGAGAAACAAGGTCGATGAAACATCGGTGCGGACCCGCACGCCGGTGCCGGGAACGGTGCGGATCGCGTTATCGACATGCGAGCCGAATTTCATCCCGCCTTCCGCATCGTAGCGATTGAACAGCGGCGGAAAGATCTTCTTCGGCAGCACGGCGGACATGAACAGCGCGTTGCGGTTCAGCGCCGCCATCACGAGGTCGCTCAACTCGCGCGCCTCCGGCGTGCCTTCCGGGAGCTGAAGATTGTGCTTCACCTGCGCCGATTGATGCCCCGCGGTGATGCGGCCGTCGGCCCAGTCCGCACGCTGCATCACCGCACGGCAATGGCTGACTTCATCGGGCGTCAGGACTTCCGGAATATGCACCAGCATGGCAAGCGGCTCCTTGTGACAGCGCCCGTGTCCCGGACGCGGTGCGATACTCAGGCGAAGCAAAGCTTCGCCGCCAGTATCGCTCCGCAGAGCCGGGACTATTCCAGACGCCGGCGCGCGGTACGGTCCCGGCTCTGCGAAGCGGCATGAAGTATGCCGCATCGCGTCCGGGACACGATTTCATTAAACCAACCCTGCTCTAGAACGACACGCGGCCCGACAGCGACACGTAGCGGCCCTGGCCTGGAGTCGCAAAGCCGGCGCCCGCGAGCGTATCGAAGTAATAGGTATCGGCGATGTTGTAGACGTTGGCCTGCAGCTTGAAGTTCTTCGTGACTTTGTAAGCGGCCATCGCGTCGAAGCGCCAGTACGACGGAACGCGGCCGTCATTGGCGACGCTGGTCCAGCGCGAATCCACGTAGACCGCGCCGCCGCCGACCGTGATATCCGGCGACACTTCATAAGTCGACCAGATCGAGAACGAGTTTTCCGGCGTGTTGGCGAGTTCGTGACCGATATTCGCGACCGTCAGTGACGAGGTGAGCTTCGATTTCAGGTAGGCGTAGCCGCCATAAATGCTCCAGGCATCGGTCAGCTTGCCGGAGGCACCGATCTCGAAGCCTTCGACCTGCGAATCGCCGATGGCGAGATAAGTCAGACCGTCCGAGGCGAGTTCGTAGTCGCCCTTCTTCTTGATGCGGAACACAGCCGCATTGAAATTGAGGCGGTTGTTGAAGAAGTCGATCTTGGTGCCGACTTCATCGGTTTCAGACAGCACCGGCGCCAGCGATTGCTGGCCGCTGGTCGTCGTCAGGAATTCCGCGGGCGGATTGGCCGAGGTGCCGTGCATGTAATACACGCTCGAATTCGCACTGGGGTGCAGCACGACACCGGCCCGGTAGGTGACGAAGTCGTTGTTGGACGGCAGATCGGTGGGCTCCTTGATCGCCGAACCATTGGCGAGTTTTCCTGAACCGACCACCGCGCCCGAGGCCCGATCGAATGTATAGGCTTGCGTATTGGCCCGGAAATTGTCGAAGCGGACGCCGCCTAGCAATTCCAGCCAATCGGTGATCTTCAACTGATCCTGAAAATAGACGCCGACCGTATCGGCACTGGACAGCGTCGCGGTCGTCAGCGGATCGAGGGCGCCGCTCACATACGGGTCCGGCGCCGCGACATTGACGCGATAGGCATCACCGAACACGGTGCGATACTGCTCGCGCTTTTCGTGGCTGACCTCGACGCCCGCGAGCACATTGTGTTCGACAGCGCCGGTCGCGAACTTCGCGTTCAGATCACTGACATTGCTGACGAGTTCGTTGTTGGTCTGATTCGCGAAATGGTTGGTATTGTTGATCCAGATGCTGCTGAGCGGCGTATTCGGCGTGATCGCACCGGGTGCATAGGCAGTACCGCCGCTCGCGGTCGGATACAGGTTGGTCGCACTGATCTGCACAGGCCGCGTGCGGTTGAAGCGCTCGACGTAGGAGTAGCCGGTGGTGTTGGTGAACTTCAGTCCGGGCGTGAACTCATATTCGAACTTGTTGATGAGGTTGTGCGCCTCGGTCTGTTCGATATCGTTCTGGCCCGGCGTCGCCACGCCGAAATAGGTGTTGCGCGGCACCGGGGCCGGCTGGCGATAGGAAGTGCCGAAGAACGATCCCGGCAGCATCGGAATGCCGCGGTCGGCGATGTTGTCATCGTTCTGGTAGACGTAGCTCAGCGTGTTCTTGGCGTGATCGTTGATCTGGTAGGAGATCGACGGCGCAAAACCGTAACGCTTGACGTGAGCGAAATCGCGCCCGGCGATGTCGGTATCGTAAGCGAGCGCGGACAGGCGCACCGCCCAATCACCGAGCGTCTTGTTGACATCCACCGTCGCACGGCCGCCCGAGGCCGACGAGCCGGTGCCTTCGAACACGTAGAAATCGCGGTTCTGCGGTGTCTTGCCGACGATGTTGACGACACCGCCGGTCGAGCCGCGTCCGAACGCGAAAGAGGACGGCCCCTTGTAGACTTCGATACGGTCGAAGCTGAAGGCATCACGCGCATACCAGCCGGGATCGCGGATGCCGTCGCGATAGATATCGTTGCGCGCGGTATAGCCGCGGATGTTGATCTGGTCGCCCTGGACGCCGCCTTCGCCGGCGGTGAAGGTGATGCCGGGCACATTGCGCAGCGCCTCCTGGACCGAGGTGGTCCGCTGGTCCTGCATCAACTGCTGCGAGACCACATTCACCGTCTGCGGCGTATCGCGCAGCGGCGTGGCGAAGCGCGACACGCCGGCATTGGTCGGCGCGCTGTAGCCCGCGATCCCCGCGCCGTCACCGATCACGACCGGCGCAGCCGGCGCGCGGACGGGCGCGACAACGGCCGTCGGGCGTGTCGTGGCGCGGCGAACGGCATGCGGCTTTGCCGCCTGGCGCTTGGGCGCAGTCACGCGAACCGGGGGCAATTCCTGCGGCGCGTTCGGCGCGATAGCCTGTGCGTCGGCCGTGTTCGGCATGAGCATCGCCGAGGCGATACCGACCGATGCCGAGCCCCAGGCAATTTTCGAAATATCGCGCGACGTAACGCCAGCGGCCTGCTTGTCGACAGTTCCGCGCAGAGAGTGCCCCATCATTCCAATTCCCCTAATTCCACGACGCAATATCTCGTCCGCAGCGTCAAAACTCCGCTGTTGGTATCCTCGCGCTTCTCGAAACACAATCGATGCAGCCTCGATCGAGCCTCTGTTTAAATAACTTCTAGAAACAATGATGCCGGCTTGTTGCCACGATCCGTCTTTGGATCGATTCTAGATTAGTGGCGCGCTGCGATCTTCCCATCAGCGGAATCGAGCGATAGATCGGCGGCAGCGACGCGACCGCCGTATTGCATGTTTCAATCCCGGACCCCGCATTCATGCGCATGAATTTCGCCCGGTGGGCCATGGAGCAAGGCGCACGGCGCGTCCTGCGGCGCTACGAAGCACGCGCGGCCCGCATCCTGTCCCGGCAGCACGACTATCGCGATCTGTCGGCGGAGGCGCTGACAGAGCGATTCAGCGGACTGAAGGACGCGGCGCATGCGCACCGGACAGACATTGAACGCATATCGACGGTATTCGGCCTGGTGCGCGAGGCCAGCCGGCGCACGCTCGGATACGCGCACACGCCGCAGCAATTGATGGCCGGGCTGGCGATGCATGACGGCCATATCGCCGAGATGCAGACCGGCGAAGGCAAGACGTTGGCCGCAACACTGACAGGCGCGCTGCATGCCTTGACGGGACGCGGCGTCCATATCGCTTCGCCGAACGATTACCTGAGCGCAAGAGATGCGGAATGGATGGGTCCGGTCTATGCGACGCTCGGACTCACGGTCGGCCTCGTGACGCCGGACATGGACGACGACGCGCGGCGATGCGCCTATGCCCGCGACATCACCTATGGTGTCGCAAGCGAATTCGCGTTCGACTACCTGCGGGACTCGACCCGGTTCGACCGATCCGACGGCGTGCAGCGCGCCCTCGCTTTCGCGCTGATCGACGAGGCCGACGCCGTGCTGATCGACGACGCGACCATGCCGCTGTCCCTGTTCGGACCGCTCGGCGATCGCAGCCGGTTTTACGAAAGTGTCGATACGATCGTCGCCGGCCTCGGCACGAGCCATTATCTGATCGACGGTCGTCACCGCATTCACCTGACCGATGCCGGCTACGATGCGATCGACGGTCTTTTCAAGCAGGCCGGCCTGCTGAAAGAGAACGCCTCGCTGCATGAGCTGCAGTCCGTCAGCCTTCTCCATCATGTGACGCAGGCGCTGCGCGCACGCTTCACGCTGTCCCGCGACCGCGATTACGTGGTCAAGGACGATCAAGTCGTGATCGTCGATCAGATCACCGGGCGCATGACGGAAGGCCGCCGCTACGACGACAACCTGCATCAGGCGCTGGAGGCCAAGGAAGGCTGCAGCATCGGCGAAGAAACGCGGGTGCTGACCTCGATCACCTATCAATCGTTCTTCCGGAAATATGACGGGCTGGCGGGAATGACCGGCACCGCCGCCGAGGATGCGGAGGAATATCGCGACGTCTACGGCGCCGAGGTGATCGCAATCCCGCTGAACCAGCCGTCACGGCGCATCGACACGGCATCTCATCACCGCAACCGCACCGACAAGGACGCCGCGATCATCGCGCAGATCGAAGACGCGCATGCGGCCGGACGGCCCGTGCTGGTCGGCACGCCGTCGATCGCCCGATCGGAAGCACTGGCCGCCGCACTGCGCGCGCGCGGCTGGACCGCATCTCTTGCTCCGGGTCATCGTTGCTTCGCCGTTCTGAACGCGAAAGAGCACAGGCACGAAGCGCGGATCGTCGCGCAAGCCGGCGCGGCAGGCGCCGTCACCATTGCGACGGCGATGGCCGGGCGCGGCACCGATATCAGGCTCGGAGGCGAGGACGACACCCCGTCAACCCGCCGCGCCGTCCACGACGCCGGCGGGTTGCTTGTCGTCATAAGCGAGCCGCACGGCCTGGCCCGGCTCGATCGGCAGTTGTGCGGCCGCGCCGGGCGGCAGGGCGATCCGGGAAGCACGGTCACGCATGCATCGTGGGACGATGACCTGCTGGACGAGCCGGGCATCGTCGCGCCATCGCGCACGGACAGCGACCTCGCCACGGCCATCGCGGCGGCGCAACGCCGCAACGTCATCCGCAAGCGAAACGAGCGCGCCGCCCTGATGCGCTTCGACGATGTTGTCGAGGCGCAACGCGCTACTGTCCTGGCGCAACGTGCCGTCATACGCGACACGGCCGATATCATGGCCCTGGCGAAGGATTTCCGCGACGAAACGATCCGCGACCTGTTCGGCCATTTCGCCTCCGCGCCCCATCCGGCGGATATCGATGCGCTCGATGCGTCGATCCGCGCCATCCTGACATTGGCGATCGACTTTCCGTCGCAGATGTCGAGCCGCGATGTCGAACGCATCAGGAATGACGTTCACGACGAGGCGGATCGCTGGATGGACGGCAAGCGCGCGGCGCTCGGCCCCGACAGACTGTCGTATGTTCTCCGGCGGCTGATGCTGGCGCTGCTGGACCATCTGTGGACCGAGCAGACCGAGCGCCTCGAACACCTGCGCCGCGCGGTCGCCGACCGCAGGCTCGGCCTCGAACGCACGCGCGCCGAATTCCGCATCGAGGCTTTCGCGCTGCTGGAATCCCTGCTGCGGGAATTCAGGCACGAAGCCACGGCGCATATGATGCGGCTTGGCCTGTCCGAATGAGTGGAGCATCGTCATTAGCTCGTAGCCCGCATGGGCGCATGCGGGCCACGAATCCATCCGAACGGGAATTACCGTGCGACGCTCCCGCTCCATGGTGAGGGTCGGGCCGGCGCCTCCGCGGTGCCGATGATCGGGCGGCGATTCCAGTCCGACATGGAGTCATTGTGCAGTTGCCGGATAACCCACAGAAAATACACTGAGGCGGGAATTCCGATCAGATCGAATATCAGCATCACGATGCCGCCGCCGGATGTGGCCTCGATGACATGCATGAGAGCGCAAGTGAAGAAAACACCCGCCAGCGCCACTCCGGACAACGACCACGCATCGCCGGCAAACCGCCGGCGTACCTGCGTATCGGCCAGATACCAGCCGACCATACTGTAAGTGACGGCGACAAACAGGTTCGCAACGAATGTGACGGAGGCGATGTCGAGGCCGGGCACGGCCGCGCGCTCCGCTGTACCCGACGTGCATATCGCCTGAAATAGAGTGCTCGCTTCCGGCTGCAGAAACGACGCGGCCGCGAGCCCGCCCGCCACGAGTGCATAACCGCCGGCCAGCAGCACCATCCGGGGCGTTGAGAGCGAGAGCCAACGCTCGCCGGGACCACCCCGGCTTGCTTCGAACCGCAACAGGCAGAATGTCAATCCGGACGGCAATCCGATCAGCGTCACGATGAGCATCGGCCAGGACACCGGCCCGCCCTGGAGGATGTACCAGCCATGCGTCAGATGGTGCGGGCCGCAACTCGCGGCCATCAGCGCGAAGCCGATCCCGAACGGGGACCAGCCCCGAGATCGATGCAGGCTGATGGTTTCCCATGCCGACAGCAGCCCCAGGCCGGCATAGGCTGCGCCGATCGCCAGATTACACAAACCGATGACGATCAAGATCATGACGCGCTCGTGGCTCTGGCTCCCATCGGAGCCCCTATGTGATCGAGAAACTCGTCGACGAAATAACGATGACCGCGCCGGAGCGGCCCCTCCGCGGAAGACGCCGCCCGCAACGCCGGCTCGGCACGCGGCTGCCAGAGCGTCGCGGCCAGCAAAGGGACGATCCGCTCCGCGGCAACGGATCGCGAGAAGAAGTATCCCTGCCCGACTTCGCACCCCATGCGCAGCAGCACAGCCGCCTGTTCGGGGGTTTCGATGCCTTCGGCGATCGCATGCTTGCCCATGGCATAAGCCAGGCTCAGGATCGATGAGACGACCGCCGTATCGCCCTGTTCGCGGCTGAGGCCGTCGATGAAGCTGCGGTCGATCTTCAGCACTTCCGCCGGCATGTCGCGCAGGCGGGACAGCGACGAATGCTCCGTTCCGAAATCGTCGATGGCGATATAGACGCCGAGCTTTCTGATCCGGTCGAGCAGCGCGACGACGACATCGGTCGCGCCCATCATCGCGCTTTCCGTAATTTCCAGACACAGCTCCGTCGGGTCCACACCCGTTTCCGCGAGAATCTCGCAAAGATCCGCGAAAAAGCCCGCATCGGCGAGCTGACGCGGCGAGACGTTCACGGTCATGGCCAGCCGCTGGTCCGGGATCCGCATCTTCCATTCGGCAAGCTGACGGCAGGATTCGCGAAGCACGTATCTGCCGACCTTGACGATCAGTCCGCTATCCTCCGCCACCGAAATGAACTCGCCCGGCGGCACGACACCTTTTTCAGGATGACGCCAGCGAACCAGTGCTTCGACTCCGACCACGCGCCCGTCTTTCAAGCGAACCTGCGGCTGGTATTCCACGAACAACTGGGCTTCACGCAACGCGATCCGCAAATCCGATTCGACCTGGATGCGCCTTTCCGCCCGCTGGAGCAGCGCGTCATCGAACTCCTCCAGGCGCGACCGGCCGCGTGCCTTGGCGGCGTATAGTGCGGCATCCGCTTCCCGCAGCAATTGCCCGGCGGACTTGGCGCCCGGCCTGCAACGCGCCATGCCGATACTCGCCGACAGCACGACTTCCTTCCCGGACAGGAAGATCGACTCGGCGAACACCGCCAGAATCCGCTGCCCGATCGCCAGCCCGGAATCCGCGGAGACGCGCGGATGCAGGATGACGATCTCGTCACCGCCAAATCGGCTGGCGATGTCGTCCGGGCCGATACAGTTAACGATGCGCCGCGCCATCTCGGACAGCACCTGATCGCCGCTGTCATGGCCGAGCGAGTCGTTCACCAGCTTGAAATTGTCGAGGTCCACGAACAGGACCGCGATTTCAGCCTCGTCGGACGGATCCCGCGCAAGCTCGTGCTCAAGCCGTTCGAGCAGGAAGTCGCGGTTGGGAAGCCCGGTCAGCGCATCATGCACGGCCGTATGCATCAACTGCGCAATAATTCCGTGCAGGCGTTCGATTTCCGATCCGTATCCGGAGGACGGCGGGCCGTCCGCCATGACATCAAAACGATTGTGGTGACGCGACGCGTCGTGCGCGCCCAGTGAACTTCGTAGTGTGCTTGGCATTCTGCTCTCGCCACCGAACCGGTTTGACCGCGACCATAGCGATGCGGGGTTTGCAAAACGTTTCGAACGAGGAATGCGACCGGCGGATCACGCCGGAAAGGCCGATACATTGAGCGACATTGATGAGACAGTTAGGGACCGGTTAATCCTACATCCCGAGATTGACGCAATATCCCTTCACGCGGCAAAAGGCGCCGCGGCGGATGGCTGTTCCACGCCGCCGGGAGTTGCCGGGCGACGCGGCATGTGTTGATTGTTCAAGAGACATCTTGCGACACACCTCGCCCTCCTGCGTTCGAGCCATCAAAACATGTCCTATTCAGAACTCGTCAAAAAGATCGCGGCACGGCGCACGCCGGCATGGGAGCTTCTGGGTGTGGGCGCCATCGCCTACGACCAGACACGCGACTGCGTTGCGATCGAATGGCATGCCGGGCAGCAGCACTGCCATTCGATCGAAGGCCACCCCAAGGGCGGCATCGTCCAGGGTGGAATCGTCACCGGCTGGCTCGACGCGGCGATGGCGACCGCAAGCCTGCTGCGCGGTGAATACCAGATCGCGGTGGCCAGCCTGGAGATCAAGGTGGCCTTCCTGCTGCCCGCCCATCCCGGCCTGTACCGCACCTACGGCAAGGTGGTTCGGCAAGGCCGCAGCATCGGCTTCATGGAAGCGGAGCTGCGGGACGCGAACGACGTGCTGATCGCCACGGGAAGTTCGACGGCGGCACTGCGAAGCATGGATCGCGGCGACAAGACCCCCGCCTGATTTGCTTTCAGCGACGAACTGAACCGCGTCCGGGACACACTTCAACCATATCCGATCATGCTTTAATGGATCGCCGCATACATGATTTTTTCTTCGGTCGCATCGAGCGCGGAGAATTCCTCGACGACCTTGCCCTGGCGACTGACCAGGATGCGATCCGACAGGGCCAGAATTTCAGGCAGGTAGGACGAAATCACCACCACGGCCTTGCCTTCGTCCGCAAGGCGATTGATCAGTTCGTGAATCTCGACGATGGCACCGACATCGACACCGCGTGTCGGCTCGTCGAAGACGATGAGATCCGGCTCCTGCGTCAGAGACTTCGCGATCACCACCTTCTGCTGATTGCCGCCGGACAGTTCGACGACCTTGGCTTTGGGGCTGATGGCGCGGACCTTGAGGCGGGAAATCCAGTCGTCGCCGGTCTGCTGCGCCTCGCCGGCGGACAGGAAGAAGCGGCCGCGCGGAAATTTCGACAGCAGGCCGAGATAGATGTTGCGTGCGATCGACATGGTTTCGAAAAAGCCTTCGACCTTGCGATCCTCGGTGACATAAGCGACACCTGCCTGCACTGCGGGCGCCGGCACGCGATAACGCACCGGCTTGCCCTTCAGCAGAATCTCGCCGCCATGGAAGAAGTCGCGTTTCAGCACACCCGCGACGATCTTGAACGTCTCGGTCCGACCTGAACCGACCAGACCGAACACGCCGGTGATCTGGCCTGCAAAGACCGACAGCGAATTGTTCTTCACCATCGGCGCCATTTTCAGATTCTGCACCGACAGCACACGCTCGCCCGGACGCCGCACGGTCGTCTTCCGCTTGCCGTACAACGTATTCGACAGATCGCGCCCGACCATCGCCTGCACGATCTTGGCGCGGTCGAAATTGGCAACGTCGTCGGTGACGACATGCTTGCCGTCGCGCAGCACGGTGATGCGATCGGCCAGCAGCAGCGCTTCTTCCAGCGCATGCGAGATGAAGACGACCGAGACGCCGCGCTTCTTCAGATCGCGCACGAGATCGAAGAAATAGGCTTTTTCCTCCGGTGTCAGCGTTGCGGTCGGCTCATCGAAAATGATGACCTTGGCCTGATGCAGCACCGCGCGGGCGATTTCCACCATCTGCTTTTTGGCCGCGCCGAGCAGACTGACGGTCGCGGTAGGAGGGACGTCGAAATTCAGCGATTGCAGGAATTGCTGGGCCGCGATGTAGATGCCGCGCAGCCGGTTGTAGAAATGCTCCTGGCCGAGGAACAGGTTCTGCGCCACCGTCATGGTGGGCACGAGGCTGTTTTCCTGAAACACCATGGCGACGCCGAGGTGGCGCGCCTCAAGCGGCGTTTTCGGCAAAACCGCCGCGCCGTCGATGAACAACTGGCCGGAAGTCAGCGTGACGACGCCCGCGAGCGCCTTGGAGAGCGTCGACTTGCCGGCGCCGTTTTCGCCGACCAGCGCGTGAATCTCGCCGCGGCGCAGCTGGAAATCGACCCCGTCGATCGCCGGTACGCCCGCATAGAGCTTGGTCGCCTTGCGAAATTCGACAACGTTCTCGGTCATACCCCGAACTCCGCTTCGATCGCTGTCGATGACAGCCGCAACAGCCGGCCGGCGCCCTTGGCGAGGACGTACAGCGCATCGCCCAGTTCGGCGACAGCGACCACGCCATGATTGTTGCCGTCGACCCGGCTGTGCAGCGCGTAACGCGGACTGCAATCGGCATTCAGTCGGATGACGAGGCCGTAGGAGCGCGGCGGCGCCCACGGCTTGATGATGCCCATGGTCTTGAGATGGGCACCCTGCATCGGTTCGCGGAACGAATGACCCGAACTGAGGCGCGGCGCGATCCAGAATTCCGGATCGATCTCCGCCATCATGCGGCGGCGATACCCGTTCTCGCGCAGCACGAATTCGACAAGCTGGGTGCGGCCGATAAAAGCCGTAAGCCAATAGCCGCCGCCGGCTGCCGGGCAAAGCCGTGACGGATAGACGGGCAAGTGTTCGAGCGGCGCGCGCGGCGTTCCCGTGGCCGCGAACGAAAGCATACGGTGACGCCAGCTTTCGCTGACAAGCGCGCCGTCGCCCATCGCAGCGACACCGAAAGCATGGTGCAGGCCGCTCGCCAGAACGCGCACCTGCTTCGCATCGATATCGATCGACAGGAGGCGGCCCGTCGCGCCGCGGCTCATCAGGTCATGCACCCAGCGCGCGGGCGGGTGCTCGCTCGAACCGTCGGTCGCGAGCAATGTACCCGACGGCGCCGGCGCCAACGCATTGACTGCCGTCATGCCGGCGCCGCCGATCACCACGTCCTGATCGTCGCTGCCGTTCGACGCGACGATGCGTATCTCGCATCCATCCAGCGCCACCGCGAGGCGGCCGTCCGGCAATGCGCACAGCGCCGTCACCTCGCGGTCGAAACGCCGCACCGGCTGCGGCGCGTCGGCGGCGAGACGCAACAGGTTCGTTCCGTCCGCCACATACAGAACGCCACCGTGACTTGCGAGATCGTTCGGCTGCGCGAACTCGGCGGCAATCTCCGCATGTTCGAGAATCTGGTTCGGCCTCAAAGCGCCATCGAACGGCGGCACCGTGATCGCGGCATGGCCGCGGCCAAGAATGCGGTCGGTGAAATCCTTCAGCGCGCCGATCACGATGTCTTCCCCCAGCGGCGGTCGTATTGCACGAAGTCGGGATCGGCGTTTTCGAGTTTGTAACGCCCGATCCGGTTATTGGCGATGCCGCCGAGATAGAGATAGCCGCGATGCTCGCGCATCGAGGTAATCATCGGATGATTTGTGCCCTTGAGATCCCAGAATGACTCGAGGATGTCGCCCTTTTCGTTGAACTTCACGACACAGCCGGTATTGATGTTCGGAAACAGCCATTCATCCACCGGAAGCCGCTTGCCCATGCGCCTGCGGAAACCCGGCATCCGCCACGCAAGGTCGAGTGCCGGCGAGCGCATACCGACCAGCGCGAGCCAGTAATTGCCGTCGGATGCCAGATTGATGTTGTCCGGATAGCCCGGCAGGTTGTCCATCACCACATCGACCTTGCCCTTGTTGGGACCGTCGAACCAGAACCGCTTCACCGAGCAGCCGAAGGTTTCGGCGAACAGGATCGATTGACCGTCGCCGGCGATGCAGATGCCGTTCGGAAATTTCAATCCGCGCAGCACCGTATGTGTCGTGTTGGTGTTCGGATCGTAACAGATGATGCGGCCGTTGCCGCGCGCCTCGAGTCCGTCCACCGGCCATTCGTGCATTTCATAGCGCACGGTGGCTTCGGAGAAGAAGATACGGCCGTCGTCAGCGATATCGAGATCGTCGGCAAGGCGCAGGCGACTGTCGTCGTTGACCGAATACAGGCTGCGGTTGGTTTCGTCAGTCGCCTTCTCGATCCTGCGATCGGGCGTGATGCGATAAAGCCCCATGCCGCCGATGCAGCAATAAAGGTTGTCCTGCCTGTCGAACGCCATGCCGAGCGGCTGACCGCCGATATGGGCATAGACCTCCATCTTCTCATAATCCGGCGCGAAGAACTTGATGATGTCGCCGTGCCGCGATCCCGCATACAGATTGTCGTGACGGTCGAGAATGACGTCTTCGGGCGCCTCGATCCTGCCGAGCCCGATCAGGCTGACGTCGCGCAGCTTGTCGTTCTGCTCGAACGGACCGCCCTTGCCGACTTCGGTCGAGGGCGGCGGCGGCAGGAAGTGATAGGTCGGGCTGACATAGACCTTGCTGATGATGCGGCTGCGATTCTTCAGCCAGCGGATATCGATCATCGCCGCCAGCAGCAGGATGCCGGCCAGCACCATGCGGTTGAAGCCGCCGCGCATCCCGAGCGTGGTGAGGCCGTTGGTGACCAGCAGCACGATCAGCGTACCGGCCAGCGCCTTGGCGACCGAGCCGTTGCCGCCGCCGAGCGTAATACCGCCGAGCACGGTGGCTGTCAGCACCGTGACCTCGAGGCCGACGCCGACGTCACCGCCGACCGTGCCCAACCGGGCGGCGAAGAACAGCGCGCCGACAGAAGTCAGCACGCCGCTCGCCACATAGCACAGCGCAATGGTGCGGCGGACGGCAATGCCGGAATTGTAGGCCGAGCGCCGCGAACCGCCGATCGCCGTGATGTGCCACCCCGGACGCATGCGCGTCATGAGGATATGGCCGAAGATCGCGATGACCACATAGACCAGCGCCACGCTCGGAATACCGAACAGATCGCCGGTGCCGATGAAATCCCACGACGGAAAATCGGGCATGGAAGCCGCGATCTTCACCGAATTGCCGAGCAGCAGCAGATCATAGGTCGAGCGATAGATGATCAGCGTGATCAGCGTGGTGATGAAGGCGCGCAGCCGCAGATAGCCGATCAGAAAGCCGTTCACCGCGCCGAGCAGCGCACCGCAGGCGATGGTGGCGACGATGACGGCCGGCACCGGCCAGTTCAGCACGTCGAGGCAATAGAGTGCGCAGAAATCACACAGCGCGAACATCGAGCCGACCGACAGGTCGATACCGCCGACGATGACGACAAGCGCCATGCCGAGAACCACGAAGCCGATCTCGCCTGCCTGCCGCGCGGTGTCCGACAATGCGGCCGCGGTGAAGAAGCCATCGATCGCGCGGCCGAGCCCCAGCGCCACGATGATCAGGACGATGACGGGGATCGCCGTTTCGGTCCAGCGCTTGGAGAGGATTTCGCCGAGCAGATGATCCGGCCAATAGCGGGCCTTGAGGCGGACAAAGGATTCCTGCATCGACATGGAACGTCTCAATCTCGCGGTCGGAGGTGATCGTGTGAGCGGCCTCCGTCACACGGAGGCCGCTCACCGGCGACAGGCGGTCTATTTCTTCAGATCGCTGAGATTCCAGCATGCCGTCTGGCTGTCGGCATTGTCTTTCGTAATGTCGGTCAGCGTCGTGTACATTGAGCCCTTGGCATCGCCGGGCTTGACGCCGGACGACAGCAGCCACTTGATCATGGCGGCCATGTCGGCGGCCTGGGTCGGCACGTCGTAGCTCACGTCGAGATCGAACGCGCCGGACTTCACCAGCTCGCATGCGCCCTTGCGCTCGCCGCCGCCGGAGGTCGCGAGGAAGACCTTGCCGGTGAGACCGGCTTCCTTCACCGCCGCCGCCGTGCCGATATCCATGCCGTCCCAGAAGCCGACGATGCCGCACAGATCGGGATTCTGCTTGAGCACGGTCTGCGTGATCGCTTTGGCCTTGGCCGCGTCCCAATCCGCCGCCTGGCTGGAGACGACCTTGATCTCGGGATGCTTGGCGAGGACGTTCTCGACCCCCTTGAGCGTGTAGGCCGAGGTCGCTGCCGACAGCGCGCCCTGCACGATGGCGACCTTGTTCGACTTGCCCTGGCACGCCTTGACGACGGCCTCGGCATTACGCTCGCCGATCTCGATCCAGTTGGCGCCGACGAAAGCCGAACTGCGATAGACCGAGCCCATATTGACCTGGATGATGTAGATGCCTTCCTTCTCGGCGCGCTGCATCAGCTTGGCGTAAGTCTGAACGTCGGGATTGTGCACGATGATCGCTGCGGGTTTCTCCGAGATCAGCGTGGTCATGGCCTGCGCGCCCGCACTGGTGCTCCAGTTCGGATCGCGGACCACGACCTTGACGCCGTAGGGTTCGAGTTCCTTCTTCACGCCGGCGAACCAGCCTTCGGTGAGGTCGAAATTCATCGCCACCGGAACATAGCCGACCGTCTTGCCTTCCAGCGCCTTCTTGAACGCGGCTTGAAACGGCTCGTCGAGCCCCTGCTGGGCCAGCGCGGGTGCGGCCACGCCCGCCGCAAGGCCGGCTCCGACGATGAATGCCGCCATGCGGCTCCTGGTCTTGAACATCGATCTCCTCCCTTTTTTGTATTGTTCTGTTGTTGCGATGGACGGGTCAGATATCACCCTGTTGTGCGGTTTCCTCGTTGCGCGGATTGAGAAACGAGTCGACGATCACGGCGACCAGCAGGACCATGCCCTTGATGAGATTCTGCCCTGAATAGGAAATGTCCATGATCGTCATGCCGTTGAGCATGGTGCCGATCAGCAGCGTACCGATGACGACGTTAAGAACGCCGCCTCGCCCGCCCGACAGTCCGATGCCGCCGAGCACGACGACGAGGATGACGTCGTAAACCATCGTCGAATTGAAGATACGGGTCGGCATGCTGTTGACGGAGGCCGCCAGCACAAAACCTGCAAAACAGCCGATCAGCGCGGCGAGAGTATATTGCAGCATGATCATCGGCCGCGACGGAATACCTGTGACGCGCGCGCCGTAAGGATTATCGCCGATCGCATAGATGTAAGCGCCGAGCCGGGTCCGGCGGAGCAGCAGCGCCACGACGATACACACCGCTGCGAAGGCTATGACCGGCGTGGGAATGCCGAGCACGCTGCCCTGCCCGAGATGCTCGAAGCCCTTCATGCCGTCACTCCACTGTACGACATCAAGCTTGAACAGGCTGGCCTGGCCCAAACCTGCAAGGAACAACCCCGTCGCCAGCGTCGCAAACAGCGACGGCACCTCCGCGTAAGCGATCAGCCAGCCGTTGACGACGCCGAACGCCAACGCCAATGCGAGCGCTGCACCGATCGATGCGGGCAGCGAGTGGCCGTCCTGAACCATCTGCAGCACCAGCCCCGGCGGTACGGCAAGCGCAGCAATTAGCGAGATATCGATGCCGCGCCCGATGACGACCAGTGCCATCGCCAGCCCGAGAATGCCCAGAACGGCGACGTTCTGGAGCAACGTCAGCATATTCGAGGTGGCGGCGAACCCCGGAAGGAACAATGCGAAAGCGGCGAACAGGAGAATGAAAATACCGAAGACGATTTCCTGCTGGCTGAACCGCTTGAGCATCGTCCTAGCCTCTTGTCTACCTGGAAGACTTTGCGGAGGCTTTTGGAAACAACGCCTCCGGCAACAACGTCAATGACGGCGGCAGGGGTAAATGGCCACCTGAAGCTTCCGCAACGGTCACGGGAGGGATCTCGGCAGAAAGGAGACGCACGGCTCGATCCGGCTGTCGAAGCAAGCCATCATCATACCTCTCCTGAGCCTCCCAGTTCACGCTCAACCTGACTTTTGTTCGCGCCGCTATCCGATACGGACAGCAACTCTCATTTCTTGCGAAATATCTAATGCTAAGAAAACAAACGAGTCAAACGTCGTTGTTCAGGCCGCAACGATGGCGACGATGCCGCTTGTTTGTCTGCCCGCAGCCCGACAAACAGCGACCGGAACAAGTTCCATCTCCTGGGCATGGAACCGTCGGATTCCATGCACTCCGCTCAGTAGACATCCTGCTGGTAGCGGCCCTTCTTTTTCAGATCCGCGACAAACGCGACCGCCTCGTCGGTCGAGCGCGCGCCGAATTGCGCGGTGATATCCACCAGAGCACGTTCGACATCCTTCGCCATGCGCTTGGCATCCCCGCAGACATAGATATGTGCGCCTTCCGCAAGCCACGACCAGAGTTCGCGGCCGACTTCGCGTATGCGATCCTGGACGTAGAACTTCTCCTCGCGGTCGCGCGACCACGCCAGCGATAGGCGCGTCAGATGGCCGGACGCCTTCATCGCGTTGAATTCGTCCGCATAAAAGAAATCGCAGGCGCTGCGCTGATGGCCGAAGAACAGCCAGTTGCGCCCCGGCGCGCCGGTCGCCCGCCTGTCGTGCAGAAACGCCCGGAACGGAGCGACGCCCGTACCGGGGCCGATCATGATGACCGGCGTCTCGGGGTTCGGCGGCAATCCGAAGTGATGAGCCTTCTGCACATAGACCTTGAGCGTCTCGCCCGGAGCGATGCGCTCGGCCAGGAACGTCGACGCGACCCCGATGCGTTTGCGCTTCCCGATCATATAGCGAACCGCATCGACGGTCAGCGACAGCCGGCCGGGTGTCGCGTTGTTCGACGACGAGATGGAGTACAACCGCGGCTGCAATGGCTCCAGCGCCTCGACGAAGGCTTCGGGGTGCGGCCGAACCCCTGCGAATTTCTGCAGTGCCGCCATCACATCGAGATGGGCGGCATCGCCGTCGGGATTATCCCCCGACGCCAGCGCACGCGCCTTTTCACGCGCAGCTCCGCCGGTGATGAAGGAAATCAATTCGAACAGCGAATCCGGCGCGGGCGATAGCGAGACATCCTCGAACAGGACGTCACGCAATTTCCTGCCTTTGATCATCGTCGTATGCGAGACACCAAGCATTGCGATGATCTGATCGACCAGGCCGATATCGTTCGCCACGCTGACGCCGAAGGAATCGCCGACAACATAATCAAGGCCGGAAGCAGACAGATCGAACTCGACATGCCAGGTTTCCTTCTCCGACCCCGGCTTGTTCAACAAACGGCGCGACAGGAAAGTCGCCTCAACCGGATTGTTGCGCGAGCGGCCCGGCTCATCCGCGGGCTTGACGGCCGATATCGTCGTGACCGACTCGACTGCAATGGACGGCGCGCGCTCCAGTTCCTCATGCAGCGACTTCAGCATGCGAGCGGTTTCCTTTCCGCCCGGCACACACAGGTTCAACCGCGCTTCGGCTTTGCCGGCGAGCGCCTCCGCATAATCGTGACAATTGTAACCGCACTGACCGCAATCCTGCTGCGCCATCGCCGCCATCATGCGGCGACGCAGGGGGCGACCTTCAGCAAGTTTCATGCGCTCGGCCATCGGCAATGCCTGATCATGCCATGGCGCCTCGCCATCGTCGGCTTCCTCAGCGCCCTTCATGACGGTTGCGCCTTGCTCCGGCGACAACGGCATCACAGCATGATCGAGCGACACAAGTCCCGCGAAGAAGCCGTTCAACCACGCGCGCTGCTCATGCGAGAACGGTGCGGTTTCGGGGATGATCTGAAGCTGGCCCGGAGGAATTCTCTGGTTCATCAGGCGACTTCCATATCCGTCATACCCTGAAAGGTCTCAATGTCCGTCCGCCTTGCAAAATCGAGAAACGTCTCGTTCTCCGAAGCTCGATTCGCCACATAGGCTTTCAAGACGCGCTCGACGGTGCGCGGTGCATCCTCCGCCTTCACATCGCGAAACAGTTCGCGCGCGATCGCGGCGTCAACGCCGAACCCGCCGCCCACCAGCAGGTGATAGCCATCGACGGTGTCGCCATCGTCGTTCACCGGCACGCGCGCACCGATCAACCCGATATCGCCGATATAATGCTGCGCACATGAATGATGGCATCCGGTGAAGTGGATATTCACCGGCACGGTCAACGGCACGCGCGTCTCGCACCATGCCGCGACGTCCTCGGCATTCTCCTTGGTGTGCGCAGCCGCGAAACGGCAGCCCGTCGCCCCCGTGCAGGCAACCAGCCCGGCGCGCAAGGCGGAGACGTTTACGGCCAGCCCGAGCGCATCGATCGCCGAGACGACCACGGCGACATCGGCGTCCGCAACGCCCGAGATCAGCAGGTTCTGCCAGACGGTGAGACGAATATCGCCGTCACCATAATCGGCCGCGATCCTGGCCAACCCGCGCATCTGCTCCGGTGACAACCGTCCGAGCTTCAGGGCAACGCCGACCCAGTTCAGCCCCGCCTGCTTCTGCGGATGAACGCCGATATGGGCGAGCCGGTCATAGACCGGGCGCGGCGCAATCGCTTCCGCGGGCACGCGCATCAACTTGCGGGCAAGCCTGCCCTCGACCGCAGCAAGAAATTTCTCAAAGCCCCAGGCGTCGAGCACATATTTCAGGCGCGCCCTGTTGCGGTTGGTGCGATCGCCATTTTCGATAAAGACGCGCAGGATCGCATCGGCAACGTCAACCGCCTCCTGCGGCTTCAGGATCACGCCGGTGTCGCGGGCAAAATCCTTATGGCCGGTGATGCCGCCCAGCGACAGCCGGAAGTAAATGCCTGCATCGACTCCGAACCCGCCGCGCAGCTCGACAGCCTGAAACGCGATGTCGTTGGTTTCTTCCAGGGTCGCAATGCGCCCCGCTCCGTCGAACGCGACATTGAACTTGCGCGGCAGCCCGTACAGCGAGCGGTCGTTGAGAATATGGAAATGCCAGGCCCGCGCGTAGGGCCGCGTATCGAGCAGTTCCTGCGGATCGATGCCGGCGGTCGATGTCCCGGTCACATTACGGATGTTGTCCGCACCGGAGCCGCGCGAGCATAGCCCCAGATCCTGCAAGCCTTCCACGACGTCAATCGCATTCTTCGGCGCGATCTCGCGAAGCTGAAGATTGGCGCGCGTGGTCACATGCGCATATGAACCGCCGAACGTTTCCGCCAGATCGGCCACGCCCGCAAACTGCCCGTGCTTGAGGATGCCGTTCGGAATCCGCAAACGGCACATGTAGGACGCCTGCGTCGGCGCGACGTAGAAGATACCGTAATAGCGCCAGCGGAAATTGTCCGGCGGCTTCGGTGCCTCGTTCAACTCGGCCTGCCGCACCAGGCGCGGATAGGCATCGAACGGATGCTCCTCCCGCTTGATCTTCTCCTGATCGTTAAGCTTGCCGCCCGCGGCAATCGTGCGGTCCTGCGCCTTGATATGAATGGCATCGGGACCGACCGGCACGCTCACCGCCGGAGCACCGGCCCGCGCAACACGCGATGCACTCAAGCCTGAAACAAAGCCCTCAAGGTAACGCTTCTGATCCGGAGAGAAATCACTCGACATTTGTGACGCGGCCTTCAGTTGCAGGACAGGATCGGAGCCACTCCCTACCCCTTCCTCATCAACTTCCGTGCCACAAGAGAAAATCGAATAAACAACTGTAATTTCAAATAGATAAATGATGGTCCGGAGCAACCGGCTTGTAATCGGACGATCCGCGGCTGCTCATGATCTCAACGGCACTGCCCATAATTTGCGCGTCGCACAAATATTCATCGCGCCGCATGCAGCATCGCCAGAAGCGTCACGACCACAACCGCCAACACCATGGACACGCCTTGCCAGACCCGCACCGGATTCCGCTCCAGCAGCGGCATCGACGACGGACTGCGGAAAGCGGGATTGGGATGGCGCAGATCGAACACAAAAGCCGACAGCGCATCGTAACGCGCCGCGGGATCAGGCTGGACGGCTTGTCGAAGCGCACCATCGACCCACAGCGGAATGCCGCGCTCCTCGTTCGCGGCAGAGCGATATTTAAGCTTGCGCTGCAAGGCGCGGGTGCGGGCGCGCGCCGCCGCCGGCCCGAACGGCAAACGTCCCGTCAGCATCTGATAGGCGATCACGCCGAGCGAATAGAGATCCGATTGCGGCGAGCCGGCTGCCCCGAGAAAGTATTCGGGCGCGGTATATTGCACCGTGCCGAGGATTCCACCGTCGAGTTCCGGCACGGCTTCAGCGACACCGGCTACGCGCGTCGCGCCGAAATCGATGATCCTGACTGTGCCTGTCGCATCGATCATGATGTTGTCCGGTCGCAAGTCCTGATGCAGCATTTCCTTTTGATGGAACGCACCCAGGCCTTTGGCGATCTGCTCGACAATCTTGCGGACGGTTTCGAGATCGGGTTTCGGATTGTCGATCATCCACTGCGACAGACTTTGCCCGTCAACGAACTCCATCGCCACATACAAATAATTCCGCGACCGTGCCTGGGTCTGCGGCTTCAGCACGTGCGGACTGTCGATCCGCCGCGCGATCCATTCCTCCATCGCAAAACGTCTCAGATAAGCAGGATCTTCACCGAGATCGACGGAAGGCGTTTTCAGGACGACAGAGCGACCCGTCGCCATCTCCGTCGCCAGATAGATGTGGCTGCGCGCGCTGGCATGAATCTCGCGAACAATGCGATAGCCATCGAACTCCACCCTTGCCGCGAGCAGGGGCGGAAGCGGCAGATCGGACGCGCGAAGAAATTCGTCAACCTGCGCTTTCGGCAGACGGTCGATGCGCACGATCTGCACCGTCAGATTGTCGCTGCTGCCGCGGTCGAACGCCATTTCCCCGATGGTGCGCGCAGCCGCATCGAGATTCGTCGTGTGAGCCGCGATCGCGCCCACGATCATGCGCGCCGGCACGTGCTCATAAACGCCGTCCGTCGCCAGCACGAAGATGTCGCCGATTGCGAGCGGAACGGTACGATAGTCGATTTCTATTTGCGGATTCACCCCGAGCGCGCGCCCAAGATAATTTTCGACCGACGACAGGACGACCCGATGATCGTCGGTCAGTTGTTCGAGCGTGGTTCCGGCAACCCGATAAATCCGGCAATCACCGATATGAAAGAGGTGTGCGGTGGCCGATTTGAACACGATCGCGCTGAAAGTGCAGACATATCCCTTGTCGCTGTCATAAGGATTCGCACCTCGTCGCGTTTGCGCATGAAGCCAGGAATTCGTCGCGGCGATGACCCGCTGCGCCGATGTCTTCACCGACCACGCCTCGGACGTGCAATAGTAATCCGTCAGGAAACTTTTGACCGCGGACTCGCTGGCGAT
>Ga0153956_1000770_pt1 | contig 33323 bp, 27 predicted proteins | sample TSFL040MetaG_FD_104704 | JGI IMG/M metagenome (GOLD analysis project Ga0153956, IMG submission 104704) | Attine ant fungus gardens microbial communities from Florida, USA - TSFL040 MetaG | ecosystem: Host-associated > Fungi > Mycelium > Unclassified | place: USA: Florida, Wekiwa Springs... | reverse complement strand
GCGCGCTGGAACATGACCAGCGGATTGCGGGTCGGCGGCTTTCCGCCCTCGTGATGCACATGCGGCTTCAGCAGATACATCGCCATGGTCGGCACCAGCGTGCGCGACAGGATGAACGACCAGATCATGGCGAACATCACCGCCTCGGCCATCGGCACGAACAGGAACTTGGCGATGCCGTCCAGCAGGAACATCGGCACGAAGACGATGCAGATACACAGCAGCGACACGAAGGCCGGCGTCACGATCTGCGCTGCGCCGTCCATGATCGATGTCTCGACGTCCTTGCCATGTTCGAGATGATAATTGATGTTCTCGATGGTCACCGTGGCGTCGTCGACGAGAATGCCGACCGCGAGCGCCAGACCGCCCAGGGTCATGATGTTCAGCGTCTCGCCGATCAGCGACAGCATGATGATGGCGCCGAGAACGGCGAGCGGAATCGACACCGCAATGATCACCGTAGAGCGCCAACTGCCGAGGAACAGCAGAATCATCACCGAGGTCAGCGCCGCAGCGATAATGCCTTCGTGCGCGACGCCGGAGATGGCGCCGGAGACGAACAGCGATTGGTCGCCGATGAAATTGATCTTCAGCGCGTCAGGCAGCGCCGCACGAGCTTCGCTCACTTTCTGCTTGATGCCCGAAATGATATCCAGCGTGGAGACGGAACCGACCTTCAATATCTGCATCAGCACCGAGCGGCTGCCGTCCACATGGACGATATTGGTCTGCGGCGGATTGCCGTCGCGCACCGTGGCGACGTCGCCGACATACACCATGGCGCCGTTCACCTGCCTGATCGGCAGATTGGCGAGTTCCTCGATCTTCAGCGGCGAGTTGTTGAGATTGATCGCATATTCAAACTGGCCGATCTTCTGCGTGCCGACCGGCGTGATCAGATTTTGCGCCGCCAGTGCATTGGCGACGTCCTGCCCGGACAGGCCGCGCGCCTGCAATGCAGCCGGGTTGAGATCGATCTGGATTTGTCGCTGCTTGCCGCCGAACGGATACGGAATAGCGGCACCCGGCACAGTCACAAGCGAGGTACGCAACTGATTGAAGCCGATGTCCTGCAACTGCTGTTCGTTGAGGCCCTCTCCGGACAGCGCGACGTTGATGATCGGGACCGTCGATGCCGAGTAGTTCAGGATCAGCGGGGGCGTCGCTCCCGGCGGCAACTGCTTGATCATCGTCTGCGCGATCGCCGTCACTTGCGCGTTCGCGGTCCGGATATCGACATTCGGCTGGAAAAAGATCTTGATGATGCCGAAGCCGGTATAGGAATTCGCCGTGATGTGCTCGATGTCGTTGACCGTCGTGGTCAACGCGCGCTGGAACTGGGTGGAGATGCGGCCGGACATCTGATCCGGCGGCAAGCCCGTGTAGCTCCAGACCACGCCGATCACGGGGATACGAATCTCGGGGAAGATGTCCGTCGGCGTCCGAAGTGCGGAAAGCGGCCCGACGATCAAAAGCAGCAAGGCCAGCACAACGAATGTGTACGGCTTCGTCAGAGCAATACGCACCAAGGAAATCATCTATCGAATATCCCAAAATCCCGGCAGCAGCCCCGGACGATGAAACCGTCCCGGCGCCCGTTCCAGTCCTATCTCACATACCACTCCTGCCCGGCCTGAAAAGCCGAACAGACGATCCTCTCGTCACCCTGGGAGACCGCAGACCGGCAAGCTGCCCGATACTGCGACGCAACATTACCTGAACTGCCGAAAATAGCTATGCAGCGAAGGCGCACCCGCCCATCACATCGTCGATACTGTTAATCGTTTCCGAGGTCACCAAACCGCCGGAACAGCAATTTTTGGCTTAAAACACGCAATTCTCGCGACCATTACCAAACTGTCATCAAACCCGGACATGAAGAATTCGTAACATGGACGACAGCGGCGGGAACGCCCCCTTTTCCTCTCCCGCCGTCATTGCGAGGAGCCCTGACGATGATGGGGAGGCCGTTCGCAATGACGGCGAACAGCCTGATCATCCCCCGCCCTAACGCATCAGCCGAAGGGCATCGGTAAAAAAGTCCGGCCCGCCGAAATTGCCGGACTTCAACGCCAGCAGCATATCGTCATTCCGGGCGCCGACCGCACGGAGCACGGGGACACCGGCGGCAATTTCAGCGCCGACCAGGAAACCGGGGATATTCAAACGATCCACAACGGCCCCCGATGTCTCGCCCCCCGCAACAACCAGCCGCCTGACGCCTGCATCCACCAGAGCTTCCGCCAGATCAGCCATGGCCTGCTCGATGGCATGGCCCGCTGCGTCGCGCCCGTAACGCTTCTGCAACGCCGCAACCTGATCCGGCGTCGAACTGCTGGCGATCAGGATCGGTCCTTTGCCCAGATGCTCCATTGCCCAGCCGATCGCACGCTGAACCTCCTCTCCTCCGGCCACAACTCCGTCCGGGTCGAGATGCAGGACCGGCATCACCTGCTTCGCCTGCGCGATCTGCTGCAGCGTCGCCTGCGAACAACTGCCGGCAAGACAGGCCGCGGCACCGCCCACCGGCATCTCCGCACCGGATGTCGCGCCGCCGGATTTCACGCGCCCCGACGCGAGCAGTCCGCGCGCAAGACCGAGGCCGAGCCCCGACGCGCCGACCGACACACGATGATCCAGCGCCACCGCACCGATGACTTCGAGATCCCCGGCGAAGACCGCATCCGCGATCGCCGCTCCGACACCATTCTCCGACAGACTATCGAGATGCGCTTTCACCGCCTCCGCACCGCGGGCGATCACGCCAAGATCCGCCAGCCCGACCTTCGTTCGGCTCTGCCGTCCGAGCACGCGCACGAGATTGGAATCGTGCATCGGATTGAGCGGATGATCCTTCAGCGGACTCTCGTTGAGCGGCACGGAACCGACAAACAGGTTGCCTTGATAGACGGTGCGCCCGGTCTCCGGAAACGCAGAAGTGACCAGCACGATGCGATCGCCGGCATCGGCGCGCAATGCATCCATGACCGGGCCGATATTGCCTTTGTCGGTGGAGTCGAACGTCGAGCAGATCTTGAACAGAACATGCGACGCGCCACGGCTGCGCAGCCACTTGTCCGCCGCGCGCGATTTCTCGACGGCGACGCCGGGGTCGATCGAGCGGCTTTTGAGCGATACCACGACGGCATCGACCTCCGGCAGCTTCAAATCGTCGGCCGGAATACCGATCGTCTGCACGGTGCGCAGCCCGCAGCGCATCAGCGTATTGGCGAGATCGGATGCCCCCGTATAGTCATCCGCGATACAGCCCAGAGCGAGGCTCATACTTTCACTCCCGCATAAGGCTTGAACCAGCCGAGCCCCGCAACAGTGTCACCCGCCGGACGGTATTCGCAACCGACGTAATTGTCATAGCCGAGGCGATCGAGTTCTGCGAACAGGAACGGATAGTTGAGCTCCTCCCCCGCCGGCTCGTTACGTGACGGCACGCCGGCGATCTGGATATGCCCGATCAGCGGCAGCATCTCGCGGAGCCGCATGGTGACGTCACCGTGCAGGATCTGGCAGTGATAGATGTCGAATTGCAGCCCGACATTGGGAATGCCGAGATCGACGACAATGTCGCGCGCGAAGGAGAAATCATTGAGGAAATAGCCGGGCACGTCGCGCCCGTTGATCGGTTCGATCACCACGTCGATGCCGTACTCGCCGAAGAAATTTGCCGCCCATTCGAGCGATGTCTTGAAGGCATCGACGGCTTTGAGATCGTGGCGATCGGCCAGACCCGCCATCATGTGCACGCGGCGCACGCCGGTCGCCTGCGCATAGGGCAACGCGGTGTGCACGCTCTGGCGAAGATCGTCGAACTTGTCCGGCCGCGCCGCAAATCCCTTCTCGCCGGCGTTCCAGTCACCGGGAGGAAGATTGAACAGCACCTGCTTCAAACCGTTTCGCTTCAGCCGCAAGGCGATGTCTTCCGGCGCATATTCATAGGGAAACAGAAACTCGACTGCGGTGAAGCCGGCTCTCGCCGCCGCGTCGAAGCGATCGAGGAAGGGATGTTCGTTGAACATCATGGTGAGATTGGCGGCGAAACGTGGCATTCTCATCGTCCTCTTTTATTTCTGCCCGCCCGGAAGCGTCGTCCCGGTAACCTGCGCATACATGCGCGCCACCGACGCATCGTCGTCGCGTCCCATGCCGGCGGCGGATGTCATCAGAAACATCTGCAATGCGGCGGCGGAAACCGGCACCGGGAATTTCGCCGTGCGCGCCATATCCTGAATGATGCCGAGGTCCTTGACGAAAATGTCAACTGCGCTGCGCGGGGCATAATCGCCGTCGAGCACATGCGGTATGCGGTTTTCGAACATCCAGGAATTGCCCGCCGAAGCGGTGATCACCTCGTAGACCTTGCGGATATCCAGACCCTGTTTGGCCGCAAAGACGATCGCTTCCGATGCCGCCGCGATATGCACGCCGGCGAGCAATTGATTGATCATCTTGAAGGCCGCGCCCTGCCCGGCCGCATCGCCGAGTTCATAAAGCTTTGCGGCCATAGCATCGAGCGCCGGGCGCGCCCTGGCGAACGCCGCGCTGCTGCCGGAGGCCAGGATCGTCAGTTCACCCTCGGCGGCACGCTGCGCACCGCCGGAGATCGGCGCATCCAGATAGTGGCGGCCGGTGGCTTCGAGTTGCCCGGCAAGGCGGCGTGCCACATCAGGGTCCATGGTGGCGGACGAAATGAACACGGCGTCCTTCGCAAGCGTTTCGGCCACACCGTCCTTGCCGAACAGGATGGTCTCGGTCTGTGCAGCATTGACCACCACGCTCACCACGATATCAGCCGCACGGGCCGCTTCCGCCGGTGATGCGGCGCCCTGCCCGCCCTCACCGACGAAGCGCTCCACGGCCTCGGCGGCAACGTCACAGCCGGTGACGACAAAGCCTGCGCGCTTGAGCGACAGTGCCATGCCATAGCCCATCGAGCCCAGGCCAATGACGGCGATGCGCGGTTTCTCGGAGACAGGTGACATTGGACGGTTCCTCGGCATTTCGCTCACAGCCGCTATGGTGCGGTCTTGTCCTTTCGGTAACACGGCTTGGCCTCCCTGCAAAAGCATGGGACAACGCCGCGGCGAGGAAATGTCATGAACGATACGCAATTGCGGGAAGATATCTGCCGGCTCGGCCGCTCGCTGTTCGAGCGCGGCCTGACGCCGGGCTCGTCCGGCAATATCAGCGTGCGCTGCGAGGACGGCGGCTGGTTGGTGACGCCGACCAATGCGTCGCTGGGATGGCTGGACCCCGCGCGATTATCGCGGCTCGACAAGGACGGCCGTCTCGTGTCCGGCGACAAGCCGACCAAGGAAGTGCCGTTGCATACGGCCCTCTACGACACCCGCCGCGCCGCGCAGGCGATCGTGCATCTTCATTCGACGCATTCGGTGGCGGTCTCGATGCTGCCGGACATCGACCCGCGCGCCGCACTGCCGCCGATGACGCCGTATTACATGATGAAGTGCGGCGCGACCGCGCTGGTGCCGTATTATCGCCCCGGCGACCCGGCGGTGGCCGATGCGATCAAGGGACTGGCGGGCCGATATTCGTCGGTGTTGCTCGCCAATCACGGCCCGGTGGTCGCCGGCGACAGCCTCGAAGCGGCCGTCTATGCGATGGAGGAACTGGAGGAGACGGCCAAACTGTATCTGCTGCTGCGCGGTCTCAACCCGCGGCACCTGTCACCGGAGCAGGTGAACGATCTGGTCAAGACATTCGGGCTGACGCTGCCGGAGCATGCGGAGCACGGGCACTGACCTCGCAATGACGGTGGAAGGGTCTACAGCCCCAGATACGCCTTGCGCACGTCCGGGTTGCTCGCGATGTCCGCTGCGTTGCCGTGCATGAAGATCCGGCCAGTCTGCAGGATGTAGGCACGGTCGGCGATCTCCAGGACTTCGGCCATGCGCTGTTCGACGATCAGCACGGTCATGCCGGTGTCGCGGATCCTCTTCACCGCCTGGAATATCTCGTCGACCAGCTTCGGCATGATGCCCTGCGAGGGCTCATCCAGCATCAACAGCCGCGGGCGTGTCATCAGCGCACGGCCGATCGCCAGCATCTGCTGCTCGCCGCCGGACAACGTCTCGGCGCGCTGCTCCAGGCGCTCGGACAGACGCGGAAACAGCTCAAACACGAATTTCAACGGCGCGTCGCGATCAGCCTGGCTGCGATACATGTAACTGCCGAGCCTGAGATTGTCCTGCACCGACAGCCGCGGAAACAGCCGGCGGTTCTCCGGCACATAGGCGATGCCGCGCGCCGTGATCAGATGCTGCGCCATGCCGCTGATCTGCTCGCCATCGAACGTGATGAGGCCGGAACGCGGACGCTCGGCGCCCGCGATCGACTTGATCAGCGTCGACTTGCCCGCGCCATTGGCGCCGCACACGGCGACGACCTCCCCCTTGGCGACGTCGATGGTGACGTCCGAGATGGCGACCAGCCCCTGATAGGCGGTGGTGACGTCACGCACCGACAGCATGGCGATCCCCGAGATAGGCGCTGATAACTTCAGGATGCCGGACGACATCCGCGGGCTTCCCCTCGACCAGCTTCTTGCCGAGATTGAGCACAATGGCACGATCCACCAGCGGCATCACGATTTCCATGACATGCTCCACCATGAGCACGCTGACGCCGGATTCCCGGACCTTGCGCACCAACGCAACTCCGGACTGCGCTTCAAGCGGCGTCAGGCCGGTCAGGCATTCGTCAAGCATCAGCAACTTGGGCTCGGTGGCGAGCGCGCGTGCGACTTCGAGACGGCGTTTTTCGGATGGAATGAGTTCGCGGGCGAGCTTGTCCGCGCGCGGCGCAAGGCCGCAGAAATCAAGAACCTCATACGCCTTGCGGCGGGCATCGCGCATCTTCTCGTTCCGGATCAGCGCGCCGACGATGACATTGTCGATGACCGTCATGGTTTCGAAGCTTTTCACCACCTGAAACGTGCGGGCGATCCCGAGCGCGCAACGCCGGGTGGCCGGCATGCGGGTGACATCCTTGCCGTCGAACCAGATCGAGCCCTGCGTCGGCGCCCGCGCACCTGCGATCAGGTTGAACAGCGTCGACTTTCCGGCACCGTTGGGGCCGATGAGACCGACGATCTCGCCGGCATTCACCGAGATCGAGACATCGCTATTGGCGATCAGCCCGCCGAAACGCTGCCAAACGCCACGCGTTTCCAAAAGAGGCGGGGTTTCGAGCAGCGGCGCGCTCATTGCGGCACTCCCTTCGACGCCGGACGGCGCGAGAACAGGCCGATCAGGCCATCCGGCCGCGCCAGCGAGATCAGCACGATCACGGCGCCGTAAAGAATGAGATCGACGCCGCGGCCGGAGCCGCCGATGAAGGAGCGCGTGAGTTCAGTCATCGGAATCAGGATGACCGCCCCCAGCACCGGCCCCCACAGCGTCCCGATGCCGCCCAGCACCGCAGGCAACGCCATCAGCAGCGAAAATTGAAAGGTCATCGTGCTTTCAGGGTCGATGTAGGAGACGAACAACGCATAGAAGCTGCCCCCCACCGCGGTCAGAAAGGCGGAGACGGCGGCTGCCCCCATCTTGGAATTGAACACGACGACACCGAGGCTTTCGGCTGCATCGGGATTGTCCTTGACCGCGCGCCACCAATAGCCCCACCGGGAATCCTCCAGCCACCAGGTGATGAACCAGGCGACGCAGCAGAACACCAGCGCGAAGTAATAGAACGGCAGCTTGCTGCGGGCGAACTGGAACTTGGCCCAGCTGTCGCCGCGCACCGGAATGTCGATGCCGAGCGCCGCGCCCGCATAATCCCAATTGTGGAACAGCAGCAAGCCGATTTCGGCGATGACGATGGTGGCGATGACGAAGTAGTGGCCGCGCAGGCGGAAGGTCGGATAACCGAGGGCCAGCGCGATCAATGCCGAGAGGACACCGCCGCCCAGCATGCCGAACCATGGCAGCACGCCGAATTTGGTGAACAGCAGCGCCGTCGTATAGGCGCCTAGGCCGAAATACAGCGCATGGCCGAGCGAGATCTGCCCGCAATAGCCGCCGAGGATGTTCCACGCCTGCGACAGCGCGGCATACATCAGGGTCAGCACCATGATGTTCTGCACATAGACATCCTTGACGAAGACCGGCACGCAGGCCGCGATCACGGCAAGAATCGCAGCTAGGATGAGATCGCGGCGGCGACGCTGGGTGAAGCTGTCCATCAGATCGATCCGAACAGGCCGCGCGGGCGAATGAAGACGACGAGAAGATACACGGCATAAATGCCGACCGACTTCAACGACGGCGGCAGGATCATCGCCGTGGTCGCCTCCACGAGGCCGACGATGATGCCGCCGGCGAAGGCGCCGAACACGCTGCCGAAGCCGCCGAGCGCCACGGTGACATAGGCGATCAGCGCGAACGAGGCGCCGACATCCGGATAGACGTAGAAGAAAATCGCCATCACGCCGCCGGCAAGGCCGATCAGCGCCGAACCGAGCCCCCAGCCGAGTGCGAACACCTTGTTCTTGTCGATGCCGACCAGCGCCACGGCGCCGGCATCCTCACGGGTCGCCTCCAGCGCACGGCCGAAGTCCGTCTTCTTCATGAAGAAGTACAGCCCGCCGAAGGCCGCGATGGAGATCAGCGCGCCGACGAGCTGCGGCACCGGCAGGAACACGCCGAATACCGAGATCGTCTTGCCGCCGAGCATCGAGGCCGGGATGCTCCGATAATCCGGCGTGAAGAAGAATTGCGCGAGACCGCGCATCAGGATGGCGAGGCCGAAGGTCGCGAAAATCTGCACCATGCCTCTGTTCGCTTCTGCCCGCATGGCAAAGCGTATGACGAGCAGATAGATCACCGCGCCGAAAATGAACATGCCGGCCGCGACGATGGGGATCGACAACAGCGGATCGAGCGCCCAGAACGCGAACAGGAAGAAGGTGAGGTACATCGCCAGCATCAGGAATTCGCCATGGGCGAAGTTCGTGACGTCCATCAGGCCGAAAATCAGCGCAAGGCCCACCGCAAGCAGGCCGTAAAGCAACCCCATCAGCAATCCACTGGCAAGGCTTTGGATAATGGTCGCAGCGGTCACAAGGAATCCCTTCGGTCGTCGTGAAGCGACGGCGGCAGTGGCCTCCCTCCCCCAAGCGGCGAAGCCGCGCAGCGGGGAGGGTCGGCCGATAGGCCGGGGTGGGGTGTCTCCACAGGTGACGGAGCTTGTGGACCCCCAACCGGCCGACCTTCGGCCGCCCAGCCTCCCCACCTAGCGAAGCTTGGCTTCGCACGGGGGGAGGGTAAAGGACTACGGCATCGGCCAGACCGCATCCGCGACCGCAGCCTGCGGCGGGAACACGGTAACAAATTTGCCGCCGTTATATTGCAGCAGCACCGGATCGGCGAAGTTGTTCTGCCCCATCTCGTCGAACTTGACCTTCGACCACGGCATGATGGTCTGTTCGCCCGGCATGTCGGTGGCGACCAGCGCTTCGCGAATCTTTTCGCCATCGGTGGACTTGGCGCGGTTGATGGCGTCGGCCATGACGATCAGCCCCATGAACTGGCGCGACGAATAGTCGTTGAAGTCCTTGCCGGACCTCTCCTTGAACATGTCGTTGATCTTGCCGACCATCGGACGCTTTGTGGCCAGATCGCGCGAGAACGAACCGCGCGAGATGACGCCCGGAATCTTGTCACCGACGGCATCGTACAGCGCCTTTTCCGAGAATCCGGCATCCTGCGCCACGATGTTCTTGGCCTTGTAGCCGAGTTCGCCCATGGTCTTGATCAGCAGGATGCCGTCGGTGGTGTAGCTCGACGGCATCAGCACATCGGCATTGGCGGCCTTGAGCTGCTGCACCTCGGCGGTGAGCGAGGGCGAATTGGCGCGATACTTGATGTCAGCCACGATCTTGTAGCCGCGCTCCTGCGCCAGTTTAAGCTGCGCATTGGCGGAGTCGGTGCCAAAAATCGTATCTTCGTGGAACAGCGCCAGCGTCTCGATCTTCTGGCCCTTCTTCTTCATGGCATCGAAAAAATCGAACATGGCGGTGGAGAACATTTCGTCATGCGGCGCGGCGCGGAAGTAATACTTCAAGCCGCGGCGATGCAGGCTGGGTGACGAATTGTCCGCCGACAGGAACGGAACCTGGTAGCGCTCGCAAATCTGGCTGACGGTGACGGCGACGGCGCTCTGATAGGTGCCGATGATCGCCGCCACTTTCTCCTGCGTGATCAGGCGTTCGGCCTCCGCGCGTCCCTTTTGCGGATCGGCCTGATGATCGGCAAAGACGAGACGCAGCTTGGCGCCGCCGAGGCCCGAAAAGCCTTCGCCCCTGGCCATCGGCAGATCGAAATCGTAGTTCTTGTTGATGATGTCCGCCGCCGTCTCGAATGCACGCTGCGCATCGACGCCGATCTGCGCGCTGGCGCCGGAGAGCGGATAGATCACGCCGATCACAACTTCCTTGACTTGCGCCCGGGCAGGAGCGGTGAGCGGGAGCAGCGCGACAGAGGCAGCACTTCCAAGCAATACATCTCGGCGAGAAATCGTCATGTCAGTTTCCCTTGTGATCGGCAGCTATCAATAGAAACAAACGAAGGTTACGGTAAAGCCTGAAAGATCGGCAAGCTGCTTCCTATAAAACAGCAAGATGTCTGTTCTTGAGATCGGTGACGAGCATGACGCCCGGCGCATGTGTGATCGCGAACGGCACCTTCGCAGCTGCGATAACAGCCTGGGGCGTCACGCCGCAGGCCCAGAACACCGGAATTTCGTCATCGTTGATGTGCACTGCATCACCGTAATCCGGCTTGTTGATATCAGTGATGCCGATCGCCTGCGGCAGGCCGAGATGCACCGGCGCGCCATGGACGGATGGGAAGCGCGAGGTGATCTGCACGGCGCGGATCGCGTCGGCGGGCTTCAGCGGCCGCATCGACACCACCATCGGGCCGGCGAACGGCCCCGCGGGCTTGCAGGCGATATTGGTACGATACATCGGCACCAGGATCCCCTGCTCGATGTGACGGATCGGCAGATCCTCGGCCATCATCGGCTCCTCGAACGAATAGGAGCAACCGATGACGAACGATACCAGATCGTCACGCCAGTATGCCGTCACCTCGGCCGGACGGTCGATCGCCGCGCCGTCTTTCCAGACGACATAGCGCGGAATGTCGGTGCGGATATCGAGATCGAGACCGAGAGAAGGAATGCGGGGATCGCCGACATCGGACATGCCGATGATCGGGCAAGGCTTCGGATTGAGCTGGCAGAAGCGGTGGAACGCCGAAGCCTGGGCTTCCGGCAGGATCACCAGATTGCCCTGAACGTAACCGGGCGCAACGCCGGCGGTGCTGCCGTATTTGCCGGCACGATATTCACGACGAGCGACGGCGCTTGGCAGATCGCTACCATCAGCCTCGTCACGACCGAGCGTCGCCGGATTGCTCATAGCCACCTGCCTTGATTGTCGTCTTGCCGAACTTTACCGCAATCCAGTGGGACACAGCGCCCGCATAATGTCCAACGTGTTTTTCATCGTCTCCGAAAAACTGAAATGGCCCGGCTGGACGATACCGGATCGCCAACCTTGAGACCCTGAAAATGCGTCGCTGGCGACCGCCCGAAGCTTTTGCAGCGCAACACAGCAAGGCATATCACCCCATTGGTTGACCTGATGGTGTCAGCGGGCCATTGAAGCACACTTCTTCTTTTCCACCACGTAAGCACTCAGGACGGCCCGCATGACCAAGCCCGGCGATAATCTCAAGATCAATTCCGCACGGCTGTGGGACGCGATCAACGAAACCGCGAAATTCGGCGGCACGGCGAAAGGCGGCGTCCGCCGCCTGACGCTGGGGCCGGAGGACAAGCAAGTGCGCGATTGGTTCCGGAAAGCCTGCGAGGAGGCCGGCCTCGACGTGACGGTCGATGCGCTCGGCTCGATGTTCGCGCTGCGCAAGGGACGCAACATGTCGAAGGCTCCCATCGGCATCGGCTCGCATCTCGACACCCAGCCGACCGGCGGCAAGTTCGACGGTATCCTGGGTGTGCTGGGCGCGCTCGAAGTGGTGCGCACGCTGAACGACGCCGGCATCGAGACCGATGCCCCGATCTGCGTCGTCAACTGGACAAACGAAGAAGGCTCGCGTTTCGCGCCGGCGATGATGGCCTCGGCCGCCTATGCGGGCGACTTCACCGTCGATGACATCCTGTCCCGCAAGGACCACGACGGCGTGACCGTCGGCGCGGCGCTGGACTCCATCGGCTATCGCGGCGCCGACGCCGTGGGCACGCAGAAATTCTCAGGCTTCGTCGAACTGCATATCGAGCAAGGCCCGGTCCTCGAAGCAGAGAGCAAAACCATCGGCGTGGTCGATACCGGCCAGGGCGTGATGTGGTTCGATGGCAGGATCACCGGCTTCGAGAGCCATGCCGGCACCACGCCGATGCATCTGCGCAAGGATGCGCTGGCAACGCTGTCGGAGATCGTGCTCGCCACCGAGCGCGTCGTCACCGAGATCGGCGCTCTCGGCACCATCGGCGAAGCCGTGATCGCCAGCCCCTCGCGCAACGTCATTCCCGGCGAGATCGCCTTCACCATGGACATGCGCAGTGCCGATGAAGGCAAGCTGGACGCCATCGAGAAGGGCGTCCGCGCGGCCATCGCAGCGATCGCAGCAAAGCGCAAGGTCGAGGTGACGTTCGACAAGGTCTGGCACAAGCCGCCGACGCATTTCAACAAGGACTTCGTCAATGCCGTCGAAGGTGCGGCGGAACAGCTCGGCTATTCGCACCGCCGCATCACATCGGGCGCCGGCCATGACGCCTGCAATCTCAACAACGTCATGCCGACGGCAATGGTGTTCATCCCGAGCAAGGACGGCATCAGCCATAACGAACTGGAATCCTCGACGCAGGACGACTGCGCCGCCGGAACCAACGTCCTGATGCACACCATCCTGGCACTGGCCGGCGTTTCGTCGAAGTAACCGGAAGGACAAACTATGCGCGGTGTATTCGTCGATGCCAGCGAAGAACTGGCGGTCATCATGGAACGGCTCATCCAGCCCGGCGACATTGCGGTCAGGATTCATCGCGACGAGAACATCAAGCCGGCTGATCTGCCGAAGGTGCTGGACGGTGCTGGAATCGCCATCATCGACCACACCTATCTGCCGACCGATGTGGCGAAACAGTGCGCCGGCTTGAAGCATGTCGTGTTTCTCGGCACCGGCGCGCGCAGCTACATGAATATCGAGGAGCTTGCCGAACTCGGCATCGCCGTGCACCTGATCCGCGGCTATGGCGACACGGCGGTCGCCGAATGCGCGGTTGCACTGATGTGGGCGGGCGCGCGCAATCTCGCCGTGATGGACCGTGAGATGCGCGCCGGCAACTGGCTGCGCGACGAGGGCATGGAACTGACCGGCAAGACCATCGGGCTGATCGGCTTCGGCGGCATCGCCGCGGAGGTCGCGCGCATCACGCTCGGCTCAGGCATGAAGGTGCTGGCCTGGAATCGCTCGCCGAAGACCTGTCCCGGCGTCGAATTCACCGATATGGACACGGTGCTGTCGCAGAGCGATGTGGTGTCGATCCATCTGCTGCTGAACGACGACACCCGCGGCCTCATCACCCGCGAACGCATCGCGCGGATGAAGAAAGGCGCCATTCTCGTCAACACGGCGCGCGGCGCCGTCGTTGACGAATCCGCCATGATCGAAGCGCTGAAGTCCGGTCATCTGCGCCATGCCGGCCTCGACGTGTTCGACATCGAGCCGCTGCCCGCGGGCCATGTGCTGACGACACTGCCGAACGTGACGCTCTCGGCGCATTCGGCGTTCCGGACGCCCGAGGCCAGCATCAACCTCATTGACGCGGCATGGAAGCACTGCCGGCGGATTGCTGCGGGGTAGACGCTGCCGCCTCCCCCCTCATCCCGAGGAGCGCGCCAACGGCGCGCGTCTCGAGGGATGGCCGCACGCCCCCATGGTTCGAGACGGCGCAAGTGCGCCTCCTCACCATGAGGGCTCGATGGCGTTTTTTACTCCACCATCTCCGCCACAGCGGCGCCGCAGGCGCTGGTATCGGCCTGTCCGCCGAGGTCGCGGGTGCGCAGGGTGCGCTCGGCCAGCGTGCGCTCGATCGCCTTGACGATCGAATCCGCCGCCGTCTTCTCACCGAGATGTTCGAGCATCATCGCGCCCGACCAGATCATGCCGATCGGGTTGGCGATCCCCTGCCCCGCAATATCCGGCGCCGAACCGTGCACCGGCTCGAACACCGACGGAAAATCGCCGGTCGGGTTGATGTTGCCCGACGGCGCGATGCCGATGGTGCCGGTGCAGGCCGGACCGAGGTCGGACAGGATGTCGCCGAACAGGTTGGAGGCCACGACGACATCGAACCAATCCGGATGCATGACGAAATTCGCGGTGAGAATATCGATGTGGTACTGATCCCACTTCACGTCGGGATACTTCTCGCCCATCGCCTTCACGCGCTCGTCCCAATACGGCATCGTGATCGAAATGCCGTTGGACTTGGTCGCCGAGGTCAGGTGCTTCTTGGGCCGCGACTGCGCGAGATCGAACGCGAATTTCAGGATGCGATCGACGCCCGTGCGGGTCATCACGGTCTGCTGGGTGACGAATTCACGCTCGGTATCCGGGAACATGCGGCCGCCGACGGATGAATATTCACCTTCGGTGTTCTCGCGGATCACCCAGAAATCGATGTCGCCGGGCTTGCGACCGGCCAGCGGACACGGCACGCCGGGCATCAGGCGGACCGGACGCAGATTGACGTATTGATCGAACTCGCGGCGGAACTTGATCAGCGACCCCCACAGCGAAATGTGATCCGGAATCTTCGCCGGCAGGCCGACCGCGCCGAAATAGATCGCGTCATGCTTGCCGATCTGCGCCTTCCAGTCATCCGGCATCATCTGGCCGTGCTTCTCGTAATAGTCGTAGGACGAGAAGTCGTAGTGGTCGAAATGCAACTTAACCCGGTGCTTCTTGGCGACTGCCTCAAGAACACGCAGCCCCTCGGGCATCACTTCCTTGCCGATGCCGTCGCCGGGGATGACCGCAATGCGATATTCCTTCGATCCACTCACGTGACTTGTCCTTTTGTGCACGACTTACGTTGAAGCTCCGCGTCGCGCGCATCGCGCCGCGCCGGATATCGTCCGTTGCATGGACCAATTCGCGCAGGCAATCAACGCTGCACCGCACGCGCCATTGCGTCATCATTAAGGCAATTTCACTTGCCGCATCAATCTGACGCAGTAGTGTTCGCCGCGAGACTGCCGAGCAAATCCGGCTGACGTGCCGGAAACGACAACCCAGAAACGCCAACAGAGGGGGAGCCATCCATGAGAGCACCGACAACGATCGCGCGGTCATTGCGCGCTTTGGCCGCCGCAACGGCTCTGAGCCTGACGGCAACATCCGCTTTCGCCGCCGATCCGATCAAGATCGGCGTCATTGCCGAAGCTCAGGCCATCGCTGGTGCATCGATTCCTCAAGGCGCGCAGCTCGCCGCCGACGAAATCAACGCCGCGGGCGGCATCGACGGACGCAAGGTCGAGATCGTGACCTACGACAACCACTCCTCCTCGGCCGACTCGGTGCGCGCCTTCCAGCGCGCGGTCAACGAGGACAAGGTCAACGCGGTGATCGGCAGCTATATCAGCGAGGTCGTGCTTGCTTTGATGCCCTGGGCGTCGCGCCTGAAAACCCCGTTCATCACACCCGGCGCTGCGTCGAACGACATCTCGCTCAATGTCCACAAGGATTATGAGAAGAACAAATACACCTTCCACGGTTACCTGACCTCGGCCGCGCAAGCGAATCTCGTCTGCGACGCCGCCAAGGAGCTGCTGGTTGACGGCATGAAGATGAAGACCGCCGTCATCATGAGCGAGGACGCCGCCTGGACCAAGCCGCTCGACATCAGCTATGAGGCATGCCTGCCGAAGATCGGCCTCAAGGTGCTCGACCATATCCGCTTCTCGCCCGACACCACCGACTTCACGCCGATCTTCAACAAGATCGAAGGCGTCAAGCCGGATGTCATCATCACCGGCATCTCGCATGTCGGCGTGCAGCCGACGGTGCAGTGGAAGAACCAGCAAGTGCCGATCCCGATGTTCGGCATTTCCTCGCAGGCAACCAACGAGACGTTCGGCAAGGACACCAACAACGCCGCCGACGGCGTGCTGTATTTCGGTGTTTCCGGAACGGGCGTCGCGGTCACACCGAAATCGCTTCCGTTCGCCGAGAGCTTCAAGAAGAAGTTCGGCAACTATCCGGGCTATGCCGGCTATACCGCCTATGACGAGGTCTATTTCATCGCCGACGCCGTGAAGCGTGCCGGCTCGACCGACGCCGACAAGATGGTGACGGCGCTGGAAGCCACCGACTGGGAAGGCACCATCGGCCGCACCCAATTCTATGGCAAGAATGACGAATTCACCCACAGCCTGAAGTCCGGCAAGGGCGTCATCACCGGCCTGATGCTCCAGTGGCAGGACGGCCAGCAGATTGCTGTCTGGCCAGCCGCAACATCCAAGGGAAAGATCAGATTCCCGAGCTTTATCAAGGTGGGCACCCACTGATCTGAACGACCGCCTCTCCACCGTCATTGCGAGGAGCCCTGACGAATTGGCCAAACCAATTCGTTCGGGCGATGCGGCAGTCTTTTTTCTCGGAGACTTTCTTCTGGTTTCTGGATTGCTCTCTACACTCGCAATGACGATACACGAAGTCGATTTCACTTGCCGCACCGATTAGTCGCGGTACTCTCTTAAGTCAGGCAGGCCAACGAGCCTGGCCAAAATACCAAGAACGACAACACACAGAGGGAACATCTATGACAGCACCGACATCCATCGCACGATCATTGCGCGCCTTGGCCGCTGCAACGGCACTCAGCCTGACCGCAACTTCCGCCTTCGCTGCCGATCCGATCAAAATCGGCGTTATCGCCGAAGCGCAGGCCATCGCAGGCGCGTCGATCCCTCAAGCCGCGCAGCTCGCCGCCGACGAAATCAACGCTGCAGGCGGCGTCGACGGCCGCCAGATCCAGATCGTCAGCTACGACAATCATTCATCCTCGGCCGACTCGGTCCGTGCTTTCCAGCGCGCCGTCAACGAGGACAAGGTCAACGCGGTGATCTCGAGTTTCATTTCGGAAGTCGTGCTCGCCCTGATGCCGTGGTCCGCACGTCTGAAAACGGTGCTGATCACCCCCGGCGCCGCATCGAATGAAATTCCGCTGGGCGTGCACAAGGATTACGAGAAAAACAAATACACCTTTCACGGCTACCTCACCTCCGCCTCGCTCGCGCTCTCGGTGTGCGACGCCGCCAAGGATCTGCTGGTCGACGGCATGAAGATGAAGACCGCCGTCATCATGAGCGAGGACGCTGCCTGGACCAAACCGCTCGACGCCGGCTACGAGGAGTGCCTGCCGAAGATCGGGCTCAAGGTGCTCGACCACATCCGCTTCTCGCCCGATACGACCGACTTCACCCCGATCTTCAACAAGATCGAAGGTGCCAAGCCGGATGTCATCATCACTGGCATCTCGCATGTCGGCGTGCAGCCGACGGTGCAGTGGAAGAACCAGCAGGTACCGATCCCGATGCTCGGCATTTCCTCGCAGGCGACCAACGAAACCTTCGGCAAGGACACCAACAACGCCTCCGACGGCGTGCTGTATCAGGGCGTGTCCGGCCCGGGCGTCGCCATGACCCCGAAGTCGGTGCCGTTTGCCGAGAATTTCAGGAAAAAGTACGGCAACTATCCGGGCTATGCCGGCTACACGGCCTATGACGAGGTCTATTACCTCGCCGACGCCATCAAGCGCGCCGGAAGCACGGACTCCGACAAGATGGTGGCGGCTCTCGAAAAGACCGACTGGGAAGGCACCATCGGCCGCATCCAGTTCTACGGCAAGGATGACCAGTTCACCCATGGCCTGAAATACGGCAAGGGGCTGCTCACCGGCATGATGCTGCAGTGGCAGGACGGCAAGCAGACGGCGGTCTGGCCGCCTGCAATCGCCAAGGGAAAAATCAAGTTCCCGAGCTTCATCAAGGTCGGCGCCCACTGATCCGGGCTCTTTCCTCTCAACCGTCCCTCTCAACCGTCATTGCGAGGAGCCCTGACGAATTGGCAAAGCCAATTCGTCAGGGCGACGCGGCAATCCAGCCTTGCTTGAGAGATGTTCTCTCTTGGTCCCTGGATTGCTTCGCCCAAATGAATTGCTCCGCAATTCATCAGGGTTCGCAAGACGGTAGAGGGGATGGAGGCTACTTCCTTATTCCTCCTGTGACGGCCATTCGGCCGCGGCGTGACTAATGCAAGCCCTGCAAATCCTCATTGATGGCTTCGCCATCAGCGCGCTCTACGCGCTCGGAGCCACCGGTTTCACCCTGATCTTCGGCGTTTCCGGCGTCCTCAACCTATCGCACGGCGCCATCATGGTCTGCGCCGCAGTGGCCGCCTGGGCGGCCGGAAGCCTGCTGCAGGTCAATCCGTATATCGGCGCACTGGTCGGTCTGCTGGTCGCAGCGATCGTATCGCTGCTGACCTACTTCCTGGTGGTACAGCCGATCCAGAAGTCGTCCCGCATCCCGAACGAGGAAAAGGAAATCTTCGTTCTCACCGGCACCCTGCTCTGGGGCATCATGATCCAGGAACTGATCGCCTATTTCTTCACCAACAACGCAAAGACGGTGCTGCCGATCATCGAAGGCGTCGTCACCATCCTCGGCGTCCGCACGCCGTCCAACGAAATCTTCACCGCCCTCGTCTGCTGCGTCGTCATCGGCCTGCTCTGGCTGCTGGTGAACCGCACCAAGATGGGCAAGGCCGTGCTCGCCGCTTCGATGAACCCACGCGGCGTTACGCTGCTCGGTCTCGAACTGAGCAACATTTACGTCGTCGTGTGGTCGATCTACGGCATCCTGGCCGGCATCGCCGGCGTGCTGCTCGGCATGTTTCTCGGCGTGTCGTCCTATAGCGTCGGCCCGCTCACCGCGAGCGCCTTCTCGATCGTCGTGCTCGGCGGCCTCGGCAGCGTCTCCGGGTCGCTGATCGCCGCCCTTGTGGTCGGCTATCTCGAAACGGTGACGGCCTACCTGATCTCGCCCGCCTATCGCACCATCCCGGCGCTGCTGCTGCTGGTCATCGTCATGTATATCCGGCCGCAAGGCCTGCTCGGGAGGCGTTGAGCATGCTGGCCTTTTTCAAATCGCGTTTGTTCTGGATCTCGCTCGCCGTCGTCCTCGTCGCATCGACGCTGCCGCTTTACGTGTCCGGCTATATTCTGGGCCTGCTCACGGTCGCTTACTACTTCGGCGTGTTCGCGATGGCGTGGGATCTCCTGTTCGGCTTTGCCGGCGAGGTCAATTTCGGTCCCACCTTCCTGATCGGCGTCGGCGCCTATACCGCCGGCATCATCAATGCGCAGTTCGGCACCTCGGTCTATCTCTGTATCGTCCTCGGCGCATTGGCCTCGGTCGTCGCCGGCCTGGTTCTGGCGCTGCCCGCGCTGCGCGTACGCGGTCCGTATTTCGGGCTCACCACGCTGGTCGCGGTACTGATGCTGCAGAACTTCATCGTGGTGTTCGCCGATCTCACCGGCGGCGAAATCGGCCTCACCATTCCCGACGTGATCTCGATCGACGCCGGCACCAATTACTGGATCGCGCTCGGCTTCATGGCCGTCAGCGCTGCCATCCTGGTCGGGCTGTCGCGCTCGCCGATCGGCCTGGTGCTGCAGGCCAGCGGCCAGGATCCCGTGCAGGCCGGTGCGCTCGGCTTCAATATCGTCAAGCACAAGCTCGCCGCCTTCATCGTCAGCGCCTTCTTCTCGGGCCTGTCCGGCGCCATGCTGGTGTTCTACTTCGGCACCGCCTCGGTCGGCACCGTGGTCGATGTCGCGGTCGGCGTGCAGGTGATCGTCGCCGCCGTGCTGGGCGGACGCCGCACCGTGCTCGGTGCGGCGCTCGGCGCCATCTTCCTGATCGTCGCCGGCGAATTCCTCCGCCCGACCGGCGAACTCGCCACCTTCATCGTCTCGGCAGTGGCCCTGCTCGCGATCCTGTTCATTCCCAACGGCTTCCTCGGAGCCGCCATGTCGCGTGAGGCCCGCAGCTGATGAATGCGAATACGAATCCTGCTCCTATCCTTGAAGTTCGTCAGCTCACCAAGCGCTTCGGCGGCCTCACCGCCGTCAAAGGACTGAATCTCGACCTTCACGGCGGCGAAATCCTCGGCCTGATCGGGCCGAACGGTTCCGGCAAATCCACCGCCATGAAGTCGATCATGGGGATCGAGCGCCCGACTGCCGGCGAAGTCCGCTTCGAAGGCGAGAATGTCGCCGGCCAGCCGGCGCACAAGATCGCCCGCAAGGGCTTCGGCATGGTGTTTCAGCACTCGCGACCGTTGAACCGGCAGACGGTGCTGGAAAACATCCTGGTCGCGCTGCTGCCGGACAGCCTGTTCATGCTGGTGGCCGACAAGGCGACGATCGAACGCGCCGAATGGATCGCCGAGCGCGTCGGCCTCGGCGACGTGATGAATCGACGCCCTCCGACCTTGCCCTTCGCAGACCTGCGCCGGCTTGAACTCGCAAAAGCCATCGCGCGCGATCCGAAGGTGGTGCTGGTCGATGAACCTTTCGCCGGTCTTACGCTGGCGGAAGTCGGCACCTTCTCCGATCTGATCCGCTCGTTCCGCGACGAAGGCCGCGCGGTCCTGCTGGTCGATCACAACGTCAAGAGCGTCTCCGCACTCGTCGACCGCGTGCTCGCCATGTATCTCGGAGAAGAAATCTGCACAGGGCGCGCCGATGAGGTGATGCGCAACGAGACTGTCCGCAAGGTCTATCTCGGCGGCAAGCTGGAGACGTCGGCACGGCCGGAAATCAACTTCAAGGACAAGGAGCCCTTGCTGCAGGTCGAGAACGTCAGCGTTCAATACGGCAAGGCGCAGGCGCTGCAGGACGTCTCGATCCATGTCCACAAGGGCGAATTCGTCTCCATCGTGGGCCTCAACGGCGCCGGCAAGACGACGCTGTTCAACACCATCTCGGGGTTTCTTCCTTACACCGGTGAAATCATCAATGCCGGCGAGAAGCTGCGCGGCACCAGCGCGGCGAAGATCGCGCGCAACGGTATCGTGCAGTGCCCCGAATCGCGCGAACTGTTCGGCGAGATGACGGTCCGCGAAAACCTTGATCTCGGTGGCCAGCATCTGTCGGACGCTGATCGCTTGAAGCACCTCGAATGGCTGTTCGAACTGTTCCCGATCCTGAAAGCGCGCCAGAGCCAAACTGCACAGACGCTGTCAGGCGGCGAGCAACAGATGCTGGCAATCGGCCGTGCCTTGATGATGCAGCCGAAACTCCTGATTCTCGACGAACCGACGCTCGGCCTCGCGCCGGTCATTCTGGAGACGTTGTCCAAGGCGCTGGAACGCCTGCGGCAGACAACGGATATCACGGTGCTGCTCGGCGAGCAGAACGTCACCTTCGCCTTGCCGCACGCCGATCGCGTCTATGTGCTGGAACATGCACGGATCGTCTGGGAAGGCGATCCCGGCCGGTTTGCAGCCGAAGCCGGCGAAGGCTACCTGTGATTTCAGCTCACGCCTGACAGGAGCCGATCATGGATCTTCATCTCCGCGGAAAGCGCGTGCTGATCACCGGCGCTTCGAAGGGGATCGGCGCGGTAGCCGCTGAGGCTTTTGCAGAGGAAGGCGCAAACCTCCGCCTCGCCGCCCGCAATGTCGAGCGGCTTGCGCAGGTGGCCGATCGCTTGCGGTCGCGTTATCAGGTCGATGTCGCGATCCATGGCACCGACCTGCGGAATCCCGACGATCTTTCAGCACTGGCCGCGGCCGCGTCCGATATCGACGTTCTCGTCAACAATGCCGGCGACATTCCCGGCGGCACCATCGACAAGGTTGACGAACCGGCCTGGCGGCATGCCTGGGAATTGAAAGTGTTCGGCTTCATCAACCTGACGCGGCTGATCTACGCGCGAATGAAAGCGCGCGGCAGCGGCGTCATCATCAACGACATCGGCGCGGCCGGCGAGAAATTCGATGCCAACTACATCTGCGGCAGCGCCGGCAACGCGGCGCTGATGGCCTTCACCCGCACGCTCGGCGGCAAGAGCCTGAAGGACAACATTCGCGTCGTCGGCATCAATCCCGGCCCGGTGGCCACCGACCGCTATGTCACGCGGATGCAGGCGCAGGCCAAAGCGCAATTGGGTGATGAAAGCCGCTATCGCGAGCTGGAGCAAAGCCTGCCGCTCGGCCGCGCCGCCAAGCCGCGCGAAATCGGCGACCTTATGGCGTTCCTCGCATCCGATCGCGCCGGCTACACATCCGGCGTGATCTACACGGTGGACGGCGGCTACAGCGCAGGGTGGTGATCGTTCACCTCTCCCCGCCTCGCGAAGCTTCGCTTCGCCGGGCGGAGAGAAGGCAGGATCAACTCAGCCCGCCCGCATGCACCCACCAGAGCGGATGGGCCAGCTGGATCGCATGCGCTGCGCGCTGCGCATCAGCGTCGTTGCCGAACAGCGCAAAACACGTCGCGCCCGAGCCCGACATGCGCGCCAGGCGGACGCCTTCGGCTGCGCCGAGCGCGGCAAGCACCTGACCGATGATCGGCTCGACCTTCAGCGCCGGCGCTTCGAGATCGTTGGTCCCGGCGCTGACGGCGGCGATCCAGTCATCCGCCGATGCGCCTTCCACCGGCCATAACCGCGCTTTCAGCACATCGGCCGGCCCTACGCGAAGCTGACCATTCTTCAGGCCAAGTTCCTGAAACACATCTTTCGTCGCCACCGGCACCCGCGGATTGACCATGACGCAGGGCAAACGCGGCAGGCTGAGCGGCATGAGATTTTCACCGACGCCGGTCATCACGCAGGCATGCGACTGCACGCAGACCGGAACATCGGCGCCGGTGAGGCGCGCGACATCCATCACGCGGGGATCGTCGAGCGCGAAATCGTTGGTGCGCGCCAGCAACCGCAACGCCGCCGCCGCATCCGCCGAACCGCCGCCGATCCCGGCGGCAACCGGCAACTGCTTGTCGAGCGCGAAAGTGCCGAAAGACAATCCTTCAACCTTTTCGGCGAGCAGACGCGCCGCCTTGACGACGAGGTTGTCGGCTGTGTCTCCGCATTCCCCCGCACGCGGTCCGGTGGCCGTCAGCGCCAAATCACCGCCCGGTGCCAGCGTCAACCGATCCGCGCAGTCGGCGAAGGCCACCACACTTTCCAGATCGTGATAGCCGTCGGCACGCCGGCCGATGACGCGCAGGGTCAGATTGACCTTGGCGCGCGCCTGTTCCTCGAAAACAGGCTGCCCCGTGCCTGCCGATGCCCCCGTCATACGATCAGCCGCCTTTGTCGTTGTCTTTCTTGTGCTCCGGCTTATCAGCCGCGGCGGCGGCCGGCGCCGCCTCGTTCAAGGCGCAGCCCTCCGGCTTGTCGCCGCCCTCCGGCACGCATTTCTCCATCTTGGCCTCGATCTTCGGCACCTCGTCGGCTTCCGGCTTCAGATCCTTGGCATGCTGCCACTGAAATTTGGCTTCCAGCTTGCGGCCGACACGCCAATAGGCGTCACCAAGGTGATCGTTGATCGTCGGATCTTCCGGCTTGAGATCGACGGCGCGTTCGAGATTCTTCACCGCATCATCGTAATTGCCGATTCGGTAGTACGCCCAACCGAGCGAATCGACGATGTAACCGTCATCGGGACGCTGCTCGACCGCGCGTTTGATCATCTTCATGGCATCATCGAGATTGATGCCCTGATCGATCCAGGAATAGCCGAGATAATTCAGCACATGCGGCTGCTCCGGCTGCAGTTCCAACGCCTTCTTCATATCGAGTTCGGCTTTGGCCCACTGCTTGGACCGTTCGAGGCAGATGCCGCGGAAATAGAAATAGACCCAGTTCGGCTTGTCCTGATTGGCCGCAACGACGTCGATCCCCTTGGTATAGGTTTCGGCGCAATCCGCGAACTTCTTGCGGCTACGCTCGATATTGCCGAGTGCCATGATCGCTTCGAGATCCTTCGGATCGTCGGCGACGACATCCTTGAGGAGCTTGATGCCCTCATCGCTCCGGTCGACCGCATCGAGATCGGTCGCCTGCTGGATGATCGCATTACGCTTGAGCGCAGAATGCGCCGGCATACGCTCATAGACCTTGATGGCCATCTGCGGCTTCTTCACGGACTCGTAAAGGTCCGCCAGCGACAACAGCGCAAGCGAATGATCCGGCTTGAGGTACAGCGCGAGCTGCAAATAGACGAGGGCCAGATCCTCACCGCCGCGGCGCGTCAGCGAGGCACCGATGCCGTACAGCGCTTCCGCTGCACCGGCCTGCGGACTCTCGACCAGCGGCGGCAGCTTCTTGCCTGCCTTGGTCTCGCGAATGTCCTCCAGCACCAGCGGGTGGCGCGCGAGCTTCTTGTCGAAAGCTTCATAAATCGCGAGCGCCGCTGCATCGTCCTTGTTGCGCGAGGTCCAGCGGCCATAGGCATCGACGACGCGCAATGCGGAATCGTCGAGCTTGTAGGCGCGCTCGAGGCGGACGCCGGCATCCTTCTGCTTGCCCGCGAGATCGAAAATCAGACCGGCGTGCAGATCCTTGAAGATCGGATACCATTCCGGGCCGGCCAGCTTGTCGATATTGGCAATCGCCGCCCTGGTCTCGCCGGCGCCATAGCTCGCCCATGAGCCGAGCAGGGTCGCGACGAGATCGGTGATGGGGCCACGAACCGACTGGTTGATGTTGGTCTGCGCGGCCGCATACTTCTTCAGCTTGAGGTCGCGCACGCCGATGACGAGGCGCGCCACGCGGTTCGACTTGTCGATGGTCAGGATGCGCTCCGCGAGCCGCACCGCCTCATCGATGCCGCCATCGGCCAGCGAGGAGATGAAGGCACGATCCAGCAATTCGTTGTTCTTCGGGTCCGTGCGCAGGGCGGACCGATAAAACGTTGCGGCCGAGGCGGCATCGCGCTCCACGCTGGCATGACGTGCAGCCAGATAGCTGCCCGCGGTGGTCATCGATTTCAGATCGTGCGCGGTCGGAAACTGCGCCGAACTGTCGCTGGCATGATCCGGGGTCTGGGCAAACGACGAAGCCGGCAGCGCCAACGAGGCGATCGTGGCGGCGGCTAGCGTCAAGCGATTGAAACGGGAGGATAACATCAAGTTCGCCTAGCTCCAGGAAACATGGGTAATCATGGGCGATATGGGCGGGGTTCGAGCACAAACACGGTCCGAATGACGAGACAGGCTCGAATGCGCTGCCGACCCGGTATAGCGCAGCGCGACAATGCCGCTTTTGGCAGTCATCCGCAAGGATCGGGGGCGCTGATGCACCAGGGAAGCCTGTCAGGTTCGAGCGACCGGATTGCGCCGCATGTTCCTGAAAACGCGCCGAGTATGGCGGCATCGTGACGGCACGTCACGATTGCCTTCACGCGGCGTTGATCTGGTTTCCTTCGCCCCGCTTGCGGGGAGAAGGTGGCCCGGCGTAGCGCAGCGAAGCCGAGGCGACCTCTCCCCGCAAGCGGGGAGAGGTTAGAAATTACATCGCCTCGTAGTTCGGGCCGCCGCCGCCTTCGGGCGGGGTCCAGGTGATGTTGCCGTTGGGATCCTTGATGTCGCAGGTTTTGCAGTGGACGCAGTTCTGCGCATTGATCTGGAAGCGCGGTTCGGCCCCCTCCTCGACCCACTCATAGACGCCGGCCGGGCAATAGCGGTTCGACGGGCCGGCGAAGACGTCGTGTTCCGACGATTTCTGCAAGGCGATGTCGGCCACCTTGAGGTGGATCGGCTGGTCTTCCTCGTGATTGGTGTTCGACATGAACACCGACGACAGGCGATCGAAGGTGATCTTGCCGTCCGGCTTCGGATACGGAATCGGCTTGTAGTCCTTGGCAGCCTTCAGCGTCTTGCGATCCGGCTTGGCGTGCGACTGGGTGCCGAACAGCGAGAAGCCGAGCGTATTGCACCACATGTCGAAGCCCGCCAGCAGCATGCCGATGCGGTTGCCGAACTTGGACAGGAAGGGTTTGACGTTGCGGACCTTGTAGAGATCCTGACCGACCGACGAACTGCGCCAGCCGTTCTCGTAGTCGGTGAGTTCGTCATTGGCGCGGCCGGCCGCCAGCGCGGCAGCGACATGTTCGGCCGCCTGCATGCCGGTGCCCATGGCGTTATGCACGCCCTTGATGCGCGGCACGTTGACGAAGCCCGCGGCGCAGCCGATCAGCGCGCCGCCGGGGAACACCAGCTTCGGCACCGACTGGTAGCCGCCTTCGGTGATCGCGCGCGAACCATAGGCCAGGCGTTTAGCGCCAACGAAGGTGTCGCGGATCATCGGATGGGTCTTCATCCGCTGAAATTCCTCGAACGGATAGAGATAGGGATTCTGATAATTCAGATGCACCACGAAGCCGACGGCGACGAGGTTGTCGTCGTAGTGGTAGAGGAACGAGCCGCCGCCCGTCTGGTCGTCGAGCGGCCAGCCCAGCGTATGCTGCACCAGACCCTTCTTGTGCTTGGCCGGATCGATCTGCCAGACTTCCTTGAGGCCGATACCGAACTTGCCGGGCTCGCAATCCTTGTCGAGCGCGAACTTGGCGATGATCTGCTTGGTCAACGACCCCCGCGCGCCTTCGGCGAACAGCGTGTATTTGCCGAGCAGCTCCATGCCGCGGGTGAAGCTGTCCTTCGGTTTGCCGTCGCGGCCGATGCCCATATCGCCGGTGGCGATGCCGCGCACCGCGCCGTTCTCGTCATACAGCGTCTCAGCCGCCGCAAAGCCCGGATAGATTTCGACACCCAGCGCCTCCGCCTTGGCGCCGAGCCAGCGACAGACCATGCCGAGCGAGGTGATATAGCAGTGGTGGTTGTTCATCAGCGGCGGATTGATGAAGTTCGGCAGGCGAATGCCGCCGGTCTCGCTGGTCAGGATGAACTGATCGTCCTTAACCTGGGTCTTGAGCGGACAATCCGCATCCTCGCGCCAATCGGGGATCAGCTTGTCGAGATTCACCGGATCGATCACCGCACCCGACAGGATGTGGGCGCCGACTTCGGACCCCTTTTCCACCACCACGATGGACAGGTCCGCATTGAGCTGCTTCAGCCGGATCGCAGCTGACAGGCCGGACGGGCCTGCGCCGACGATCACGACGTCGAATTCCATGGACTCGCGCGGCGGCAATTCTTCAGTGCTCATAATCTCGTCTCTGCCCCGTTTCCAACCCGTTCAGAACGCTTCTAAGGGCTCTTGTTTCCGATTTTTGATGGAAGAACAACCATCTTGATGCACAAGGGAGGTTTCGCCGGGTGGCGATCCCGCCCGGATGCTGGCATACCTGCAACCATCGCCATGATGCATGAACCCGCCCCCACCGTCGCGCAACTGCTCGCCTTCTATCTTGAGGCCGGTGTCGATTGCGCCTTGGTCGATGAGCCGGTCAATCGGTTGCTCGACGACGATATCGGCCTGCCGGCGCCCACCGCCGCGGCGAAACGCCCGCCGCTGGCTGGCATGCCAGCCCCTCCACCCCGGCCGGTTCCCGCACGGATCGAAGTGCCCCCCGATGTCGCCGTCGCCGCCGCCCGCGAGGCGGCGCGCACCGCCCCGACGCTGGAGACGCTGCGCGGCATGCTGGAGACGTTCGAAGGCTGTGCGCTGAAGGCAACCGCAACCCGGCTGGTCTTCGCGGACGGCAATCCGCAGGCCCGCATCATGTTCGTCGGCGAGGCACCCGGCCGCGACGAGGATATCGAGGGCCTGCCCTTCGTCGGCCGCTCCGGCAAGCTGCTCAACCTGATGATGAAGGCGATCGGCCTCGACCGAACGTCGGCCTATATCAGCAACGTCATTCCCTGGCGTCCGCCCGGCAACCGCACCCCGACGCCGCAGGAGACGCAGACCTGCCTGCCTTTCATCCAGCGCCAGATCGAGCTGGTGAATCCCGACATCCTCGTCACGCTCGGCAATCCCGCGACCCAGACGCTGCTGCAGACCCGCGACGGGATCATGAAATCGCGCGGGCGCTGGACGGACTATGATACAGGGACACGGACAATCCGCGCCATCGCCACGTTCCACCCAGCCTATCTGCTGCGCTCGCCATCCTACAAGCGGCTGACCTGGATGGATCTGCGTGCGGTGGCGAAAGCGCTGGACGCCGCGACGACGTAGCCCGCATAAGCGCAGCGATTGCGGGGCCGGCGTGTCAACACATCCGATAATCCCGCAATCGCTGCGCTTATGCGGGCTACAGGTTCCCCTTCGGCCGGATAATCGCCCAGCCGACCCGCAGCACCGGGCGGGTACCGTTAATCAGCCGGTCGAATGCCTGCGGCACTTCCGGCACCAAGCCCGGAAAGCGCGATGCGAGATCGGCAGGCGGGGTTCCCACCGTGTCCGTGGCGCGCCAGACGATCACGCCCCCGGTTTCCATGAACTTCGCCTGCGTGATCCAGGGCGTCCGTTCCGGCTGCGCATCGTTCAGCACGTGCGGACGCGATGCGCTCATGCCGATCAACGCCGCAAGCTGCGGATCGCCGGCCACCGCCTGGAGTTCGTGACCGGTGCGGCGCGCGAAGCTGTCACCGAAAAAGCGCCCGATCGCACGCGCCGGCAGCGCCGTGCGATCCTCCGGCCGGTCAAACCACGGAAACACGATAACATTGACCAGCACCGCCAGCGCCGGCGCCACAATCGCCGCGACCCACACTTTTCGCAATACACGCTGGCGTCGCAGTGTGATCAGATCCCCCGAAGCGACCACCACCGCGAGGCCGGACATCACCAGCGCAATGCCGGCGCCGCCGACCACGCTGCTCCGGCCATAGAGCGCCGCAAGCAGGCTGCCGAACAGGGCCGGCACGAACGCGCAAACATAAACATAGGCGCGGGCGGGTAAATCGACGGGCGCCCGCGGAATCACGGGCGCATCGCCGCCGGACGGCGCCAGGCGGCGCCAGTTCATCGCGGTCAGTACCCATATGCCGGCGGCAGCCGCGACGAGCCAGGCGAGCAGAAGCCCCCACCGCCACGCCTTGCCGGCGAGATCGGTCAGGATCGGCGGCGGTGGCAACACCGGTGTGCCCGAACGGATCACCCAGACGGCGTAAGGCAGCGCCAGCGCGGCGACGACCAGCATCGCAAAGAACGGGTCGAGCGACGCCAGATTCCGCCTGCCGCGGGCAATGGCCAGACCGAACAGCAGCGGCAACGGCAACAGCCACATGGCCTGCGGGGTCGTCAGCAGCAGCAGGCCGGCCTCGATGGACAGCGCAAACCAGGCATTGCGACGCCCCTGCCCGATCGCGAGCCACGCATGCAGCAGCACCATCGCCCACAGCGGGCGGGCGAGGACCAGCGGGCCGAATTCGATGCCCGGCGAGCTGAAGGCCGTCACCGTCATGGTCAGCAGCACAGCGACCACCGCCTGCGGGCCGCCGACGATGTGACGACCGAGCTGATAGACTGCACGGAACATGAGCACGGCGCAGACCTGCGCCAGCAGGTAAACGCCGAAGATATGACCACCGGCGGCACGGAAGGCGATATCGGCCAGCCAAGTGGCCAGCGGCGGCCCGAGATCGGTGCCGACCTGATATTCGCGGCCGTAAGCGAGTACGGTGGCGAGATCGCCGGGCGGCCCGCTGTACAACAGCAGCGGCACCGCGAACCACAGCAGCGCCTGACACAGAACCGCGATCCAGAACACCAGCCGCGGCCTTGCGCGGATCAGTTCGACGATCAGGGAAGCGAAACGCATGAGCGTCGGGACCGGCCTTCGGATGACAGAGGTGCAGAGGTGATACGGCGCGTGGCCCGATGAGGCAACCGCGCTCGGTCAGGCGGTGGAACCCGGGCTCGCACGCCTGGCTCGCGCGGCGGCCACCGGCGCGAACAGGATGCGGTGGTGAATGCTGGGGCCGAGTTCGTTCAGCGCGGCCAGATGCCGTGGCACGCCGTAGCCCTTGTGAACCTCGAAGCCGTAGCCGGGGCATTCCTCCGCGAGCCGGACCATCAACCGGTCGCGCGTGACCTTTGCGATGATCGACGCTGCGGCGATCGACAGCACCTGCGCGTCACCGCCGATCACGGCCTCGCAGGCGGCCGGGGTGTCGATCCTGTCACGGCCATCCACGAACACATGTTTCGGCGCGACCGGCAGCGCGGCGACGGCCCGCGCGAGCGCCCACAGGGAGGCACGCAGGATGTTGTCGCGCTCGATCCGTGCCGGCGAGGCATAGGCGACAGCGACGGACGACGTCGCGCAGATATCCTCGAACAGCGCCTCGCGCCGCGCCTCGGTCAACTTCTTGGAATCGTCGAGCCCGCTCGGAATGCATTCCGGATCGAGGATCACCGCCGCGGCCACCACCGGCCCGGCCAGCGGCCCTCGGCCCGCCTCGTCGCAGCCCGCAACCGGCCAGATGCCCTTCGTCAGCAGCGCGCGCTCACGCGCAAAGTTCGGCGGCCCGGCCGCGACAACGGACTTCCGCGGCCTGGCCGCCTTGGTCTTTGCCGTCGTCCCTGTCGGCGTGGCTTTGATGTCCCGAATCATGACCGGATCGTGCGCATCCTGCCTGAACGACGCAACCGGGAACCCGCGCGAGCGTCGGTTGGTGCTGGGCCGAGCACAAAAGAAGCTCCGGAGGTATCCATATCGATCAGCGATTTAAGGTGCTGCCCGGCTCGTGCCCCCAGGCAAATCAGGATGTGATTTTGATAACTGTTTGTCACTGGCGATCAGGTCAGGCGCCATAAAAAAGCGGAGAAGGGGTCGCCTGCCGGCTCTGGTTTCCGGCAGGCGCCCCTTCCCCGAGTTGCTCCCAAGATTGCGAGACCTTCAGGAGTAAACTTCAACTTTGTCTCGGCTCTGCGACGCCCCACGCCAAGAGGCGCGCTGCATCGCGTCCGGGACACGAGAGAATTAAAACAAATTCAGTTGCTGCCCCGCCCCGGCCGGCTTCTCGAAATGGTCGAGCGTGAGTTTGGAGCGCCGCTTGTTGAGGCCGAGCTTGCTGCAGGCGATCTCGAAACGGCGACCGATCATCCAGGCCATCGGCCCGGTACCCTTCATGCGCGTACCCCATTGCGAATCGTAATCGCGGCCGTCGCGCATCTCGCGGATCAGCGTGAAGACATGGCGATAGCGGTCCGGATAATTCGCCATCAGCCATTCGCGGAACAGGTCGCGCACCTCCAGCGGCAGGCGCAGCAGCACATAGCTTGCTTCCTTCACACCGGCATGGGCGGCGGCGTCGAGGATGCGCTCGATCTCGCTGTCGTTCAGCGCCGGGATCACCGGCGCCACCATCACCGTGGTCGGAATGCCGGCCTCGGAAAGCTGCCGCAGCGCCTCCAGCCGCTTCGGCGGCGTCGAAGCACGCGGCTCCATGGCGCGCGCCAGTTTCGGATCGAGCGACGTCACCGACAGCGCCACCTTGGCGAGGTTGCGCTTCGCCATCCGCGCGAGAATATCGATGTCGCGCACCACCAGCGCCGACTTGGTGACGATGCCGACGGGATGGCCGGTCTTCTCCAGCACTTCGAGAATGCCGCGCATCACTTGGCGCTCGCGCTCGATCGGCTGATACGGATCGGTATTGGTGCCGATCGCGATCATCTTCGGCTCGTATTCCGCCGCCGACAGCTCCTTCTCCAGCAGCGCCGGCGCATCCGGCTTCACGAACAGCTTCGACTCGAAATCCAGCCCCGGCGACAGACCGAGATAGGCGTGGGTCGGCCGCGCGAAGCAATAGACGCAGCCATGCTCGCAGCCGCGATAGGGGTTGATCGACCGATCGAAACCGATATCCGGCGAGTCATTGCGGGTGATGACTTTTCGCGCGGTGTCCATGGCCACCGTGGTCTTGAACGGCGGCAGGTCGTCGAGGCTGTGCCAGCCGTCGTCGAAGGCCACCCGCGCCTCCGCCTCATAGCGGCCGCTCTCGTTGGATTGGGCGCCGCGACCGCGCCGCCGCCGGCGGTCGATCGCGACCTCGATCGCCGGAAACGGCGACGGGATTCCCGCGATCTCGGACGGCGCGGGGGCAGTCGGTTGTTTGAGAAGTGCGGTGCTATGATTCATGAAGCCAGGCTAGCAGCTTCACGGAACAAATCAAGAACAAAGACAAGACCGATCCGCATCGCCCACAGCTTCGCTGTGGTACCACCATAACATCAACGGCTGCATGCAGTATGACGGCATGATAGCGCAGCCGCACAAACCTTGAGGTCTTATCCACATCCATGCTGAGCGTGATCATCCCGACAGACGGCATCGAACAGCCCGCGGTGGCCACGTTGGCGGCACTGGTGCCGGGCGCAACGGCGGGCGTGATCCGCGAGGTACTGCTGGTGGACCGCGCCGGCACCGGCGCGATCGAACGTGTGGCTGATGTCGCCGGCTGTGGCTTCATCGCCTGCATCGGCTCCCGGGCCGGGGCGATGGCGGCCGGCGCCAAGGCGGTACGTTCTCCCTGGCTGATGTTCCTCCACGCCGGCGCCGTGCCGGATGCAGGCTGGATCGAGGAGACCCGGCAATTCATTCAAAGCGTGGCCGCCGGCAGCCGGCCCCGTGCCGGCATTTTTCGCCCTGCGCGCTCGCCGTATGACGAACCGAGTTTCCGTGACGGCGTGAAACACCTGTTCCGCAAGATCACCGGCTCCAGGGCCGATCAGGGCCTGCTGATCGCACGGGACCACTATGAACGGCTCGGCGGCCACGCCGATGCCCCCGGCGCCGAAGCCCGGCTGCTCCGAAAGCTCGGCCGTTCGTCACGCACCATCCTGCGCAGCCGAATCATAACGGTGGCGTAGCCCGGATGAAGCACTGTCCAGAACCGTCGCCTCGGACAGACTTTGATCGGCGAGACGTGAGAGCCGATGCTGTAACCGCAAAACTCCTCTGTCATCGCCCGGCTTCGATCGGGCGACCCAGTACACACCGACGTCCGCGTTCAACAACTGACGTCCGTATCTACTGGATCCCCCGCTTTCGCGGGGAATGACAGCCTGCATCATTCGAGGAAAGCGGCTCTAAGCCGACGCCCCTTTCGCCTTCGGGCGACGCAGGTGCTCATCAAGGCGCGGCATGATCTCGACGAAATTGCATGGCTTCGTGCGATAGTCCAGTTGCGCCTTGAGGATGCCGTCCCAGCCGTCACGGCAGGCGCCGGGCGATCCCGGCAGGCAGAAGATGAAGGTC
>Ga0153956_1000769_pt1 | contig 33354 bp, 22 predicted proteins | sample TSFL040MetaG_FD_104704 | JGI IMG/M metagenome (GOLD analysis project Ga0153956, IMG submission 104704) | Attine ant fungus gardens microbial communities from Florida, USA - TSFL040 MetaG | ecosystem: Host-associated > Fungi > Mycelium > Unclassified | place: USA: Florida, Wekiwa Springs... | reverse complement strand
TGGGCACGAGCCCCGATGATGGCAACGCGGACGGCTCGACGACGGGCCCGTTCGACATTGCCGGTCCGGCGGTGGTGTCGGGCTCGGTTTCAGGCGCGGTGAACTTCGGCGCCGACGGCGAGGGCGGGTTCAGCTTTGCGTCGGACGCGGCCTCGACGCTGCAGAACCTTGGCTTGACGTCGAACGGTGGCGCGCTGAGCTATACGATGGTGGGCGACACGCTGGTCGCCTATGTCAACACTGCACTGGGCGGCTACCAGCCGGTTCTGGACCGTCTGGTGTTCACGATGACACTCGACCCCACCTCGGGCGAGTTCGTATTCAGCCTCAATGATCAGCTCGATCATGTGAAGCCTGCCCCTGGCACAGCCGACACCAACACCGATCTTCAAGGTGCCCATGGTTCGGTAAGCGGCCTCGACTTCGGCTCGCTGATCGTGGCGACGGATGGCGACGGTGATAGCGTGACGCTGGACGGCAAGCTCACGATCGAGATCACCGACGACATTCCCAAGATCATCTCGTTCGAGGCGACCGGCAATACGGTGACGATCGACGAAACGGCGGGCAAGCAGAGCAACGACACGACGTCGGGCACGGTCGTGAGTCTGTTCCAGCATGTGTCGCATGTCGGGCACGATCCGGACATGGCGGCGCAATATGCGACCAACAGCAAGGCGATCGTGTCGGGCTTGTATGTCTCGGGTGCCGACGATACCGCGCATGCGACGATCTCGCTGATTATCGACCACAATGGAGTCGATTCCGGTCTGAAGACAACGGACGGCCACCACATCTATCTGTTCAATGAGGACGGGATCATTGTTGGCCGTATCGACGGTGACGGCCACGGCGTAGCCGCCGGCGGCAGCGATGCGGATGTGGCGGCGTTCGCGATTTCGATCGATCAGTCGGGCCACATCAGCGTGGCGCAGTACCTGTCGATCCAGAACAGCGATACCGGCGACAACAACGACGCCATGACGCTGGGATCGTCGACGATCTCGGCGCAGCTGAGCGTGACCGATCACGATGGTGACACCGTCATCAGTTCGGTGGTGATTGGCAACGATATCCATTTCAACGACGACGGCCCGAAGGTTGTCGATCCTACGCATGGTGTGACGTATCACGCGGACGAGGGCGACATTGTTACGACCCGGTCGCATGGCACGAGCCCCGATGATGGCAACGCGGACGGCTCGACGACGGGCCCGTTCGACATTGCCGGTCCGGCGGTGGTGTCGGGCTCGATCTCAGGTGCAGTGAACTTCGGCGCCGACGGCGAGGGTGGATTCAGCTTTGCGTCGTCCGCGGCCTCGACGCTGCATGACCTGGGCCTGACATCGAACGGCGGCACCCTGAGCTATGTACAGGATGGCAATACGCTGATCGCCTATGTCAACGTCAGCGGACCGTTTGGTATCGGCAACAGCGGCTACCAGCCGCTTCTGGACCGGACGGTGTTCACGATGACACTCGACCCCACCTCGGGCGAGTTCGTGTTCACGCTCAATGATCAGATCGATCATATGCCGGGCGATGGCCACAACACAGCACTTCAGGGCGCGAGCGGGCCGGTCGGCGGCCTCGACTTTGGTTCGCTGATCGTGGCGACGGACGGCGACGGCGACCACGTCACGCTGGACGGCAAGCTGACGATCGAGATCACCGACGATGTCCCGCAGGTTTCGTTGTCGGCTAATCCGCTCGCTCTTGTGGGCATCGACGAATCCGCCGGCTCACAGGATGGATTCCTCGGTTCGCCGCCGAACGATACGACCTCTGGCACCGTGCGCGGTGTATTCGCGGCACTTGAAACGGCTCACTCAGGCATCGATCTCGGTAACGATACCGACATCGCTCACGCGGTGGCAGGTTCGCCCGCGATTGCTTATGCGCAAAGCCCGCTGTCGGTCGTTCTTCCTCCTGCTATCAATCCCGGCGCTGACGGCTTGGCGCATGTTGCCTATTCGCTGACGGTTGCATCGGCTGGTGTCTATTCCGGCGTTCAAACCACTGACGGGCACAACATCTATCTGTATGTTGACGCGGCGACGGGCCTCGTCGTGGGCCGTGTTGGCGATACCGATTCAGCTCACAACACCCCCAATCCCGACGGCACTATTGCCTTCGCCATCGCGATCGAGTCGGATGGTCAGCTCGATGTCGCGCAATATCTATCGCTGAAGGAATTCAACACCAACAGCAGCAACGAAACAGTCTCGCTCATCGACGGCGCGATCAAGGCAGTTGTCACCGTGACCGATGGCGACGGTGACGTCGCGACCGACGCGGCTAATATCGGCAGCCATATCGTGTTCTACGACGATGGTCCGACTATCAAAAACGTCGCGTCGGACAAGGCTATCCTCGATGACGAGGACACGACGCTCGACCCCGCGGTCGAAGTGCAAAGCGGCCCCGGCGACGACGGCCATGGTGTCATGTCGACCGGCAAGATCAATTTCGATGCGGGCTCGGACGGCCTGAAATCGATCGAGGTGCACGGCATCGACGGCCTGAAGGCGATCTATGTCGACGCCAACGGCATCGGGCACCCGGAAACCGTCAACTTCACCTGGACGGCCGACGGCTCGGGTGGCGGTACGCTCAACGGCACCATGCACACGCCGGACGGCGACCAGGATGTGCTCACCGTCACCGTGGATTCGAGCGGCAACTACACGTTCAACCTCATCGCGCCGCTCGATCACCCGGGGCATGACGCCGACGGACGGAACAACGGCCCCGAGACCTCATACGAGGACAACCTTAATCTCGGCTTCGGCTTCACCGTCACCGATGGCGACAACGACACCGCGACCGGCACGATCCACATCAATGTCGATGACGACAGCCCGCTGGCACAAAACAATTCGGTCAGCGTCACCCTCGACGAACCATCGCCGGCCGCTGGTGTCGAAATCGTCGGTCAGCAGACATTCAATTTCACCGATATTTTCCCACCAACGCAGTCCGTCCATCAGGACAACGTGACGCTCGCGGTCAACGAAGGCATGAACTTCGGTCAGGCGTTCGGCACAGAAATCACGATTACCGCGGATGCTGGAAAGTCGTTTTCACTGACGAATTTCGAAATTGGGCTGAACGGTTCGTATGCAACATCGCACGTCACCCTGACGGCGACCGACGTCAACGGTATTACCGAAACGCTTGTGATTGATGTTGGCTTTGTCGGCTCCATCGGATCATCACTGCCGACAACCTTCGATCCGGCTGGCACGGTATTCGATCCCGCCGGTCATCCCGCGTCGGGCTTCGATCCGCAACAAATTACGACGTTCACGATCGACCGTGACATCACCAGCGCCGATCGCGTCATCGTCGACAACTTCCAGGTCAACGAGACCGCGCCCGGCGGCGTAACGGCGGGCCCGGTCGAGGCGACGGCGGATCTCTCCGGCCTCGTGCAATTCGGCGCCGATGGCGAGCATGAAGGTGGCGGCTTCGCGCTGAAGACCTTCACGGAGAAGGCGTTCGGCACGCTCACCGTGGATGGCGAACAGGTCTATATCAAGTCGGACGGCACAACGCTGACCGGCTATACCCACGACAATGCTGAAGTCTTCACGCTGACCGTCAACGGCCACGACGCGGTGTTCACGTTGAATACCGGCCTCGATCATGGCGCGCAGAATCAGGTCGCGCTCGATTTCGGCAATTATATCACCGCGACCGATGGCGACGGCGATCAGATCGTGCTTGCCGCAAATGCCGTGGAATTTAAGGTCAACGATACAAGTATTCCGCCACTCGTCGCCGGCAACGACGTCACCGGCATCGTCGAGGAGGAGCAACTCGGCCATCTCATCAACCCTGTATACCCGTCGTCCGGTATCGGCAATGAGGATACCGGCTCGGCATCCGGCAACGACCACGATACCGGCACGATGTCGCCGGGGTCCGACGTCACGACCAATGCCGCGACCGGCACACTCAGCGTGACCGGCGGGAAGGGACCGTATTCATTCGAGTTCAGCACTGGCATCGACGGCCATCAAGCGGCCTTTACCGACGGCTCGGCGGTAACCTCCGGCGGACAGCCAGTTCTCTATAGCATCCAGGGCACGACGCTGATCGGCTACGTCGACAGTGGAGCCGCGGGTTATACCGCAGGGACCGATCACGTCGTCTTCACGATCACGCTTGGTAGTGCGACCAGCACCGACGGCAACGACGGCTACACCTTCACGCTGTACGATCATCTCGATCATGACGGTGTGCAGTACGGTGACGACAAGGAAGGAACACTGTCGCTCGATCTTTCCGGTTTCGTGACAGTCACGGATAGTTCGGGCGTCAACGGCCCGGTCACGCTCAACGGCACGATCGGCGTCATCGACGATACGCCGATCGCGGTCGGCGGCATCGTCAATGAAGGGACCGTCCATGAAGACGGCCTGACCGGCCTTTCTACCGGCAATCCTGACCCGGGCAGCAACGCCACCTCCATAACGATCGAAGCCACCGATCTCACCGGGCTCGTTTCGTTCGGCGCGGATGGACGCGGCACCCTTGCGCTGACACAGTCGCTTTCGGGCGCGGTTGAAACGACGAATGGCGCCACGCTTCTCTCAAAGGGTGTGGAAGTTCATTACGCCACTGATGGCTCCGACATCATTGGTGTTGCGGGCTCGCGGGAGGTGTTCCGCCTGCATGATAACGGCGACGGCACGTTTACCTTCACGCTGAAAGACCAAGTCGATCACGTTCCGAATCTGCCGGCTGACGATGACACGCAAACGCTAGCAATCAACCTGGCTTCTGCTTTCACGGCGACCGACGGTGATGGCGATAGCGTGCAGCTCACGAACGGCACGCTCGCTGTGAATATTCAGGATGACATTCCCTATTTCGGGACGACGACCGATGCGACGGTCACGCAACTTCACACCGTGGTTGGCGGAACTTTCGATTTCCACATTGGTGCTGACGAACCGGCTTCGTTCACCGTGACACCGCCTACGATCAGTGGCGTGGACGTCAGCGAGAGTACCGATCAGAACGGCGTCATCACCCTCACCGGTACATTCCACGACAGCGGTAATCCGTACTACGTCCTCACCGTCAATCCGAACGGTACCTATACGTTCGAGCTCGATGGTTTTCCGACGACAACAACGACTCTCGATCCGGTTAATCTGCAACAGAGCCCAGGCTTTGGCCCGCTGCTGGAGAAGGATTACGACGGGTTCACGCTTCTGTCTGACCAGGGTCTCAACGGCTCGGCCCAAGGCGTCGGCGTCGGGAGCAATAGAATCGAGGGCGGAGATCACCTGACAGTCCAATTCGACCACGCGATGACTGCCGCGAATCTGGATATTGGTTTTAACGGTAGTGGCACACTGACGCTCACCTGGAAGGCAATCGACAGTGCGACCGGCCAGTATGAAACCGGCAGTACTCCGTTCTCCAATAACGGTACGCTGACAATCGATATTCTCGGCCATCATCAGAGCGCTCTTGGTGATCCAAACGCCACTGACATCACGCATTTCGACCAACTCGTGATCGTGGCGAGTGGCCCTAGCAACGCACATGGCATTATCACCAGCATCAGCGGTACCGAGATCACCGAGAACCACAACCCTGGTCCGTTCGATTTCACGCTAAACGGCACTGATTACGACGGTGATTCCGCCAGTGGCATGATCAATATCAACGTTGATGTTCATGGGGATACCCCGCCGACGAGCACAGAGCCGCCGGCGATCCATCACGTGGACCCGGGCGTCTATTATGCCTTCACGAATGACGGCCTGACGCCGAACGATATTGCTTTTGACGCGCATTCGCTATTCAGCAGCAATAATCCGATGACGTTCCAGTATACCCTGGTTTCCGGGTCGGATAATTGGCTGACCGTGACGGATGGTGCGGCGGGCACCGTCACGGCCAATGATGTGGGCGGTTACGGCCCGAATGCGGCGACGGGAGCCACGATCTTCATGATCGAGGCGACAGACAGCGTCACGCATCTGAGCTCTTTTACCTATGTCGCCTTTACCGCGCTTGGCGGCACGACTTGGGGCGCTGCCGGATTTGACCAAAATGCTCAGGGCAATCTTTATGATGGCAACGGCTTCCTGAGTTCCGGCAATAACGGGAGTGTCTATATCGCGGCTGATGGCGGCAGTACCATCAACGGGAGCAACTGGGCCGACGCGATCTATGGCAGCGATAAGGCGGACATCCTCTCTCCGAGTAATGCCAATGGCGGAGCCAACTATGTCAATGCTGGGGGAGGCGACGATATCGTCAACGGCGGAAACAACATGGATGTGATCCTCGGTGGCGATGGTAACGACACCATTCACGGATACGACGGCGACGACATCATCATGGGCGATGCTGGCAACGATACCTTGTATGGCGATAACAACAATGACCTGATTTACGGCGGCGCGGGCAACGACATTTTGTCCGGCGGCGACGGCGACGACATTCTGTCCGGCGATCTTGGAAACGACACGCTGACGGGCGGGAAAGGTGCAGATACGTTCGTGTTCGCGGAATCCGGCGAGGCCAACAAGGACATCATCACTGACTTCAATGTTGGGAGCGGCAACTACATTGCCAATGAGGATAAGATCGACCTGTCGTCCTTGCTCGAACATCTCTATGGCGCGGGTAACGCCACGGCTAATGATGTGCGAATGATCGCTGACCCTAACGACACGCATAACATCGCAGTGCAGGTTGATGTCGACACCAGCTCGGCGGGACAGTCGTGGGAGAACGTGGCAGTCCTGACGAATTACAACCAAGCCGGTCATCAGGTGAACGTCGTGCTCGATCACATGACCAACCAGTCGCATATCTATACGGTCTGATCGGCTTGTTTTGATGCAAACCAAAAGGGCGCCTGGCGGCGCCCTTTTTTATTGTCTGCGTGACGCGCTCACATCAGCAACGGCAATTCTCCGATCGTACCGCCCGCGGGCGCTGCGCTAACCTCGACGCCGGTCCACTCGGCCGGGCTGATCGCGTCGGCGGCGGGCAGAGCGTCGGCCTCACCATCGGCTGCGCCGCGCTTCGCGTAAGGCGTTGCGAACAGCTGCACGCCGCGATGATTGATCGCAAACAACGGCGTGAAGGACGATATTTGATTGTCCTCGCGCACGAGCGCGCTGCGGTTATCCATGATCAGCCACTTGCCGTCATGATGTACGGCGAGCACCGCGTGGTCCTCGCGCACGGCGCGATCCCGCACCAACACGAGCCGCAGGTCTTCGGCGACAAAACCCATTTCGCTCAACGCGACGTATTTGGCGATGGCGTAATCTTCGCAGTCGCCCTGACCGGTTGCGAAGGAAGCGAGTGCCGAACTCCAGCGGTCGGCGATGCCATGCTGCATGTTGTCGCTGACATAGCGGATGGCAAGATTGACGCCCTGGTTGATATCCTCGAGCTGCGCGCGGCCACTTTTCGTTTTCGCCGATGTCACGAGACGCGCGAACTGCGCAGCGGCGGGGGAGCAAGCGTTCGCGTCGTTCTGACAGCGATGCAGGTTTGCCGCATCCTTGGCCATGTCGGCTTCAAGCCCGCGCCACTTGCGCCACAGCGCGCCTTCCGGTGCACGGAATGCGAACAGACCGAACGGTTCCGGACCATTTACCGGAGCGATCTGAACAGAGGGCGTATCAGTTGCAATGCCGGGTGGCGTCAATGAGGCCAGTTCAACATCGCCGGACGAGGCCGCATTCGGGTTTGCACGACCTTTGGCGGCGTCGAGCTTGGCGAGAACACCGTTGATGGTAAAGAACTTCGCCTGCGGCGGCGCCACTGGGGCGTCGTCGAACCGCAAGACATGATCGGACGCTTGTACGTTACCGCGTGCACGCGCCGCGGATTCCGTGGCGGTGCCGGTGAGCAGCAGCATGCCGCTCAGCGCGGCAACACCGGCGGCGAGGGATTTGGACACCCTTGAGACAGGCGACATTGTTGACGGCCCCGTATTGCGGGATCGTCAGCCGGCGTTTACGCGCCGTACTTCGTCCCGTCTGTTATCGGGACCAGTGTTAGGGGCAGGCCGCTTCGCGAGCGTTAAATGCGCTTAAGGCGTGGAACTATTGTCGAAAGCGCGGTCAATCGGGGCTTTTCGGAAATGTTCGGATTTGAGGAAACCAGATCCATAAAACATTAACGATACGCCGCCGCCAGAGGCAGCGCGGCAATCAGCGCTCGCGCAATGCTTCGTCGCGCAGCATGCGGGCAGGCTTCATCATGTAATCGAGCACCGATTTTTCGCCGGTTTGTACTTCGAGCGTCGCCACCATGCCGGGAATGATGGGAAGAGGGTGCTCCGCCGTACCGAGATGGTTCTTTTCGGTACGCACGATCACGCGATAAAAGCTCTCGCCTTTCTCGCCGCGCTGTTCGGACTTGTCGTCGACGATGGAGTCGGCGCTGATTCGCTCGACCTTGCCTTTCAACGAGCCATAGACCGATGAATCATAAGCGGTGATCTTCACTACGGCGTTCTGCTGCGGACGGATGAAGGCGATGTCCTGCGGGCGGATGCGGCCCTCCACAAGTAACGAGTCATCCAGCGGAACGATGTCCATCAAATTGGCGCCGGGTTGCACCACTGCACCAACGGTCGTGACATTGAGCTTGTTGATGATGCCGTTGACCGGCGATTTCAGGTCTGCACGGCGAACACGGTCCTGCGCGGACTTCGTGGTCTCCTCGAGAACGGCGAGGTCGGCGCGCGACTTCGCGAGATCTTCCTCGGCCTGCGAGCGGAATGCGGCCCTGGTGTTAGCGATGCGCGATTGTGTCTCCGCGAGCTGGCCGCGCATATCGGCCTCCTGCCGCTGAAGGCGTAGCATTTCGATTTCGGGGACAACCTTCTGGGTGTACAATTTCTGCGTCAGTTCGACCTCCCGGCCGAGCAGTTTGAGCGAGTCGGACAACCGCGTGGCCTGCTGCGTGAGAACGTCGACATCCTGCGCGAGCTTCTTGGTCCGCGCCTCGAACACGTTCTGCTCGGTCTGCACGGCTTGCGGTGCGCGCTCGATCAGACTCGCGGGGAAGGTAATCTGCGGCAGCCCCTGCACCTCGGCTTCAAGGCGCGCGACCCGTGCGGCGTTGGCGAAGCGGCGCTCGCGCACCTCGCCGAGATCGGCCAGAAACTTGGTGTCGTCGATCCGCATCAACACCTGGCCCTGTTTGACGATGTCTCCTTCCTGAACGAGAATTTCCTGAACGATGCCACCTTCCAGGCTTTGCACCACCTGCAATTGCCGCGAGGGAATGACCTTAGCGTTGCCGCGCTTGACTTCATCGAGCACCGCGAAATGTGCCCAGATCAAACCGACGATCATCAACGCAATCGTCGTTGCCAGCAAGATCAGCGAGGCGCGGGGCGTTTTCAGTTCGGCCGCAGCCCGCACATCATTGGCGAAGGAAAAATCAGAACTTCGCATTGGCTGCTGTCTGGGGCTGGGGCTTGGGATTGGGTTTGGCGCCGCCTTGCGCCGCTGTATTCTGAAGACGCGCGATTACGAGGTCGCGCGGACCATCGGCAACGAGCTTGCCCTGTTCAAACACCATGAGCCGGTCCACCAGCGCGAGCAGGGACATGCGATGGGTCGAGACGATGACCGTCATGTCCTTTTCCTTGAGCGCCTTCAACCGCTCCAGAAATTCGGCTTCGCTGCGTGTGTCGAAGTGCGCCGTCGGCTCGTCAAGGAATAGCACCTGCGGTTTGCGGATCAGTGCGCGTGCCAAGCCAATCGCCTGCTTCTGGCCGCCGGACAGGCTGCGGCCGCCTTCCGCGATCGGCAAATCGTAACCGAGCGGATGGTGAGCCGCGAACTGCTCGACGCCGGCAAGGCGCGCGGCCTCGAGGATTTCAGCGTCGGTCGCGGCCGGATAGCCGAGCGCAATGTTGTCGCGCAGTTTGCCGAAGAACAGGTCGGTGTCCTGCAACACAAACCCGACGCCACGGCGCAGGTCCGCCGGATCGAATTGCCGCAGGTCGACGCCATCGATCAGCACGCGGCCCTCGTCGGGCTGATAGAAGCCCGAGATCAGGCGGCCAACCGTGGTCTTGCCCGAACCGATCCGGCCGATGATGCCGACGCGTTCGCCCGGATTGATCTTGAAGGAAACGCCGTCCAGTGCATTGACTGACGCATTGGGATATTTGAAGCGGACGTTGTCGAAGGTGATGGACTCACCCTTGACCTCGCGAGCGATGTAGGTGCGACCCACCGGCCGCTCGCGCTCCAGCGACATCAGCTTGTCGATCGAACGCATCGAGACGAGCGTCTGCGTCGCGCGGGTGATGACGGCGGCAATGCCTGCGATCGGCGCGAGCACACGCCCCGCCAACATGTTGGCGGCGATCAGCGCACCCATCGACAATTTGCCGTCGAGAATGAGAAACACGCCGACGACGATCATCATCATGCTGGTGAGCTGCTGCGCCGTGCTTGCGGCGGTCAGCGACAGGGTCGACCAGAAGTGAACGTCCTCGCCGGAGCGCGCGGTCGCAGCAACCGAACGCTCCCACGCATTCTGCATCTTGGCCTCGGCACCGGAGGCGCGAACCGTTTCGATATAAGAAAGGCTCTCGACCAGGACGCCGTGGCGGGCGCTGGATTCGGCCTGCAGGCGGTTGACGGCGCCGTTAAGCGGACGCTGCAGGAGCACGCCGACCAGAACCATGAGCGGCAGCATGGTCATGGGAATCCAGGCCAGCGGGCCTGCGATGATGAACAAGACGACGATGAAAATCAGCGCAAACAGAAGGTCGGTCGCCGACACCACCGTGCCGGAGGTGAAGAAGTCGCGCACGGAATCGAAATCGCGCATCTGGTTGGCGAGAATGCCGACCGATTGCGGCCGCTGCGCCATCTTGATGGATAGGATGTGCTCGAAGATCTCCGCCGCCAGCACAACATCGATCTTCTTGCCGGTGACGTCGATGATGCGGGCGCGCACGGTGCGCAGGATGAAATCGAACAGGATCGAGAGGCCAAGGCCAATCGCCAGCGCGACCAGCGAGGGAATGGCACCGTTCGGAACCACACGATCGTAGACGTTCATCGTGAACAGCGGCGCCGCGAGAGCCAGCAGGTTGACGATCAGCGCGGCGAGGGCGACGTGGCGGTAATTAGCGCCGAAACGCCGGACCACCGACCAGAACCAGTGCTTTCCCGGTACTCCGCCCGCAGCCGCGACACGATCCGTGGTCATGGTGATCGGCCGCAGGAGGAAGGCATAGCCGAGATAATCCCGCTCCATTTCCTGGATCAGGAGTCTCTCGCGCTTTCGGGTCGAGGGATCGATGATCTCGATGGTTTCGCCATCGGTCGAAAGCAGGACGCGCGTGGTGCGGTCGTGGAAGATCAGCACCGCAGGCAGCACGAGCGAGGGAATGTCGGCGAGGTCGCGCTTGGTGGCTTCGACCTCAAGCCCTGCACGCGTGGCGGCACGCGAAAACAGATTGGGCGTTAGCTGATCGTTCTCGATCGGCAGACCGGCCAGCAGCGCATCGCGCGTAATCGCCCGGCCATGATGGGCGGCGATGAACAGAAGAGCGTCGGAAAAGGAATCGTACTCGGCTCGAGATTCAGCCTTGGGATCATCCGGGACAGGCTGAGGACCGGGCAATGGCGAGCGGATCGGCTGCCCCGGTGGAAACGCATCACGCGCCTGAAGATTCACGATCCTGGTCCTTTGGCTGACCCATCAGCCAGTGGTGACGACCTCAACTGATCGCCGTCATTCCCGGCCTCAAAATTCGTCCCCGGAAAAGCTGGGGCCGCGCAGACCGTGATCCGATCCGCACCAATATTTAGGCTATTTTTAGCCTTTCGGCGGACCGGACGGGTTAATTGGACCAGTCTTTCAGGGGTTAGTCTTAACGTCCCGAACAGTGGTGTTGAACCAGGCCGGCACCGATGAACGTGTCTCCGTGAACTCGGTCGCGGCAAAGGACAGGGCGTTGCTCGAACCGGTCTGGTTCGAGGAACGCAGGTCGGCCGGCTTTGGAGAGCGGCTTTGCTCGAGCCATGCCGGATTACGGCCGTTCTGGATGGTTGGGGTGGGCGACCAGATCTGCCAGCGGTCACCGGAATTCACGATGGCACCGGCAGCCTCGGTATACGGAACCGCTGACGGGGTGCCCGCGACATTGAGCGGGTTCGACCCCGTCGACGGCAGCTTCCAGATGAACGGGGCGATCTTGGTCGGGAACGGCCCGAACGCGACCTGATCGAGCGGCGCGGCTTCAACCGGCGGTGGCGCTTTCAGGTACTCTAGCAGGGTGCCCATCGCGGCCAGCAACTGGTAGTCAGCAAATACGATGACGCCGCGCGACGAGGTCAGGGAGACAGCTGCGTTGAAATACTGGTTCTCGGCATTGAGCAGATCAATCAGCGAGCGCTGGCCGAGTTCGTATTCCTTCCGGTAGGCGTCGATCGCCTTGCGGTCGGCGGCGAGCTGCCGAGTGAGGGCTGCGATACGGCTCAGGGTGATGGTGCGCGCGGACCATGCCTTGTCGATCGATTCCAGTGCATCGCGCTGAAGCCTGGCATGAGCCATATTCTGCTGATTGTAGCGCTCCGCCATTTCGGTGCGCCGCCAGGTGTCCTGGCCACCGCGGAAGATATCCCACGACATCACGACCTTGCCGGACACGTCGTCACGGCGGCCCTGATAGGTGTCGGAATCGATACCCCGCGAAGCACGACCCTCGAGGGAGACGGTCGGCACAAACGAACCGGCCGTGGCATGGAAGGCATGGCGGGCCGCATCAGTGTCGGCCTGGGAGGCTTGAAGCGTGGCATTGTGGTGTATTGCCACCGCCAGCGAAGACTCCTTGCTGGTCGGCATGCCTTTCAGCGTGCTGGGGAATCGCAGGTTGAATGGCTCGACGCCGACAACCTTGCGATATTTCGCGCGGGCATCCTCAAGGCTGCGTTCGAATTCGAACAGTGCTGCCTTTGCAGCCTCGACGCGTTCCAGCGCCTGCTGCAGGTCGCCCTCACCCGAGCGGCCGCCCTTGTAGCGGGACTCGACGTTGCTGAAGATGGCTTCGTGATTGGCGACGTTCTGGCGTGCAAGTTCGACGAGCCGGATGTAACGAACGACGTCGATATAAGCTTCTGCGGCGTCCAGCGCGATCAATTCAGTGCGTTCGCGGACACGGAAGGCCGAGGCGTTGACACGTGCCGACTGACGCCAGACTTCGTTGATCGAGGTGAATCCATCGAACAGCAACTGACGGACAACGATGGAACCATACCGGCCGTGCATCGTGGTGCCGCTGCCGGGGGGAGGGACGGGGATGTTCTGGGTGAACCGCTCGGGGCCTGCGTTGGCTTCGAGACGAACCTGCGGCAGCAGCGTTCCCTGCGTCTGGCGCAACTCGCTCTCAGTCGCACGGCGATTCGCCGATGCTTCACCGACGCCAGGGTTGGTCTGAATCGCCTGCTTCAGAGCGTCGTTGATCGAAAACGGCTGGGCATGAGCTCCAGACACGCCGAACGATAGGGCAAGCAAAGATGCCGATAAAATAAATTTCATAAAAACAGTCCCCACTAACGAGACATTAACTCGGCGCAAGACTTCAAACAATGGCGCGATTGTGAACGGAGCGTCCAAAAATACTTTTTTGAATAATCTTTTTATATCAAAGTGATATCAGAACAAATGAATGCTTTCGGTTTCCCTTCGGTCTCAGGCGCAAAAAATTATTCTACAAAAATCGATTGCGCTTCGCTTAATGCAATAAAATATCAAATTTAAAAGAAAATATTTCTCGGAACAAGCCTTGGAACTGTGGTTTCCAAGTGACAGACTGAAACTAATCGGTTGTAGAGGCTGACCCCAACAACCTGTTTCCCCTAGATATCCCGCGCCCGATTCTGTCCGGAGCCGACCGAGATGGTGATCTGCTGCGTTTCGGTGCGGCCGTTGGGATAGGACACGGTGAGGGTCAAATGATCCTTCCCGGCAAAGTCCGGCTTGGAACGATAGATGCCGATGAAGGCGGGCACTTCCAGAGCCATGCAGTTCTTGTAATTGGTCAGGGAGACTTTCGCCCGCTTGACGGTTGCGGACCCATTTTCGGGAGGCACCGACATCTGGATTGCCGGCAGAGGGCCCGAACTGCAGTTCGCCAGAACATTGATGTACACGCCGATTCGGATGTCTTTGCCGCTTGCGCCCTTGGCCATTCGCTGAACGGTGGTGCTTTGTTGCGCGTTCGAGTGCTGCGGCAGACAAGCTGCGATTGCTGTCGCAAACAGGCACCCCAGCCATCGCCGTCCGTTCAATCTACTCGGCGCCCGCGACGATTGGTTTCGCATCGGAGTTCTCCCAGCCCGGCTTTCTATAGCGCGACCCGATTCATCGTTCAATTTTTCGGAGGGGATGGCGGCCGTCCAGGCGCCTTGTCCTGCCGCTTGGACCAGTCTCCGTAATAGGCGACAGCGGTCATGATCGAGAGACCGGCAAGGCTGACGCCGATCTGACTCCAGAGCGTGCCGTAACTCATCATCAAGGCGAAATGTCCGACGAAGGACAGGAAGACGCCGACACAGAACACGGACAATGATTGCTGGCCGCATTTGATCAACGGATCAAAAATCTTCCATTCCAGGCCGGGCCAATCCTTGCGCACGAAACGCGTGACCAGAAAAGCCAGCGCCACGAAATGCAGGAAACGATAGGGCGCGAGATTGGTCTTGTCGTTCGGATTGAAAGTGTCCACGAGCCAAGACGGAAACAGTGCGCCGAATTCGGGGAAGCGGCCGGCGAGCGTCATCAGAAGCGCAAAAACGAGATACAGCGCGGCGATAACCAGCAGCGCCGGAAGACGGATCGCAACCCGAACCTCGCGGATTCCAGCCACCGCGACCCATGCGCCGAGCACGAACAGAACCTGCCAGCAGAATGGATTGAAGTACCAGACGCCACCCGGATAACCCGGCAGATTCCAGCCGAAATGCCGGGCCGCGAGGTAGAGCGCGATGGAGCCCGCCATGGTCAGGTTTGGCCTGCGCAGCAACAGCCAGAGCACTGGCCCGAAACAGGCCATTAGCACGATGTAGAGCGGCAGTACATCGAGGTTGAGCGGCTTAAAACGTAACAACAACCCCTGAGAAATCGTCTGGATCGGGCTGTCGACGAGACCCGCGATGTTGAACTCGTTGATGATCTCAGGATCGCTGTAGCGCAGGGCCACCCATCCGATCGAAGCGACATAGATGACGAACAGAAGAACATGGGCGACGTAAAGCTGCCAGACCCGCTTGAACAACCGCGTGATGCCGACGATGAATCCCTGGTGGACCATCATTCGTCCGTAAACGAAGGCCACGGTATAGCCCGAGATGAAGACGAACAGATCGGCGGCGTCACTGAACCCGTAATTGCGCGTGGTGATCCAGTTCACGGCGTTGTTAGGAATGTGGTCGAGGAAAATCGCCCAGTTGGCGACGCCACGGAACAGGTCGAGACGCAGGTCGCGGCCTTTGGCCAGAGGTGCCTTGAGGTTCATCAGGAATTCCGTCTCGAAGCCGGACATAAAGGCGAAGTGGGAGGCGGGAAACGCCCAGCCGGAAGGCGGGCACGCGGATTGTTACGTGAAAGGAGTGCGGTTATATAGGGGGTTGAAGCGTTCACGGAACAGGTCCTGGACCCAGTCCACGAATAAGCTCATGTGATTATCGATCTTCAAGGCCTTGCGAACATGACAGCCCGTATCTTCAAGCCCGCCAAGAACGCCATGCAGTCCGGCAAGGCCAAGACCAAGGAATGGCAGCTCGATTACGAGCCCGAAAAACCACGGGTGGTTGAGCCACTGATGGGCTGGACCAGTTCAGGCGACATGAAACAGCAGTTGAGCCTGCACTTCCATACGCGCGAGGACGCCGTGGCGTATTGCGAGGCCAACGGGATCGCCTATCAGGTGCAGGAGCCGAAGGAATCGATTCGCCGGCAGGTCGCCTACGCCGACAACTTTGCGTTCCGCCGCAGCGAGCCCTGGACGCACTGAACCGCACTCCCAAATCCTGAAAATAAAAAAACGCGCGGGCACCAGGCTCGCGCGTTTTTTGTTGTGTGTCTGTCGATTCTCGCCGCTCCAGCCAGCTATTTTCCCGGGCCCATCAAATGATTGGGTAGCCATGTGGCGATTTCCGGGAAGATGCAGAGCACGATGATCGCGAGGAACATGCAGAACACATAAGGAAGCGTTCCCCACATGATCTTCGCAAGAGGCACGTCCGGCGCGATCGCATTGACGATGTAGATGTTAAGGCCGACTGGCGGATGAATAAGGCCGATTTCCATGTTGATCGTCATGATGACGCCGAACCAGATCGGGTCGAACCCTGCCGCCGTAATGATTGGCAACAGGATCGGGCTTGTCATCAAAATAATAGCAGCCGGCGGAATGAAGAAGCCGCAGACCAGCAGGAAGAGGTTGATGAGGAGCATCAACACCCACTTGTTAGCGTGTAGGTCCGCAATGCTTTGCGCAAGAGTCTGCGTGAGATACAGCGATGTCAGCATGTAGCCGAACAGTACTGCCGCCGCGATGATCGTGAGGATCATCACGGACTCGCGCATCGTGTCGCGCAGGATGTGCCAGATCTGCGCCGGTGTCCAAAGCCTGTAGATCATCACCGCAAGGACGAGGCACATCGCCGCCCCGACACCCGCCGCTTCCGACGGGGTCGCGATGCCGCCGTAGAGCGCATACATCACGCCCGCGATGATGAAAAGAAATGGCGCGATCTTTGGAACCGATGTGAATTTTTCCTTCCATGTATACCGGAAGCCTTCGGCATGTGACTTGAACCCGCTCCGCCAGATCGCGAAGATTGTCCAGATCATGAAGAAGCTGGTCAGCATCAGGCCAGGAACGATCCCGGCGATGAACAGCCGTCCGATCGAGGTTTCTGTGGCGATGCCATACAGGATGAAGGTGACCGATGGCGGGATCAGAATGCCGAGCGTGCCACCGGCGCAGATTGAGCCGGTCGCGACTCCGTCCGGATAACCGCGCTTGCGCATTTCCGGGATGCCCATCTTGCCGATCGCAGCACAACAGGCAGGCGACGAGCCGGTGAGAGCCGCGAAGATCGCGCAGGCGCCGAGGTTGGAGACGACGAGGCCGCCCGGAAGGCGATAGAGCCAGCGGTCAAGCGCCTCATAAAGATCCTTGCCCGCAGGTGACGACCCAATCGCTGCACCCATCATCACGAACATCGGAATCGCGACGAGTGTGAATTCGTCGAGGCCGGCCCAGTAGGTTTCGGCGACGACATGCAGAGCGTCGAAACCCTGGAAGCCGACAAGAAAGATGACGGCAATCGCGCCAAGCCCGAATGCGACCGGAATTCCCGACAACAGCACCAGAATCGTTGCGACGAGAACGATTGAACCTTGAATTGCGGGACTCACGGCGTTTCTCCCAGGGCTTCACGGGCATGAGCGCGTGCGACGTCCTCAGCATCCTCCTTCGCTGCCATACCGAATGGTGGCGTGCGGCGGGTGATAACGGACAGCAGATCGGCGATGTACTGCAGCAGCAGGATGCCGAGACCGGCCGGCATCGCAAAGTAGGGCACCCACAAAGGCGCGCGCCAGACTGTATCGGAATGCCAATCCTGCACCCAGGATTCGTGCCAGTACATCGTGGTCAGCACGAACAGGACGAGGACAAAACCAAGAGCTAGGCTGCCGGTGGATACGGCAAGCCAGTAACGCTTCTGCGGCGTCACATACAGGGGCACGAGATCGACGTTCACGTGACCGCGTGTTAGCAGCACATAGCCGCTGCCGACAAAGGTCGCTGCCACGATCAGATAGGTGACCATGTCGATCTGCCAGACTGTATTGAGATTCAGAACGTAACGTTCGATCACAAGATCGCAGATGACGAGTACGGCCGCGCCGATCATGAGGGCCGCGATCAGGCCCGTCACGCGTGACAGGAATGTCACCGCTCGAATGTATGAATCCAACATCCCCAGATTCCAGTCGGAAGCGTTTGCATGAAGAGAAGACGCAATACCGGCCGGCGAATATCGCCGGCCGGTATGTTTGCAGGGCTTATTTAACCGCGAGCGCTTCGTCGATCAGCTTTTTGCCGTTAGGAACACTCTTTGCGAATTTTTCGTAGGAGGTCTTCTTCGCTTCCTCGATCCAGAGGTTGTATTCGTCATCGCTCAGCGTGACGACCTTGGAGTTGTTGTCGCGGAAAGCCTTGAGGGTTTCCTCGTTCATCGCGTCCGCCTTGCCTTCATAATAAGCTTGTGCCTTTTTGCCGGCAGCGATGACGACGTCCTGCTGTTTCTTGTTGAGCTTGTCGAAGCTCTTCTTCGACATCAGAACCGGCTCGTACATAAACCAGAGCGCGTTATTGCCCGGCGCAGTCAGGCACTTCGCAACCTCATAGAGGCGCATGGAGCCAAAGCTGCCGAGGCTCGTATCGGTCGCATTGATCACGCCCGTCTGGAACGCGTTATAGATTTCGTTCGAGGGCGGACTCACGATGCTCGCACCCGCCGATTGCCACATGGCCGCGAAGGTTGGACCCGCAGCGCGAATCTTCACCCCCTTCATGTCGGCCGGTTTGGTGATGCAGCCATCCTTTGCGGCGAGTCCGCCGGCGAACCAGGCGTCAGACAGCACGATGACATTGTGCTTCTCGATCTCGGCACGAATATCCTTCATGAACTGGGAGTCGTTGATGCGCTTTGCGCGTTCCTGGCTGCGGATCAAACCCGGCATCAGGGTCGCGCTGAACACCGGCACCTTGCCGCTCGCGTAATCGAGCGGGAGGAGGGAGATGTCGAGCTGGCCGTTGACCATCGCGTTCCACTGTTCTTTCGGTTTAAACAGCGAGGCGCCGGGATAGACCTGAATGTTCAGATCAACATTCGCGTCCTTTGCTTCCTTGGCAATCATCTGCACCATGTCGTCACGAACGTCATGTTTGCCGCCCGGGAATTGGTGCGAGGCTTTCAAAATGGTCTCAGCATGGCAGGCGCCGGAAATCGCAATAACGGCCGCGCCCGCGAGTCTTGCGTAGAACTTCATACATTCCTCCCTTGGTACATCGTATTTTTATGGCAGCGTAAACGTGAGGCCTTTGCCCCTTGTCTCAAAGACAAGATGGGCAACCGCAGATATTAAAGTTGATGCCTAATCGGCTTGGACTAATTCTGCGGCACATGAGGCCGTAGATGTTGCTGACGCCCAAATATGGCTGCGTGTGAGCATATTTCTCTCCCCCTTGAATCGCTTCGCTTTTTTATTTTGCATGCAGTCTAGCAGGAAGGTGAGCGGCGCAAACCCCTTTTGATTCAGTCATTGGTATGGTTCTAGTGGATGACGATGTGCGACGGCGAAACAAATCGCCGCAGCGCACCAAAGACCTGCCACAGCATTTTCGAGAAAATGGACGCGACGTGATAGAGGCCGACAAATACGATGCGTTGCGCGATTATTTGAAAGCGCGCACTGAGACCGAACTGGTTCTGTCCTTCGAGGAGATCGAGACCATTCTCGGCTTCACGCTGTCGCGGAGCTCGCAGCGCGCGCGCTGGTGGGAGAAGGAGCGCAGTCCTCAGGACGCTATGCCGCAGCGTAACGCCATCCGCGACGGCGGTTATGAAGCGACCCGGTTACCGGACGGGACGGGTGTCCGTTTCCGCCGGGTCGGTATGAAACGGACCTGGCGCTAGGGCGTGCGGGCAGGGCCGGGACACATTTTCCCGGCCGGGCAAAAAATCGTTCAAAGCAGGATGGCGGTTACTGGCGGTTCAGCCCGTGAATGGTATGAAGCCAGTACGGTCCCGTAGCTCAACTGGATAGAGTAGCGGATTTCTACTCCGCGGGTTGCAGGTTCGAATCCTGCCGGGATCGCCAAGGGCGCAAAATCCAGAAAATCTCGTTATTTCAAATTCAAACGCCTATTATCTATCGTTTTTGTAAAACTTGAATTGATTTCTTCTTCAGCGGGCCGTCATGACGGACATAGACCCAGAAGGCAGAGCCCTCACGAAGACCGCCATGGCACCGGAAGGCAACACTTGCGGCATTTGTGCAACGCCACGCGGGCGGCCCGATTGTCGGCTAAGTCGTTTCATCGTATGCGAAACTCATGATCGATATGGTGCAGCGCCGCGGATTTGGCCGGCCTCCGGCCTCGGAGAGCGAGGGGCAGGGACTCACACGGCTGCTCGATGCCGTATCGACAAGTCATGTCCGCGCCGTCGCCTTCCTCATCGTCTGCGGGTTTCTGTTTTTCCTGCCCGGCCTGTTTCACATCGGGCCGATCGACCGCGACGAGGCGCGCTTCGCGCAGGCCTCCAAGCAGATGGTGGAAACCGGCGATCCCGTCGACATTCGGTTCCAGGAAGAGGTTCGCTATAAAAAGCCTGTCGGCATCTATTGGCTGCAGGCGGCGGTGGTGAAAACCGCGGGGGCACTCGGCCTGCCGCGCCCGGAAATCCGGATATGGCTGTTTCGCGTGCCGTCCCTGTTCGGGGCGATCGGCGCGGTGCTCCTGACTTACTGGACGGCTCTGGCCTTCGTGACGCGGAGGGGCGCCGTGCTGGCTGGGTTGATGATGTGCTCCTCGGTACTGCTGGGCATCGAGGCACGGCTTGCGACGACCGACGCCGTACTGCTCCTGACCACGACGGTGACAATGGGCGCGCTCGCGCGAATCTACCTGTCGTGGCAGCGGGGCGAGGCATTCGAGCGGGGCGCATGGGCCTTGCCCGCGATTTTCTGGACGGCGATGGCCGCGAGCATCCTGGTCAAGGGACCGCTGATTTTCCTGATCGCGGGCCTGACCATCGCAACGCTCGGCTTTCTCGATCGCTCGGTGCAGTGGCTGCGGCGGCTGCATCCCGTGCTTGGCGTGATCTGGATGCTGATCCTGATCCTGCCGTGGTTCGTTGCGATCTATCTGAAGTCCGGCGGCAGCTTTTTCGTCAATTCGGTCGGCGGGGACATGCTGAGCAAGGTCGCCGCCCCTCAGGAATCCCATGGCGCGCCACCGGGCCTTTACTTCGTTCTGTTCTGGGTGACGTTCTGGCCCGCATCGACGCTTGCCGGCGTGGCGGCGCCCGCAATCTGGCGCGCACGCCGTGAGCCAGGGGCGCAATTCCTGCTGGCGTGGCTGGTACCGTCATGGATCGTGTTCGAACTCGTCATCACCAAGCTGCCGCATTACGTGCTGCCGATGTACCCGGCGATCGCGATCCTGATCGTGGGCGCGTTGCAAAGCCGTGCGCTGTCGCGCTCGGCATGGATCGTCCGCGGTGCGACGTGGTGGTTCGTATTTCCGGCCATCGCCTCGGTTGCAGCCATCGTGCTGGGCATCTCCGTGCTGAAGCAGCCGGTGTTCGCGGCATGGCCGTTCGCCGCCGCCGCGATGGTGTTCGGGCTGTTCGCGTGGTGGATGTATGACGATGCCCATGCGGAGCGCTCGGTGCTCAACTCCGTGGTTTCGTCGCTGGCGCTGAGTGTCTGCGTATTCGGCGTCGTGCTGCCCGCACTGACCCCGCTGTTTCCGAGCGTGCAGATCGCGAAGGCGCTGCGCAGCGTCGAGTGCAAGGGGCCGCTGGCGGCGGCGGCCGGCTATCAGGAACCGAGTCTCGTTTTCATGGTCGGCACGCAGACCTTGCTCACCAATGGGACCGGTGCCGCCGATTTCCTGCAGCAGGGAAGCTGCCGCTTCGCACTGGTTGAGTGGCGCGAGGAGAAGGCTTTCGCACAGCGCGCCGATGCGATTGGATTGCGCTATGCCATCGTCAAGCGGATCGAGGGCTACAACATTTCGCAGGGGCGCGAAGTCTCCGTCGCGGTGTTCCGGTCGGACATCGGTGATGAGTGACGAGGCCGCGTCGCGTCACGTGGCATGAATGCTCTTGCACAAACCGTGACGCTGGCCGGTCGAAGCGTTGCCCGGCTGTTCGCGCCGCCCGCGCATTCACGCCGTTTCGACGCGCGCCGCAGGCTGGCGCGCCATTGGCTTTGGGCGGTAATGCTGGGTGGCGCCGCCATCCTGACCTTAATGATTCTCGTCGATGCGCCGGAAATCCGCCTGATGCCGCCGCGCGGCTCCGCATCGCTGTGGCCATTCAGGATCGTCACCGATTTCGGCAAATCCAGTTATGTCCTAGTCGCGTTCGGTATCGCCACCTGCCTGGCATTCCTGTCGAGCGCCTTCATGGCAGATGCCGCGCGAAAAAGAATGATCGAGCTATCCGGGCGGCTCGCATTTCTCTTTCTTGCCGTGCTCGTTCCGGTCCAAGCGGGCGAAATTCTGAAAGGCGTGATCGGACGCGGCCGTCCGTTCGTTGGCGGCGAGGCGGATGCGTTTCATTATTCTCACTTCGCGTGGACCGAAGCCTATGCGAGCTTTCCCTCCGGCCATGCGATCACGGCTTTCGCGCTGGCTTTCAGTTTTTCCTCGCTTGCGCCGCAATGGCGGATCGCGATCTGGCTTTATGCCGTGGTTATCGCAATAACCCGGTTGGTTTTGCTAGCGCATCATCCGAGTGATGTGCTCGCAGGGGCACTGACCGGCATTCTTGGCGCGATGGTGGTGCGTTACTGGTTCGCCGCCCGGCATTTGATTTTCACGATCGGCCCGGATGGAGCCGTCAGGGTCGCGCGGGACGGCTGAAAGGGGTTGCCCACCGACGGAACGCCTCATAAAAGCGCCCAACGTAGCGGGATGTTCTTCAACAGGCCGCATCAGGCCACGGAACAATAGACCAATGACCGAAGCATCGCCTTCCACGAATGACGTCGCACCGGCGGTTTCGGTCGTCGTTCCCGTCCGCAACGAAGAAAATAATATCGGGCCGGTGATCGAGGAGATCGACACAGCGCTCGGCAAACAATGGTCCTATGAGATCATTTACGTCAACGACGGCTCGTCGGATGCGACCGGCGAACGGTTGCTGGAGCGTATGAAGACGCGCAGCAATCTGCGCCAGATTCGCCACGAGAAATCCGCGGGACAATCGGCAGCGGTGCGCACCGGCATTCGCGCCGCGCGCGGCAGCATCGTGGTGACGCTGGATGGCGATGGGCAGAACAACCCTGCATTCATTCCGGCGTTGATCCTCGCGATCGAGCAGGGCGAGGGGCGCGTCGGCCTCGCCGCCGGACAAAGGGTCGGCCGGCAGGACACCGCATTCAAGAAGTGGCAGTCGCGCATCGCCAACGCCGTGCGCAATGCAATCCTGAGGGACGGCACGCGCGATACCGGGTGTGGACTGAAGGGTTTCCGCCGCGAGGTCTTCCTGGCGCTGCCTTACTTCGATGGCCTTCATCGTTTCCTGCCAGCGCTGGTCCGGCGCGAGGGATTCGAGATCGTTTACGTGGATGTGATCGATCGTCCGCGCCGTTCTGGCGTATCGAATTACGGGTTCTTTGACCGGCTCTGGGTGGGACTGATGGATCTCGCCGGTGTCTGGTGGCTGATCCGCCGCAAGAAGTCGAATCCGGTGGCGACCGAGGTGCGTTGATGCTGATCCAGTTCGGTCAGGCGTTTCATGATTACATGTACGATGTGTTCGTCGCCAAGTTCGATTTCTGGCTGGCGTTCGGACTTATCGCGCAATTGTTCTTCACCGCGCGTTTTCTGGTGCAGTGGATTTCGAGCGAACGTGCCGGGCAGAGCGTGGTGCCGATGGCGTTCTGGTTCTTCTCGATGGGCGGCGGCGTGATGACGTTGATCTACGGCATCGCCAAGCGGGAGCCGATCATCATTCTTGGTCAGGCGCTCGCGACCGTAATCTATATTCGCAACATCATGCTCATCATCAAGAATCGCGGCCACGCATCGCAGCCGGTCGATAATTGAGCGTTACTTCGCGGCATTGAACGCCGCGAATCCATTCGCGAAATCTGCCTTGAGGTCGTCGAGGTTTTCCAGCCCGATATGCAGGCGTAGCGTAGGCCCGCCGGGCGTCCATGCCGTTGCCGTGCGATAGCCGTTGCAATCGAACGGGATGACGAGGCTCTCAAAGCCGCCCCACGAAAAGCCCATGCCGAACAGCGTGAGCGTATCGAGCAGCGCATCGACGGCCTTTTGCGACGCGGGTTTCAGCACGATGCTGAACAGTCCGCTCGCGCCGGTGAAATCCCGCTTCCAGATCGCATGGCCTGGATCGCTTTCCAGTGCCGGATAGAGCACGCGCGAAACTTCGGGCCGTGCCTCGAACCAGCGTGCCATCTCGATCGCGGAGGCCTGATGATGCGCAAGCCGCACCTTGAGCGTGCGCAGACCGCGCAGGGCGAGGAACACGTCGTCCGGCCCGCAGCAGACGCCCAGCAGGCGAATCGCTTTCTGCACCTTGGGCCACGCCTGTGCGTTGGCCGCGATGGTGCCGAACATGATGTCGGAATGGCCGCCGATATATTTGGTCGCGGCCTGAATGCTGATGTCGACACCCTGATCAAGCGAGCGATGATAAAGCGGCGTCGCCCAGGTATTGTCGTCGATCACCAGCGCGCCTTTGCCGTGCGCGATGGCGGCGATGGCGGGAATGTCGCTCATCTCGAAGGATTGCGAGCCCGGCGCTTCCACCAGCACCGCGCGGGTGTTCGGCTTGAACAGTTTGGCGATGCCGTCGCCGATCAACGGATCGAAATAGGTCGTCTCAATGCCGTAGCGCGCGAGCATGCCGTCGCAGAAGCCCCGCGTCGGGCGATAGGCGTTGTCGGTCACCAGCACGTGATCGCCGGACTTCAGAACCGCGAGAAGAGCTGTCGTGATCGCAGCGACACCGGAGGGCGCAAGCCCCACACCGGCGCAATTGTCGCCTTCGAGCGCCATCAACGCCTGCTGCAATGCCTTGGTGGTGGGCGTGCCGTGGCGGCCATACTGGAATTCGCCGCGATGCGCGTGCAGATCTTCCGCACTCGGATATAGCACCGTCGAGCCGCGAACCACTGGCGGATTGATGAATCCCCGCTGCGCATCGGTGTCGCGGCCCGCAGTCACAAGCGTTGTGGCGATACCGTAACGGGACGGATTCGCTGGCGGATTTTGGGGATCGGATGGCGTTTTCATTGCATGCAATAAGGCGATAGCCGCTCCAAAGGTCAACCCCCCGCACCTCGCACTGCAATCGTTTCAACCCCATGCCTGAAAAAACGCCGCAGCCAGGCTACCCGGGACCGGGCATTGGCCAGCCGGGCCGAGACGTGTATCAGGGACGGACGCGTTCACAGCCGGAGAGGCCTTTTCATGAAATACGGATGGTTCGGTATCGTGATGACCTCGGCGTTCCTCGGAAGCCTTGCGCCCGCAAATGCGCAGGCGACGCTCAAGGCTATTCAGGAGCGCGGCGTTCTGAGTTGTGGTGTCAGTCAGGGCCTGCCCGGATTTTCCGCACCCGATGACACTGGCAAATGGAGCGGCCTCGACGTCGATTTCTGCCGTGCGCTGGCAGCCGCCACCTTGAACGATCCACTCAAGGTGAAGTTCGTGCCGCTCTCCGCGAAGGATCGCTTCACCGCGCTGCAATCCGGCGAGATCGACGTGCTGTCGCGCAACACCACATGGAGCCTGTCGCGCGATACCTCGCTCGGCCTGAACTTCACGGGCGTGATGTATTACGACGGACAGGGTTTTCTGGTCCGCAAGGCGTTGAAAGTGAACTCGGCGCTGGAGTTGAACGGTGCGTCGGTATGCGTGCAGACCGGCACCACCAACGAGCAGAACCTCGCGGATTATTTCCGCGCCAACAACATGAAATATGAGGTGGTGGCGTTCGCCACGGCGGACGAAACCATCAAGGCCTACGAATCCGGCCGCTGCGACGTGTTCACCTCCGACGTGTCGCAGCTTTACGCTGAACGTCTGAAAGCAACCGTACCGGACGACCATGCGGTGCTGCCCGAGATCATTTCCAAGGAACCGCTCGGGCCCGTGGTTCGCCATGGCGACGACCAGTGGTTCGACATCGTCAAGTGGACATTGTTCGCGATGATCAATGCCGAGGAACTCGCCGTCACCCAGAAGAACGTGGACGAGATGGCTAAATCTCCAAAACCTGAGATTGCGCGCCTGCTCGGCAAGGACGGCAATCTCGGTGAACAACTCGGTCTCACCAAGGATTGGGTGGTGCGGATCGTCAAGGCGGTCGGCAATTACGGTGAAACTTTCGACCGTAACGTCGGAGCAGGCTCCAGGCTCAAGATTTCGCGTGGCCTCAACAAGCTCTGGAATCAGGGCGGCATCCAATACGCACCACCGGTCCGCTGATCGGGCGCGGGCATGACAGCAACGCCGCGCCGGCCTCCGTTTCGTCCGCTCCCGCGCCTCATGCGCGTGCTGTCGGGCGGCACTGGCTGGAAGGGCATCGTTGGGCAACTCGCGTTCGCGGGGCTGCTCGCGTGGCTCGTGTCCGACATTGTCATCAATGCGCGCGCCAATTTGCAGGCGCAGCACATCGCATCTGGTTTCGGATTCCTGTCGGGTACGGCAGGCTTCAGCGTCAATCAGGCACTGATCCGCTATTCGGAGGCGGACACTTATTTGCGGGTGTTTGAAGTCGGCTTGCTGAACACGCTGCTGGTTTCCATTATCGGCATCGTGTTTGCTACCCTGATCGGCTTTGCGGTAGCGCTTGGACGACTGTCACCGAACTGGCTCTTGGCGCGGCTGTCGGAAGGGTATGTCGAGATCATCCGCAATCTGCCGCTCTTGTTCCAGTTGCTGTTCTGGTATCTCGCGGTACTGGCCGCATTGCCCAATCCGCGCCAGAGCCTGTCGGTGTTCGGCCTCGCGTTTCTGAACAATCGCGGTTTCGTGGTGCCGCATGTGGTGCCGGAGCAGGGCGCAAGCGTATTCGTGGTCGCCATTCTCGCAGCCATTGCCGCTTCGCTGGCCATGACGGTCTATGCGCGGCGGCGGCTTTACAAATCCGGTGAGCGGTTGCGGGTGTGGCCGCTCGCATTGGTGCTGCTGGCCGGCCTGCCGCTGTTGAGCACGATCCTGTTCGGCGCGCCGGTGTCTTTGGATTTCCCGGCGCTGCGCGGCTTCAATTTCGCTGGTGGCACGCGCGTGACGCCGGAACTTGTGGCGCTGGCGATCGCGCTGTCCACCTATACCGCAGCGTTCATCGCCGAGATCGTGCGCGGCGGATTGCTCGCCGTGCCGAAAGGGCAGATGGAAGCGGGCGCATCGCTCGGTCTGTCGCGGCCCGCGATCCTGCGTCTCGTCATCATCCCGCAGGCGATGCGGCTGATCCTGCCGCCGCTGACGAACCAGTATCTCAACCTCACCAAGAATTCCTCGCTCGCGGTCGCGATCGGCTATCCCGACCTGTTCTCGGTGTTCGCGGGGACAGCACTGAGCCAGACCGGGCAGGCGGTCGAGATCATCGCGATGACAATGGCGGTCTATCTCGCGATCTCGCTGGTAACGAGCGCGCTGATGAATCTCTACGGCTGGCATCTCGACCGGAGCCAGCGCGCATGAGTGGAGATGACACCACGTTCGTGCGGGAAACGCTGGCACCGGCGCGCAAGGCGCCCGTCGTCACCACCGGATTGGTCGGCTTTCTACGCACGCGGCTATTCAATTCGCCGTTCAACATCGCGCTTACGCTCGTAAGTGCCGTACTCGCCTGGCTTGTGCTGGAGCCGACGGTCAGGTTCCTGTTCGTCGATGCAGTCTGGACGGGCACGGATCGCAACGCGTGCCTCGCGAGCAATGCAGGCCATCCGGTCGGCGCCTGCTGGCCGTTCATCCAGGCCAAGTTCACGCAGTTGATTTACGGCTTTTACCCCGAGGACCAGCGCTGGCGCGCGAACCTGACGTTCGCATTGGGGGCACTTCTGCTTGCGCCGCTGCTGGTACCGAGGCTTCCGGGCAAGATTCTCAACGCAGGACTGTTCTTCATCGCATTCCCATTCGTCGCCTTCTTCCTGCTTCGCGGCGGCGGTCTCAATGGCTTTGCGTTCTACTGGCTCGTCGAATTGTTCGGCGTCGCGTGGAAGCCATCGCTGACGCGATTTTGGCTCGACTTCAGCCTCACCGCCGCGTTTGGCATGGCACTGATGATTCTGCTCGGGGGCGGATGGCGAAACGGGCGGCGCGCCGGAATCGTCACGGCGTTGACGTTTGCCGGAATAGCCTTGGTGATCGAAACGCTGCATCTCGATCAAGGCGGGCTGCCGGTTGTCGATACGCGGCAATGGGGCGGATTGCTGGTGACGCTGGTGGTGTCGATTACGGGCATCGTTGCCTCGATGCCGATTGGGATCGCGCTGGCGTTGGGGCGTACCTCGCAGATTCCACTGCTGCGTATCTTCTCGGTGGCCTTCATCGAGTTCTGGCGCGGTGTGCCGCTGATCACGGTGCTGTTCTTCGCGACCTACATGCTGCCGCTGTTCCTGCCGGGCGATTTCACCATTGACGCGCTGGTGCGCGTCCTGGTCGGCATCGCGCTGTTCGCGGGCGCCTACAACGCCGAAGTGATCCGCGGCGGTCTCTTGGCGATCCCGCGCGGCCAGCGCGAGGCAGCCAACGCACTTGGCCTGTCCTATTGGAAAACCACAGGCTTGATCGTGCTGCCGCAGGCGCTGCGTCATGTCATTCCAGCTCTCGTGAACAGCTTCATTGCGCTGTTCAAGGACACCACGCTGGTACTGATCGTGGCGATCTTCGATCTGCTCGGTCAGTTGCGCGCGGCCTTCGCCGATCCGACCTGGGCGACGCCGACGACATTGTTCACCGGCTTCGCTTTCACCGGCATCATCTACTGGGTGGGTTGCTTCGCGATGTCGCGCTATTCGCTGTTCGTCGAGCGCCGTCTCAACGCACACCGCCGCACCTGATATGGACAACCGTATGACGACCGATCCGATCATCCGCATCGAGAAACTGAACAAATGGTTCAACGATTTCCATGTGCTGCGCGATATCGACCTCACCGTCGCGCGCAAGGAGCGGATCGTCATTTGCGGCCCGTCCGGCTCCGGCAAATCGACGCTGATCCGTTGCGTCAATGCGCTTGAGGAATTTCAGGAAGGCGAAATCATAGTCGACGATATCGAGCTTGGCCCCAGCCTTAAGCGTGTCGACGACGTGCGCCGTGAGATCGGAATGGTGTTCCAGAGCTTCAATCTGTTTCCCCATCTGACGGTGCTGGAGAACTGCACGCTCGCGCCGATCTGGGTCCGCAACATGCCGAAGAAGGATGCCGAAGCGCTCGCGATGAAATATCTCGAACGTGTGCGGATTCCCGATCAGGCCAACAAATATCCCGGCCAGATTTCAGGCGGCCAGCAGCAACGCGTCGCCATCGCCCGCGCGCTCACCATGAGTCCGAAGGTGATGCTGTTCGACGAGCCGACCTCGGCGCTTGATCCCGAAATGGTCAAGGAAGTGCTCGACACTATCGTCGATCTCGCCAACGACGGCATGACCATGCTGGTGGTGACGCACGAAATGGGTTTCGCGCGGGAGGTCGCCAACCGCGTGGTGTTCATGGATGCGGGGCAGGTGATCGAAGTCAACACGCCGGATGAATTCTTCGATCATCCGAAGCACGAACGGACGAAGCTGTTTTTAAGACAGATTTTGAGGTAAGGGTGGTCGTGCCGTCATTCCGGACGGGCCGCGCAGCGGGCTGATCCGGAATGACGTGCAGAGACATCACACCTTCTCGTAAGGCACGCTGATATCGGTCTTGCGCTCCAGCCACTCCGGCACCGGCAGATTCTTCGAGCGCATGAAATCCGGATTGAACAGCTTCGACTGATAGCGCGTGCCGTAGTCGCACAGCACCGTCACGATGGTGTGGCCCGGTCCCATTTCCTTGGCCATGCGGATGGCGCCGGCGACATTGATGCCAGACGAGCCGCCAAGGCACAGGCCTTCATGCTCGAGCAGATCGAACACGACAGGCACGGCTTCCGCGTCCGGGATCTGATAGGCGCGATCGACCGGAGCACCTTCGAGGTTCGCGGTGATGCGGCTCTGCCCGATGCCTTCGGTGATCGATGAACCTTCGGCCTTCAGCACGCCCGTCGTGTAATAGCTGTAGAGCGAAGCGCCCATCGGGTCGGCGATGCCGATCTGGATGTTGGAATTCTTCGCCTTCAGGCCGATACCCACGCCCGCGAGCGTGCCACCGCTGCCGACCGAGCAGACGAACCCATCGACCTTGCCGCCGGTCTGGTCCCAGATTTCGGGCGCGGTTGTCTCGATATGAGCATTCCGGTTGGCGACGTTGTCGAACTGATTGGCCCAGATCGCGCCGTTCGGCTCGGTCTTCGCGACCTGCTCGGCGAGGCGGCCGGACAGGCGGACATAATTGTTCGGATTGGAATAGGGGGCGGCCGGCACCTCGACGAGCTGAGCGCCGCACAGCCGCAGCATGTCCTTCTTTTCCTGACTCTGCGTCTCTGGGATCACGATGATGCTGCGGAAACCGAGCGCGTTGGCAACGAGTGCAATGCCGATGCCGGTATTGCCTGCGGTGCCTTCCACGATCACGCCGCCAGGCTTCAGCGTGCCGCGCGCGATGGCGTCGCGGATGATGAACAGCGCCGCGCGATCCTTCACCGACTGGCCGGGGTTCATGAACTCGGCCTTGCCGAGAATGTTACACCCGGTCTGTTCCGAGGCGTGCTTGAGCTTGATGAGCGGCGTGTTGCCGATGGCCTCGATAACGTCTTGACGAATTTGCATGGGACCGCAACGGGATGAGTAACGACGCAGTCAACCTAGTCGCGCGCGCGCGGCTCGACAAGCCTGCCGAGGCCTATGCTCCCATGCGCGGTTAATGATCCTCGCTACTCCTTGGCGAGGATGACTTGCCGCACATCGATGTTGCCGGAGAGGAAGCCCGCCTCGCAGTAGGCAAGATAGTATTCCCACAATCGCCGGAAGCGTTCGTCGAAACCGAGCGGCATCAGTTTAGGCCATGCGGCGCGGAAATTGTCGCGCCAGGTCGCGAGCGTGCGGGCATAGTCCTGCCCGAAAATCCGTTCGCGGATCACCGGCACGCCGAATTTTTCGCCGAGCCGCTTCAGCACGCCGGGCGAAGGCAGCATCCCACCGGGGAAAACATATCGCTGAATGAAATCGACTTCCTTGCGATAGGTCTGGAAGAACTGGTCCTGAATCGTGATCGCCTGAATGCCGATCAGGCCGCCTGGCTTCAGCCTGTCGCGGAGTTGCGAGAAATACTCCGGCCAGAACTGTTCGCCGACTGCTTCGATCATCTCGATGGAGACGATACGGTCGTACAGGCCGCGCTCGTCGCGATAATCCTGAAAGCGGATGTTGACCTTGTCGGCGAGCCCGGCCTTGGCGATCCGCGCCCGTGCGAAGTCGCGCTGCTCGGTACTGATGGTCAGTCCCACGACCTTCGCGCCGCAATGCTTCGCAGCGTATTCGGCAAAGCCGCCCCAGCCGCAGCCGATTTCGAGCAATTCATGGCCGGGGCGCAGGTCGATGGCTTCCGCCAGCCGCCGGTACTTGTTTTCCTGAGCCTCTGTGAGGTCTTTCGTATCGGCCTCGAACAGCGCGGACGAGTAGGTCATGGTCGGGTCGAGCCATGCCGAATAGAACTCGTTGCCGATGTCGTAATGGGCGAAGATGTTGCGTTTCGCCTGCCGCCTGGTGTTGCGGTTAAGCCAGTGGCGCGCATGCTGCAGAAAACGCGCGACAGGCCGGTCCGTCAGCATCAAGCCGCTGAGATCGTGATTGACGCAAAACACGTAGAGAAACTGCGTCAGGTTCGGCGTATCCCACTCGCGCCGCAGATAGCTCTCGGCGATGCCGATGTCTCCGGCACGCAGGAACCGCCAACCGAACTTGTAGTCGTGGATCGTCATGGAAGCGGACGGCCCATCCTCAATGCCGCCGCAACGCAGAACGCGGCCGTCGGGAAGGGTGATATCGAGCTGGCCGCGCCGGAGCCGGGCTGCGAAGCCAAGCGCGAGGCGCGCCATGCGCGGGATGTCTTGAAGAAGCGTGTCGATATTGGCAGGCGTAAGAGCCGTCGGTTCAGACACTGCGCAGGTCACGATTCCGCTTCCTCCATCTTGCCAGACGTGGATTCGTCGTGCCGGGAACCGCGGTCAGGAGCAAAAGCATCTGGACACGCAGACGATCCCGGCGATCAGTTCATCGCAGGGATAGCCTCGCCCCTTTGGGCGGTGGATGCAAGAGGTTCCCCGCGAATCGGTTCTCCTTGGACGGTAGAACCGTAGCTCGGGTCATGAGGTTTTCGGGCCATTTGCGCCGCCGAACGGTGAGAAGATTTCCAGTCTGTAACGTTGCGCGGCGAAAGAGGGATGTATGCGTGGGTTGTCGGCCACAATCCAATGGAATCTTGAATGAATCTACGATTTTGAAGTGTGCAAGAGCAGACCTTCGCGCCATTTCCGGGCATAACCCAATTGTTCCGAATCCCGCTCAAATCGGGATCGTGCAATTTGTTCGGCCGCAGCGGCCTTTGCGGGGGATGCGACAACTGGCGCCGGTTTTCAGATTTCGGCCTTGGGGCGATGCGTTACCGGCGCGCGCGATGCGGACCTGTGCACTCATGACGGCCGCGCTGATGCTGCCGGGCTGCATCCTGAAGCAGGATCTGCCAAACCCCGCGTTCGATATTCCTGTCGCCTATCAGAAGGATGCAGCACCTCAGAAACAGGATGCACCGCCGTCGCTCGACTGGTGGCGTGGCTTCCGCTCGCGGGAACTCACCCTGCTGATGGAGGAGGCCCAGCAGGTCAATCTCGACATTGCTGCGGCGACCGCGCGTATTCTGCAAGCTGACGCTCAGGCGCGCCTCGCAGGCGCGGCCCTGCTGCCGACGCTCGACGCGAATGCTTCCGCGACACGCTCCAAATCGCCGTCGGGTTACCTCAACAACAACACCATCGCGCGCGGAACGGTTAACAGTTATTCGGCGTCGCTCAGCGCGAGTTACGAGATCGATCTGTGGGCCAAGAACCGCGATGCGCTGCTCGCCGCGGAGAAAACCGCCGACGCCAATCGCTTCGATCGCGACACCGTGGCGCTGACGGCGATGACGAGCGTCGCCAACGCCTATTTCCAGGTGCTCGCAGCGCAGGATCGCATCGCGACCGCGCAGCGCAACATCGCAAGCGCCCAGCGCATCTATGATGCGATCAAGGCTCGCGTCGATGCCGGCACGGGGTCCGACCTCGATCTTGCGCAACAGGAAAGCCTGCTCGCCAACCAGCGCGCGGCGGTCCCGCCGCTGCGCCAGACGTTGACACAGAACATCAACATTCTGGCGACGCTGGTGGCGCGACCGCCGGAGCGGGTACGCGTCA
>Ga0153956_1000768_pt1 | contig 33370 bp, 30 predicted proteins | sample TSFL040MetaG_FD_104704 | JGI IMG/M metagenome (GOLD analysis project Ga0153956, IMG submission 104704) | Attine ant fungus gardens microbial communities from Florida, USA - TSFL040 MetaG | ecosystem: Host-associated > Fungi > Mycelium > Unclassified | place: USA: Florida, Wekiwa Springs... | reverse complement strand
GGCGATGCCGCAACTCTTCAGATGGGCGATGACGGTCTCGGGGGCGGCGGTGGTCAGAAAGCACAGATCGTCGCTGCCCGCGGCTTCGTGGTCGGCGGTGAACCACTCCACCTTGTCGGTCGCGACCGGCCGCAGGTTGATCTTCTGCCGTCCGAATTTCATGGAAATGCGCGGAGCCTTGCCATGTCCGGGGTCGAACACCACGCGGGTCATGCCGAGTGCGCGCTCATACCATCGGGCGGATGTTTCCGCATCCGTGACGTTGACGACGAGATGATCGAGTGCGTCGATAGTGATTGTCATGTGATCTTCATACGGTGCCGGGGGACCAATTTCGGGTGCGAAGGATTTTGCGGCAGCCTTGATGGATCGGCAACAGGGTGGTGACCCGCTTCACGATATATCCGTGGGCAAGCTGGCGCGAGGTGTATGCGATCCGCCGAAATTCTGGAAAATGGAATCGCCCCCCGTATTCGATGCTCCCAAATGGTAGGGGCGTTAATCCGTTATTGAGTCCCCTGCTCTATGTTACCGCCCGGGCTGTATTGGACAGTTGGGGGCAACGGTGAAGTTCAAGTCTATTTCAATTCGTATCATGGTGGCGATTTCGCTCGTCGCCGCAGCTTCTTGCGCTGTGCTGGGCGGGTTTGGTCTGTGGCGCCAGCAGGCGACCATCGACACCGCGCTGGCGCGCGAATCACGTGCCGATTACGCAAACCTGACGGCGGCGCTCGATGCGGATACGCGCACCACGCTGGCCGTGGCGCATTCTCTTTCCGTCGTGCCTCAGCTGAAGGAGTTGGTTCGCACCGGCGACCGCGATGGCACGATCGCTCTGACGATGGGCGTGTTGGACAAGATCAAGCCGCTAGGGCTCGAACTGATCACGATCCAGACGCCGCCCTCCATCACGTTCATGCGCGCGCACGCGCCGAAGGTGTTCGGCGATGACGTCGGTCCTCGCCGCAAGATGGTGGTCGAGGCGCTGGCCAACAAGACGGCGCTTGGCGGCGTCGAGGTCGGCCGTGAAATCCTCAACGTGTTCGGTTCGGCCCCGATGATCCAAGATGGCAAGGTGATCGGCAATGTCGATATCGGCGAGCCCTTCGGTGAGGCGTTCGTGAAGAATATGAAGGCGCGGTTCGGCGTCGATGTCGCGATCCATCAGATGAACGGCGACAAGGCCCAGACCCTCGCGACCACGCTGACGGAGTCCGCGGCCGGCATCGATGATGTCAAGCGTGCCTTGACCGGCGAGGTCTTCACGCGCCAGGGCGAGCAGGCGGGCCATCCCGTGGCCACCGTCTTCGGTCCGATCAAGAGCTATTCCGGCAAGCCTGTCGCGGTGTTCGAGATCGTGCGCGATGCATCGGCCTATGCCGCGCTGAAACATAGCTCGGCCATGTGGCTCGGGCTGATGACCCTGGCCGTGGTCGTCGTCGGCGGCCTGATCTCGATGTGGATAGGACGTGGTCTGGCGCAGCCGATCCGCGCGCTTGAAGGTGCGATGCGCGCCATCACCGCGGGCGATCATGAACTGGTGGTGCCGGGCGCCGAGCGTGCCGACGAAATCGGTTCGATGGCGGCTGCTGTCGAAGTGTTCAAGGACAGCCTTGCGGAAACCGCGCGGCTGCGGAACGCGCAGGAGCAGCAGCGTGCCGTGTCCGAAGCCGAACGGCGCGAGACGCTGCACGCGCTGGCGATGCGGTTCGAGGAAGGCGTTGGCCACATCGTCTCCTCGGTCAGCACGTCGGCGGTCGATCTGCGCGGCACGGCGGAATCCATGGCCAGCACGGCAGAGGAAGCCACCCAGCAGACCGAGCTTGTGGCGCGCGTCTCTGAAGATGTCTCGCGCAGTTCGCAGGCGGTGGCGGCGGTAATCGAGGAGATGAACGCCTCGATCAACGAAATCGCCCAGCAGGTCAACGAATCGACCAAGGTCACCGGCGATGCGGTGGCGCAGGCGAACAACACCAATGCCGGGGTGCGCGAACTCGCTCAGGCCGCGCAGCGGATCGGCGACGTGGTGAAGCTGATCAGCGAGATCGCCGCGCAGACCAATCTGCTGGCGCTCAACGCCACTATCGAAGCGGCGCGCGCGGGCGATGCGGGCCGTGGCTTTGCGGTTGTCGCATCCGAGGTCAAGGAACTCGCAACTCAAACCTCGAAGGCGACCGAGGAGATCGCGACGCAAGTGGCGGCGATTCAGTCCGCGACGCATGCGTCCGTCGATGCGATCGACGAGATCACGCAGACGATCGGCCGGGTGAACGAGATCGCCAGCGCGATCGCTTCGGCGGTCGAGGAGCAGGGTGCCGCGACGCGCGAGATCGCCAACAACGTCTCGCAGGCGGCCGAAGGCACCAGCGAAGTGTCGAGCAACATCGCAGGTGTGCGCGATGCCGCGCACGAGACGGGCGTTACAGCCGGTCGCGTGGTCGATGCGGCAGCGGCGTTGTCGGAAAACGGCGAGACGCTGAAGCAGCAGGTTCAGGCCTTCCTGAACGAAGTGCGCGCGGCCTGATCGCGGCTTTATCGATCTTCGCTGGCGGCGGTGATGCCGCCGCCAGCGGCCTTCGTCAGGATTTCACCTTGCGTCGCCAATGTCCGGTTTTTTGCGGCGTTAGCCGCCGAACCGATAGTTCACGCCGACCCGCACGATGTCATCGGTGAATCGGGTGCTGGCCCTCAAGGTCCCTGAGAAGGGATATGTGGCAATCGGCGCGAAAGTGTTGTCGATGTTGCCGAGATCGACATGGAGATATTCGACCTTGCCGCTCCAATGTCCTCCGAGCCAGGTTTCCACACCCGCGCCCACCACCCATCCGGCTCTCGTTTGACTGAAATTTCCCGTGATGGACCCGCCCGGCGTCGGGGTGCATGGCGCGAGACAAACCCCAGGCGCGACAGTCAGGGTCGCGTTGGTCTTGACTTCGCCATAGGCAAGGCCGCCGGTCGCGTAAACCAGCCAATTTTCCGATGGCGTCATGCCGATCCGGCCACGGAACGTGCCGAGCCACGGCAGCTTCTGAACGTAATCCAGCGGTGCCTTTGTTACGGTTGGCGGTGGTTGCACGCAGGGTTCGAGACACAGGTTTTGTGAGGTGAGGATGACAGCGGAGGGAGCGTCGCTTTTCTGGCTGGTGATCTGGATGTCGGTTTCGAAGCCAAACAGGAAGGTCCCCGTCTGCACGTTGTATCCAGCCTGAAAGCCGCCCAGTGCTCCACTCATAGCCTTGGAGGTTGAATCAGCTGCGGCTGAATCGAAACGTGAGGTCGGCTTAAAGACGGCGCCCGGGTTGGAATGTCCCCAGCCCCCGCCAGCATTCGCGCCGATATACCAACCGGTCCAACTTGGTGCGGCACCTGCGTCCGCAGCCGAAGCCATTGATGTGATGCCCAGAAAGGCAACCACGGCCAACCCCAAAATCCTCAAATTTTTCACGGCTGTCCCTCGCCCGGAAATCAGAAAGGTTCAAAGAAATAAGGACCGGACAAAGGGCTGTCTTGGACTCCGTGATACGCGGCTTGGACTGCGCGGTACTCTGTTGAGAGTTTTGGGGCTCGCTCAACCCTGCAAAGCAGTAACAGACGAATTTGGTGCGCTGCCAACAATGCGGCGGCGCAATAATCGGTGTTATTCGCGAATTCTGCACCTTGCTCTTTTTAAGTTGACAGCTTCCGGTCGGTCCATAAACTGGCACTACCAGTTTGGATAAACCAATATTGCGTGCTGTTTTCAACGGCGCAACAGGGGGGCAGGATGACCAGATCGCTGGTGAGCTTCGCCACGTTTGGCTCTTCCAAGATGTTGTCCTGGTCCATCGGATTTCGGCAGGTTTTTCCGGCCAGCTTACCGAGCGTCGCTCGATTGGGCAGTGAGCGTTTTGTGGCGCTGGGTCGTGCGCTCTTCACGACCCGACTAGCGCTTCCTTCGGTGTTGGCCGAACGCGTCAATCATGCCCTGCAAATCATTCTGAAAGCTGATGGAGAAGAGTTGGGTCGCCAGCGGGCGGCAGGACGTCTTTGAGTTCTAGCGATCGAAGCAAAGAGGACGCGATCAATTCGCGTCCAATAATCAGGGAGGGAATGCCAGATGCTTAGGATCAAAAGCTCGTTTTTAATCGGGTTGCTTCTCTTTGGTGCTTTCAGCGTCAGCACGCCCGTACAGGCAGAGACCAAGCATGTCCGGATCGCTCAGCAATACGGCATCAGTTATTTGCCATTGATGATGGTGGTCGAAAAAGGGTTGCTCAAGAAACACGCAAAGGAAGCGGGCCTTGGCGATATCGACGTCAGTTTCCTGAAGCTTGCGGGCAGCAACGTTATGAATGAGGCGCTGCTTTCAGGCAGCCTCGATTTTGCTTCAGGCGGATTAACAGGACTTATCATTCTCTGGGCGAAGTCGAAGGGCGCGATTAAGGCGGTTTCGGCCGTAACCTCGATGCCGATTTATCTCAATACCCGCAACCCCGACGTCAAGACGATCGCCGACTTCACCGACAAAAGCAGGATTGCATTGCCGGCTGTGAAGGTTTCGCCTCATGCAGTTGTTCTGCAGATGGCTGCAGCCAAGGCTTTCGGCAATGACAATTACGCCAAACTCGACCGGCTGACGGTCTCGCTTTCGCACGCTGATGGGATGGCCGCCTTGATGTCGGGCGTGTCTGAGATCGATTCACATTTCACTGCGCCGCCTTATCAATATCAGGAGTTGAAGACGGGCAAAGTTCATCGGGTTCTGAGTTCCTACGATGTGGCGGGACAAAATTCGACGTTTGTCCTTGTCTGGGCCAGCGAGAAGTTCCGGAAAGAAAATCCGAAGACATATGATGCCTTCGTGGCAGCTCTGAACGAGGCGATGGATATTATCAACAAGGACAAGCGAGCCGCTGCGAAGTTCTACGTGGAGACATCCAAGGAAAAGATTTCCGAGGATGATATCTACCAAATCATCACCAACCCCGAGAACACCTTCACCACAGTTCCGTCTGGTATCAGCACCTATACCGACTTTATGTACAAGGTTGGTATTATCCAGACCAAGCCGTCTTCTTGGAAAGACCTGTTCTTCGATAATGCTCACAAGCTGGCGGGGAACTGAATACCAGCCCGTTAGAGTGGGGCCCTTAAACCTCCGCCCTGTGCGGGGCGGAGGTTGTCAGATGAGTCCCTTTTGCAGCTTTGCTCTTCCCTAACGATTTCGGCGGCAGATGGGATATCCCGAGCCAAAGGCGTGCATAAGCGGCGCGCTGCCGGGAGATACCGTTTTGGTAGGGCCATTCCCAAATATATATTCAGGCCTTGCCGCTGGCAGGCGCTGCCGTTTTAACCGGCATGGGAAGCTACGAGTGTAGAGGACTTGTCATGCAACAAGCTTCGTTGGTCGCGATCGGCAAGATCATGTCTCTTGTGCGCGCGAAGCGTGTCGAGCCCGGCGAGCGATTGCCTTCGGAGCGCGATCTTGCAGAGCGGTTTGACATGAGCCGTGGGGCCATCCGGGAGGCGCTGGTGACGCTTGAGGTTATGCGCATGATCGAGCGCAAGCCGAATTCCGGCATCTATCTGCGTGATACCAATGTAGAAGGCAGCTTTGAAACACTGGTGCTGCAGGCTCATCTCGGCCTGCCGATAAAAACATCTGAAATCGTACAAGCCCTCGAGCTTCGACAGATCATGGAGGTACAGGCGACGCGGCTGGCTTGCGAGCGGGCTACTGCCAAAGATCTGAAGGCTATCCGTTCAATCCTGGAACAGGCCGATGAGCGGATAAAAGCAGGCAAGACAATCGAAGCAGAGGATCAAAGTTTCCATCTCGCTATCGTGGCGGCAACCAAAAATGAAGTGTTTCTGCGCGTCGTGAATGCCTTTTATGAAGTCTCCCGCCCCAGGCGCAGGGTGTATTTCAAGAGCCTCGATAAATCGGCAGATTCCAACAAGGATCACTATAAAATTTACGCGGCCCTTCAGAAGGGGGACGCTGAAGCTGCAGCGAAGGCGATGGAGCAGCACCTCTTTAGTGCGGCGGCGCACTGGAAGCAATTACTCGCAGCAAACCCGCGCGAACTGAAGCAGTTTGCTGATCTGGATTCTGACGGCAACTGAATGCCAGCCCCGCGTTCCAAGTAGGGTGCAGGAAAGACGAGGCCGCATCGATTACGGTGGTCGTTAGATAGCCTGTTTATGCAGGGTAGCCGGCACATCTTGCTGTGATTCGGATTGTGTCTTCGGCGCGCCAATGCACGGGTGCGCAATGCAATCACGCACGACTGCGGCATGCCAATTTTCACTCACGGTGAGTGGCTCTCCCGTCGCCCCTACGCTTTGAAGAAACCGGTTGAAGCGCTCCAAAATTGGTAATACCATTTTGGTGTTCCAGCAAGGACCCTGAGCCGTTCCGGTGTTGTGGAGCGGGTGGGGAGATTTGCCAGCCCCATTGTACAATTGGTGTCATTGGGGCGATCGACCACAGGGAGGGCAGCCAATGAACAGTTCCACGCAAGAACGACGCAGAAAGTTTTACGGCTGGGGTCACGAAGGTGATGAGGTTTCGCCTGCGGAAATCGCTGAATTCGAAAAAGCTTGGACCGGACTTCTCGGCGTCGGAGACTTCAGTCCGGTGCCCTTCCCGACTCTTGAATCAGTCAATATCCGTGAGTCACGCGTGAAGGTACCTGCATCGCTGCGGGAGATTTGCACGACCGATAAATACGACCGACTCTATCACACCTACGGCGCTGGCACGGTCGATGTCGCGTATGCGGTGCGCGGCGAGTTCCGCAATCCGCCGGATGCGGTCGCCTATCCGCATACAGAAGATGATATTGTTCAAGTCTATCGCTGGTGCGAGAACGATAGCCTCGCGGCTATTCCGTACGGCGGCGGAACGAGCGTCGTCGGAGGCGTCAATCCTCCGACGCATGACCGTTATCGTGGTGTCGTGTCGATCGACATGAAATATTTCGACAAGGTGCTTGAGATCGACCATGTGTCGCAGTCCGCGCGCATTCAGGCGGGCGTTCTTGGCCCCAGTCTCGAGCGACAACTCAAGGCGAGTGGCCTCACCATGCGCTTCTTTCTGCAGGCATGGGAGTTCTCCTCGCTTGGCGGATGGATTGCGACGCGTGCGGCAGGACATTTTGCAACGGTCTACACCCAGATCGACGATCATGTTCAAAGCCTGAAAGTGGTTACCCCTTCGGGAAACATCGAATCGCGCCGCTTCCCTGCATCCGGCTCCGGTCCGAACCCTGATCGTCTGTTCCTTGGATCCGAGGGGGCCCTTGGCATCATTACCGAAGCATGGGTGCGCTTGCACAAGCGCCCGACCTTCCGGCAGATGGTCAGTGTCCGGTTCAGCGACTACGACAAAGCGGTTGAGGCGACGCGCGTTATTTCGCAGTCGGGCCTCTATCCTGCAAGTGCCCGCCTGGTCGAGCGCGAGGAAGCCGCCTACACAGGTTCGAGCGATGGCACTTACGACATTCTGGTGCTCGGTTTTGAATCCGCGGACCATCCGGTCGATGTCTGGATGAATCGCGCGCTCGAAATCTGCGGCGATCATGGCGGCACCTGGGATACCTCGGTTCTGAAGGGTGACGCGAATGCGGATTCGAGCGCCAAGAGCTGGCGCGATAAGTTCCTGCGTGGCCCATACTTACGGGAATACGCGATTGCGCGAGGTGTGATGCGCGAAACTATGGAAACATGCGTCACCTGGGGGCAGTTTGCCCAGATGCGCGAACATGTGAGAGCGGAAACGCTTCGTGCGATTCGGGAAGTCACGGGGCGACCTGGTTCTGTCACCTGCCGGTTTACCCATATCTATCCGGATGGCCCGGCGCCGTACTTCACTTGGTATGCTTATGGGGACAAGGCTCGTATTCCAGAGCAATACATGGCGATCAAGAAGATCGCGGAAACGGCGATGGTTGATGCCGGGGGAACGACCACCCATCACCATGCACTCGGTCGGGATCATCGTCCTTGGTACGACAAGGAACGTCCGGAATTGTTCTGCTCTGCCATGAAGGCTGCGAAGAACGTCTTCGATCCGAAAGCTATCCTCAATCCGGGCGTGCTGTTCGATCCATCGTGATCTGAAAAGAATATTTTAATACCGGGCATGGGCTGACCCCATTCCAGGATCGATTAGGTTTGTAAGGTTTAAAGCAGGAGAGGGTGCAGCAGGTGAAATGCCGTCTTGGATTCCGTGATACGCGGCTTGGACTGCCCGGTATCGGGCATGAGGGTTGTCGGACGTGTGGATTTTGGACAGCGGCGGTCTTCGTTTTGAAGAAACGGCGGTGATGCCTGCCGCCGCCGGCATGCCCCCGGTAGCCTCCCGGCGTCTCCTCTGCTATGAACGGCCCCGCCGGTCCCGTAGCTCAGCCGGATAGAGCGACGGTTTCCTAAACCGTAGGTCGGAAGTTCGAGTCTTCCCGGGATCGCCAACAGCACGGCATGTGCTTTGCCACGCATGGCTCGCCTTGCTTCGCCACGATTATGTGCGTGGCCTTCACGATCATGGCTGTTTTTCGTAAAAGCGGCACGTGAGGAGCCTGCCTGAGCATTCCCGTGCGCGCGGCCTCCATCATGCATTTAACAGAGAGAAGACCAATTCCGATGGATGGCACCGCTGCTCTGAATCAAAGTCATGAGATATTCATCCATATCCGTATCATCATTGGCATGATACTGGGTCTGAGCGTTGCCCGTCTTGTGAGCGGTGTCACGCAATTCATTCAACATCCCGGCAAGGAAAGAATAAACCTGCTCCATCTGGGGTGGGCTGTCTTCGTATTCCTGTCGATCGTCTATTTCTGGTGGTTTGAATTCGCGCTGTATAAAATCCAGGAATGGACGTTCGGTGAATACCTCGTACTCATCTGCTACGCGGTTGCGTTTGTTATGTTGGCGGCCATCATCTTTCCGGACAACGTGGGCAGCCACACGGGCCTCAAGGAATATTTCTGGACGCGGCGGAATGTTTTCTACGCTCTCCTTCTGATTTTATTGCTGATCGATTGTCTCGATACGATGATGAAAGGGTCTGCGTACTATCTGAATTTGTATGGTTGGTATTATCCTGTGCGGCAGGCTTTGCTCATCAGCGGTACGATAGGAGCCTTCTTTTCAAGCTCCAAACGCTATCACGTATATTTTGTTATCTTTGCTCTGGTGTTCCAGATTGCCTGGATCTGGAGCTTTTTCAGCGTGCTGAGTCCGAAATAGATGGCTCTTGTGTAAGCCATTTGCCGTCTCGCCCAAGCGGCACCGTTCCGTCGCGACGCGGGAGGCGCCAGATTGGAAGTTGTTTCAACCCTGGGCCGCCTCGCCATGTCCCGGTCGGATAGAACGTCCATCGCTGCATTGTGATCGATCGCGATGTGTAACCGCGCGGCTTTGCCCGGCCGGCCGGATCAAAGCCGATTGACGGCGGGCCGGAATCTTCAGAACCTTTCCATCCCATTCATAAGAAAAAGAGTCCACGGGATGAGACACAAACAGAAACTCGCGGCGCTGCTGCTTGCCGGCACGCTGGTATCCACGCTCGCATCGATGACGTCCAGCTTTGCCGCCGACAAGCCGGATCTTGCAAACAGCGGGCTGCTTGATCGCCTGATTACCCAAACCGGCGTCTACAATAAATCCAAGACCGGCAAGACGCCGGACTTCGTCGCCGACCCGACTTGGCCTCAACCGCTGCCGCACGACTGGTTGCTCGGCCAGATTGGCGGTCTTTATGTCGATAGCCACGATCATGTCTGGATCTACAACCGCCCCCGGACCATGACCAATGACGAGGTCGGCCTTGAAGGGCCGGTGCCGGGCGCCACCAATGCCAAGGGCGAACCGGTCAACGGTCTCGGCTTTGCCCGCGTGAACGGATTCGGTGCCGATTGCTGTCGTGCAGCGCCTTCGGTTCTGGAATTCGATGTCGATGGCAAATTGCTGCGCAGTTGGGGCGGCCCGTCCGATGCGGATTTCCTCAAGACCAAATGCAAGGCCGAGGATGGCTGCATCTGGCCGAACAGCGAGCACGGCATCTATGTCGATCAGAAGGACAACATCTGGCTCGCGGGCAATGATGCGAGCGGCAAGCCGGGCGTGCCGTGGGTGACGAACAAGGAAGGCGGCGACGGCTTCGTTCTCAAGTTCGATGTGAACGGCAATTTCAAGATGCGGATCGGCGGAACGCCGAAAGGGCCGGACAGCAATAACAAGGATGGCGGGCTGAACGGCACGCCATTGTTGTATCGCCCCGCCGACATGGTGGTCGATCCGAAAACCAACCGGCTCTATATCGCGGACGGTTACGGTAATCGCCGTATCCTGATCGTCGATGCCGATACCGGGAAATATATCGGGCACTTCGGAGCCTACGGCAACAACCCGGTGGACGACGCGGCCGCGGCCGCGCAGGGCACCTGGCCGGAGGGTTCCGCAAAGGGGATGAAGAAGCCGGCATTCTTCCGCAACCCGGTTCATTGCGTGAAGATCGCGGAAGACGGCAAGTTGTATGTCTGCGATCGCGGCAACGACCGCATCCAGGTGTTCGACAGCAAGGACCCGTCACTCGGCAAGGCGTGCAGCAATCCGAACGGCGAGGCCGGAAAGTGCGGCTTCGTCGATGAACGCTGGGTGTCGGCCAACACCTACACCCAGCCGATCATGCCGGGCACCGCCGTGTCGCTGAACTTCTCGGTCGACAAGGCGCAAAGCTGTCTCTTCGTCGGCGATAACACCAACCAGACCATCTACATTCTCAACCGCAGCAATCTCGAAGAACTCGGGCGCTTCGGCCGTGGCGGCCGCGCGAGCGGCGATTTCCACTGGCTGCATCAGGTGAGCCTCGACAGCAAAGGCAACATCTACACGGCGGAGGTCGATACCGGGAAGCGCATCCAGAAATTCCTGCGCTATGGCGAGACGGGATGCAGCGGGACGGGGACCAAGACGGTCGGTGGCGAGGCCGCAGAACGCAAATAAGCCGTTGATGAGCTCATTATGCCTGTCGCGACAGGCATGATGGGCTCAAACGCAAAGTCTGAAGCCCCGGCCGTGATGGCTTTGCCTGCGCATATCGGGCATATTGACCGGCGCAAAATGCGATTTTATCGGCGCTCGCCGCTGTTTGTCGTAACGCCGTGATCCACGCGAGGGTAAAAGCTCTCAAATCATCCTGCCTGATCCGCAATTCCTTATGAGGCCTCTATGCAGACGCTGGCGCTGCTTTTCTCCCCGCGTTTCATCATTCTCACGCTTTGCGCGCTCGCCACGCTGGTCCTGCTCGGCGTGGGTCTTGCGCATGGCGGCCTGCCCGCCATGCTGTGGGTGGCGGTGGCGGTTTTCGGCGGGCTCACCGGCATCGGCATCAACGATTTGTTGCAGAAGAATCATTCAGTGCTGCGCAACTATCCGATCTCCGCGCATTTCCGCTTTCTGCTCGAGGAAATCCGGCCGGAAATGCGGCAGTATTTCTTCGAGAGCGAAAAGGACGGCAGGCCGTTCAGCCGCGACACACGCGCCATCGTCTATCAGCGCGCCAAGATGGAGCTCGACAAGCGCCCCTTCGGCACCCAGAAGGATGTGTATGTTGACGGTTACGAGTGGATGCACCATTCGATCACGCCGAAGCCCCACGCGGAATCCGATTTTCGCGTTGTCATCGGCGGCACGGAATGCACCAGGCCGTATTCAGCTTCCGTCTTCAACATTTCCGCGATGAGCTTCGGCGCATTGAGCGCGAACGCCATTCGCGCGCTCAATGCCGGTGCCCGTCAGGGCGGCTTTGCGCATGACACCGGCGAGGGCGGGCTGAGTCCGTATCACCGCGAGAATGGCGGGGACATCATCTGGGAAATCGGTTCGGGCTATTTCGGCTGCCGCACGCGCGACGGGCAGTTCGACCCCGACGCATTCGCGCGGGTTGCCTCCGATGAGCAGATCAAGATGGTCGAGCTCAAGATCAGCCAGGGTGCCAAGCCCGGCCACGGCGGCGTGCTGCCGGCCGCGAAAGTCTCCGAGGAGATATCGCTGATCCGCGGCGTGGCGATGGGCGAGGATTGCATCTCGCCCGCCTATCATCGCGCCTTCTCGACGCCCGTGGGGCTGATGCAGTTCATCGGCGAGATGCGCAGGCTGTCGGGCGGCAAGCCCGCGGGCTTCAAGCTGTGCATCGGCCATCGCTGGGAATTTCTCGCGATCTGCAAGGCGATGGTGCAGACCGGCATCTATCCCGATTTCATCGTGGTCGATGGTAAGGAAGGCGGTACCGGTGCCGCGCCTATCGAATTCGCCGATCATATCGGCATGCCGATGCGCGATGGCGTCAATTTCGTCCACAATGCGCTGATCGGCATCAACGCGCGCGATCGCGTCCGCGTCGGCGCGTCGGGCAAGATCGCGACGGCTTTCGATATGGCCCGGGCAATGGCGCTGGGGGCCGACTGGTGCAATTCCGCGCGCGGCTTCATGTTCTCGCTGGGCTGCATCCAGTCGCTGAGCTGCCACACCGACCGTTGCCCGACCGGCGTCGCCACTCAGGACCGGGGAAGAGGCCGTGCGCTGGTGGTCGAGGACAAAAGGGTGCGGGTCGCGAACTATCACAGCGGCATGGTGCGTGCGCTGGCCGAACTTGTCGCCGCCGCCGGGCTGGAGCATCCGAGCGAGATCAAGCCGATTCACTTTTCGCAGCGCGTGTCCGGCAATGACGTGGTGTCGTTCGCGACGCTTTATCCGCAGCTTCAGCCCGGCGAGTTGCTGTCGGTGACGGAGGACACGCGGTTCGGCAAGGCGTGGGCGCTGGCGCAGGCCGAAACCTTTGCACCGAAACTATGAGGCCTAGAACTCGCCGTGCAGGCGCGCGGAGAAGATCGACGCCGGGCCACGGTCGGCGTTGTAGGCAGGATTGACGACGAACTGATAGTCGGCGGTCGCCGTCAGCTTCGGCGTGATGGCGTAGGCGTAATAGGCTTCCATCAGCCGTTCCTGACGATAGTTGAGGCGGCCGTCGCCGATGAGAACGCCCATGCCGCCCGCCGCGATGAAGTCGCGATGGTCGCGCGACAGCGCATTGATCGCGCCGCCGAGCCCGATGGTGTCGTCGGGGCGGCCCCATGACGTGCCCTTGATCGACAGGCCGCCCGACAGGCTGGCGTCGATATCGGTGAAGGCCATGATCTCGGTCTTGCCGTCGTTCCAGCTCCAGCGTCCGAACAGGCCGACGGTGTCGCTGAGAGCCTGTTCGAGATTGACGACGTAGCCGTATTTGATGCGCCCCTCGCGGGTGGCCGCGATGTCGAGATTGAGCGCGGGATTGTCGAGCGTCGCGCGGTAGCTGCCCGAGAAGGCGCTGTTGATCCAGCCGATCGTGCGCAGTTTGCCGGGCTGGCCGAACAGCATGTAGCGCTGTTCGAATTCGGCGACGTATTCGCCGCGGCGGAAAAGGCGCATGTCGAAATTGTTGGAGTTGGATTCGGCGTCCATCAGGAAATAGCCGAGCCGCAGCGCCCAGTTCTTCTGGTTGAGTTCAGCGGTCGCGCCGTAAGTGAGCCCGACCTTGTCGGCGGCGTAATCGAACGCGCCCGGCGCCCAGATCGCCCAGTTCATGAAATCCTTGCGCGGGTCCTTGGCGTAGGCGTTGCCGTCGAAGACATCGAGCACGGCGAACTTGCCGATCTGCATCGTGAGGCGGGAGATGTCGGCCTTGCCGCCGAGTTGGCTTGGTCCGCTCTCGAGCGTCTCCTGTTCGCCGCCGAAACCGAAGGTCTGGCGCAGATAGAGGCGCGAGGGATTGAAGCGCGGATAGGGAAAGTCCGATTTTTGCGCCTCGCCGTTGGAGAAACCGCCCAATCCCACGGTGTTGCTGAGGCCGAAGCCCTGCAGCAGTTCGGGATTGAAATACAACTCGCCGCCATCCCACAGATGCGCGTTGATGTAGAGGCTGTTGCTCCATGTCGCCTTGGCTTGCCCGTTCGGTGCAAGGCTGTTGGCGCCGGAATAGGGTGCGTGAAACGAGGGATAGGCTTGGGCGAGATAGGTGGATTGTCCGGAGATTTCCCAGTTCGACGGGCCGCCGTTGCCGAAGCTGGTGTCGTGTCCGGCAAAGTCGATTTTCCGGTTCAGCCCAAGACGGACGGTCTGCATGTCGAACGTGCTTGCTGATTGCAGGCCGGAGCCGAGTTGCACGTGGTTACGGCCGTAATCGCTGTAGAGATATTCGAGCCGTGCGCTCCATTGCGGGCCGATGGCGTATTCGGCGCCGATGCCGGCGGTCCAACCCGTTCGCAGCGACAGTTTTTTCTCGTCGAGGGATGGTGTTGCATTCTCAAAGCGCTCGCCCGCGAAGGCGAGGCCGCCGGTGACGTAAAGCAGCCAGCGCGGCGCCGCGTAACCGAGCCGCGCGCGCAACGAACCCGTGTAATCCAGACGATCGGTGAGCACGCGGCCCGCCGCCGGTGTCGAGACGATGACGTTGTTGGAGTCGAGATAGCCCGGAAACGTGATATCTGCCTCGACGCCGAGCAGGACGCGGGACGGCAGCAGCACGTTGTAGCCCGCCTGCACGCCCGCGACCGTGCCGCCGAAATGATCGCGGGTGCCGTAAGCCGTGCCATCGAAGATGTTCGCATGCGAGGCGCCGAAGCCATAGCCGACATGCGCGCCGAGATAGGCGCCGCTCCAGTCGAACACGGGTGAAGCTTTGACGGCGGGATCTGCGGCGCGTGTGGCGCATGGTGACGCGGCCATGGCCGCCGCGAGCGCGCCTATGGCGGGGAGGCTGGTCAGGGCCGAGCGTGGGCGGCGAATCGCTGTCATCGGCCACAGGTGCCACGGCGCCAACCGCCGCGCCACAGCCCGTTGCGGCGTGCGAACTGTCGTCAAGCTGTCATGGACCTGTTGCAAAAGACACGCGCTCCCCATGATCGCAAAGAACTTTAGATGCGAATGATTGTCAATAGCACCAAGAAGGATTTGTGTTACCAGGCACAAAACGAGTTTTCGGAAGCGCATGGCCGACCGGTGGACGCAGGCATGCGGCGTCCCGCGCGCCCGGAGGGCGGCAGCCGAAACCGTTGAGAACGATGCGAGCCTGAAGTCCTAGTGGTGGGTCAGAAGTTCGCTACGGAAGATGCGGCGTGACGAGGCGAACGTCGGATTCGGGACACTAGACGGCGGGGCGGTTGCCGAGGCGCGCCATGTCGAAGGCATGAACGTCGGCCAGCAACTCGCAGAACGCTTTCGCGCCATGTTCGATCAACTGCCGTCCCTTGTCCGCGCTCGCCAGCGTGGCGTCGCCCGCGACGCCACTCGGATGCAGGTCCTGCGCCGCCCATGCGAACGGCGCGGGCCGGTGCGGAGACAGCCAGCGGAATTCGCGCGCCATGGCAATGCTTGCAGGCTCGAAATTGGCGATCTTGTCCTGACGCACCAGATCGGGCTGCGCCGCCAGCATGATCGAGGTCTCGACCGCGCCGCCATGGATGCCGTGGGCGATTTCCTCGTCCGGGAAAAGCCCCGGTGGTGTGCCGAAGCGGTGCCAGTTGGTGGTGACCACGAGCATGCCGAGGCGGGCGCGCAATTCCTGCGCGACGATGGCCATCGGCGCGCTGTTGCCGCCATGGCTTGTCACCATCACGAGTTTTTTCACGCCGCTGCGGGCCACGCTTTCCCCGAGCGACATCCAGTGCCGGATGGCGACGTGATAGGGCAGCGTCACCGTGCCGGGATAGTCGATATGTTCGATCGAGAAGCCCGCGCTCTGGACCGGCAGAAAAGAGGCTGGAATGTGAGCAGGCAGAAGCGTGTGCACGCGCGACAGATAGGCTTCCGCGATCAGCGTATCGGTGCCGGCCGGCAGATGCGGGCCGTGTTGTTCGGTGGCGGCCAGCGGCAGCACCGCGATCCATTGTCCTGCGGCGGCAGGATCGGCCTCCGGCCATTTGATGGCGGTCCAGTCGCGGGGTGGTGTGACGCTCATGAATGAAGTTATCTTTGGATGCGATGGGGCGGATCGATTAGAAGGCGATGGGCTCCTTCAGAGCCGAAGCCTCCGGCTTCTATCATGGGCCAGAACGACCGACGGAGTCCAATCATGCAGTCAGCCCTTTCGTTGCGAACGTTAACGGCGGGCGGGGTTCTGCTCTCGGTTCTGGCGACGCCGTTGCAGGCGCAGACCCCACCCAAGCTCGACAAGGTCCGTTTCGGCACCAACTGGCTGGCCGAGGGCGAGCATGGCGGCTTCTTCCAGGCGCTTGCCGACGGCACCTACAAGAATTACGGCCTCGACGTGACGATCGTGCCGGGTGGGCCGAACGTCAATAACCGGATATTGCTGGTGTCGAAGAAGCTGGATTTCGACATCGCCGCCAACAATCTGCAATCGCTGGACGCGGTCGCGAACAAGGTCCCGGCGGTGGCGGTCGCCGCGATGTTCCAGAAGGACCCGCAGGTCTTCATCGCGCATCCGGAGTCCAAGGTCAAAACCCTCGACGATCTCAAGCCGCTGACGCTGTTCGTCTCGAAGGAAGGGATGCCGACTTATTTTCAGTGGCTGAAAAGCGAACATGGTTTCAACGAGGCCCGTGTCAAACCCTACACCTCGAACGCGCAGCCGTTTTTGGCGGATCGCAACAGCGCGATGCAGGGCTATGTGACCTCCGAGCCCTTTGCCATCGAACAGAAGGCCAAATTCAAGCCGACCGTGATCCTGCTCGCCGATTACGGCTTCAACGCGTACTCGACATTCATCGAAACCCGTGCCGATCTGGTCGAGAACAATCCCGATCTGGTGCAGCGTTTCGTCGATGCCTCGATCATCGGCTGGTACCATTATATCTACGGCGACAACAAAGCCGGCAATGCGCTCATCAAGAAACTGAATCCGGAGATGACGGACGCGCTGCTGGATTATTCGGTCGCCAAGATGAGGCAATACGGCATCGTCGATTCCGGCGACACGTTGAAGAACGGCGTCGGCGCGATGAGCGACGAACGCATGGCCGATTTCTTCTCGACCATGGTGCATGCCGGCGCGGTAAAGCGCGACATCGATTTCCGCAAGGCCTATACGCTGCGCTTCGTCAACAAGGGCGTCGGGCTTAATTTGCGTCCCGTGCCATGACGGCGATCGATTGCAGGGACGTCACGCGGCGTTATGCCAACGGTACCGAGGCGCTGGGTCCGGTCGATCTGAAAATCCGCGAAGGCGAGTTCGTCTCGTTGCTCGGCCCCTCCGGTTGCGGCAAGTCGACCTTGCTGCGGATCATCGCCGGGCTCGATGCGCCGAGCACGGGGAGCGTCAAGGTCGATGCCCGCGCGCGGTCGTCGTCGCGCGGCATCGGCTTCGTGTTTCAGGAGCCGACGCTGATGCCGTGGGCGAGCGTGTGGGACAATGTCCGCCTGCCGCTGCGGCTCACCGGCGATGAGGGCGCGGCAAGCCTTGCGCGGATCGACGAATTGCTGGCGCGCGTGGGCCTCGCCGAATTCGCCGAGGCTTACCCGCGCGAATTGTCCGGCGGCATGAAGATGCGGGCCTCGCTGGCGCGCGCGCTGGTGACCGATCCCGACATCCTGCTGCTGGATGAGCCGTTCGCCGCGCTCGATGAAATCACCCGCTTCCGCCTCAACAACGATCTGCTGGCGCTGTGGCGCGACTTGCGCAAGACGGTGGTGTTCGTGACCCATTCGGTGTTCGAATCCGTCTTCCTGTCGCAACGCGTCATCGTGCTGACGGCGCGGCCGGGGCGGATCTTCGCCGAGCGCCGGATCGATGCCCCCGAGCCACGGGGCGAGTGCTTCCGCACCTCCGTGTCCTATGCCGGGTTTTGCCGTGATGTTTCAAACCTGCTGGGGCAGGCGAGCACGGATAAAATCGGACGGATTGCCTGATGGGTCGCGATCAAGAGCAAACCGCCGCGATTTCCCAGCCTGATCGCCCGCTGCCGAAGACGCTGCGCGTCCTACTGCCCGCGATCGTCTTCGCCGTCTTGATAGGCCTCTGGGAGGCGACGGTCCGCATGCGCGGGATTCCGCCTTACATCCTGCCCGCGCCGAGCCTGATCGCGCAGACGCTGGTGAAGGATTGGGGGATTTTGTTTGTCTCGCTGCTCGCCACGCTGCGCGCGACGCTGGAGGGATTTCTGGCGGCGGTGATCGGGGGTATCGGCCTTGCGCTCTTGTTCAACCGCGCGAAATGGGTGGAGCAGGCATTCCTGCCCTATACGGTGATCTTGCAGGTCACGCCCGTCATCGCCATCGCGCCGCTGCTGCTGGTCTATCTGCCGCAGCATCTGGCCGTGGTGGCCTGCGCCTGGATTGTGGCGTTCTTTCCGGTGCTGTCGAACACGCTGCTCGGGCTCAAATCGGTCGACCGGAATCTGGCGGGGTTGTTTACATTGTATGACGCCTCGCCGTCGCAGAGGCTGTGGCGGCTTCGCCTGCCCTCGGCGCTGCCCTATATCATGGGCGGCCTGCGGATCGCGGGCGGCCTGTCGCTGATCGGCGCGGTGGTGGCGGAAATCGCGGCGGGCTCCGCGGGCTCCGGCTCCGGCCTTGCGTTTCGCATTGCGGAGGCGGGGTATCGCCTCGATATTCCGCGAATGTTTGCGGCGCTGGCGCTCTTGTCGGCTGCCGGGATTGTGATCTATGCCGGTCTCTCGGCGGTGTCGCGCCTCGTGCTCCGGCACTGGCACGAAAGCGCGGTGGAAGGAGATTGAGAACGATGGCGAATGACGCGAAGCCCGAGATCCTGATTTATGGTCCGAAAAAGCCTCTGATCGAACGCGGCCTCGCCGAGCGATTCAACGTGCACATCGCCTACACGCTGGATGACGTCGCCGCTCTGTCTCCCGATCAGGCCGCAAATATTCGCGGCATGGCGATCACCAATCTGGTCAAGGCCGACGCCGCGATGCTGGCGCGTTTCCCCAAGCTGGAAATGATCGCCTCCTTCGGCGTGGGCTACGACCATGTCGATTTTCGCTACGCGGCGGAGCACAACATCGTCGTCACCCATACGCCGGACGTGCTGACCGATGAAGTCGCCGACACCGCCATCGGATTGTTGATTGCGACGCTGCGCGAATTCATCACCGCCGATCGCTACGTGCGCGAGGGCCGCTGGGTGACGCAGAGCTATCGCCTCAGCCCCGGATCGCTGCGCGACCGCTCGGTTGGCATCGTCGGCATGGGCCGGATCGGCCAGGCGATCGCGAAGCGGCTGGAGGCTTTCGGCGTGCCGGTCGTCTACCACTCGCGCAATCCGGCGGCGGGCGTGCCGCACAAGCACTATCCGAACCTGATCGAGATGGCGAAGGCGGTCGAGACCCTGATCGCGATCACGCCGGGCGGGGCTTCGACCGCGAAAATGATCAATGCCGAGGTGCTGAAGGCGCTCGGCCCGCGCGGTGTGTTCATCAATGTCGCGCGCGGTTCGGTGGTCGATGAAGACGCGCTGATCGCGGCCCTCAAGGATGGAACGATCATGTCCGCCGGGCTTGATGTCTTTGCCCATGAGCCGAACGTGCCGGAAGCGTTCTGGACTATGGACAATGTGGTGCTGCTGCCCCATATCGCCTCGGCTTCGGTGGCGACGCGGGACGCGATGGATCAACTTGTGGTCGATAATCTGCTCAACTGGTTCGCGGGCCAACCGGCGCTGACGCCGGTGCCCGAGACGCCGTTCGGGAAGCGTGCATGATCTTTCGCGCCGCTGCGCTGGCTCTCGGAATGGCTGCGGGTCTCTGGCCCGCGGCAGCGGCGTACGCGCAGGAGGATGCCGTGGCCCAGATCAAAGGCATGCTGGGCCAGTGGGAGCTGGCAACAGCCGGGCGCGACCGGACTTGCGTGGTGACGTTGAAGAACGAGGCTGCACCGCCCGGCATGAAACTCGATCTGGAAAAGGGCTGCGCGGAGGCGCTGCCGTTCACCGGATCGATCGCGTCCTGGACGGTGAAGGGGCTCGACATCGTCCGGTTTCAGGATGCCAAGGGCGAACCGGTGCTCGACGTCACCGAAGTCGAGAACGGCATTCTCGAAGGCGTGCGCAGCGGCGAAGGCGTCTATATCCTGCAGGGTCTTGCGGCGGCGCGCGCGCTGTCGAAATCGACCGACCAGATGATCGGCGACTGGGCGATGGTGCGCGGCAACGGCAATCCGATCTGCGGCCTGACGCTGACCAACAACGAGGCGGACCACAATCCCGAAAATTTCCAGGTGTTCCTCAAGCCGAAATGCGATTCCGTGGTGAGCCGCTTCGCCCCGGTGATGTGGCGGCTGGAGCGCGGCGAGATGCTGCTGATCTCGTCGCGTGGCGAGGTCTGGCGGTTCGGCGCCGACGATCACGCGCAATGGCGGCGGATTCCCGACAGCGCCGATCCGTTCATCATGGTGCGGCAGTAAGCGGCACGCGCAGCCTCACATCAGCTTCATGCCCTTCAGGCTGGCGTGACCGTTCTTGCCGACAATGATGTGGTCGTGCACGGCGATGCCGAGCGGCTTCGCGATTTCGACGATCTGCCGCGTCATCTGGATGTCGGCCTGCGACGGCGTCGGGTCGCCACTGGGATGATTGTGCATCAACCCGCGAATCGCAAAAAACAGCTATATTTCAATACCTTCTTTTATGCCTGAGATAAGGTGGTGCCGGTAACTGGTGTCTGTAACCTGCCTCAATTCGTGATAATCCCGGTGCAACTCCCTCAAATCCCCCGAGGGCACGGAGACGCACGTTGGCGCACGAACTCCGCACCTCTCGACTCCCATTATAAGCGAGGACGGGTCAGAACAAGAGCTGACCTTCCGACGATGCACAAACCGCATTTGCCATCAATCGATGGTCTGCCTCGTTCATTCAGTTCACTTACACCTCGGTGTTGCTTGCCTTGAAAGACGCAATTGACATGCGCCTACAGGAAATCAAATTTGAACGATCCCATCGCTCCAGCTCCTCGATCGGGTATAGGATCGCTTTACCGGCTTTGATGAATGATGGACCAATTCTCTTCGATCGCCAGTTGCGTAGCGTACCCTCGCTAATCTTGTTGCGATAACGTTCGATGACCTCTTCTAGGGTCAAATAAGCGGTAGTGGACACAGGTTTCTAAAGCTCCAGCATTTGTGCAACGGCTTGTTGCACAAAGATGTACGAGACGAATGAGCGGGTTCGATCGCTAATCCCGCGGTTGCGCCGATCGAACTTGAGGCTCGCGGATACTTCTCGACGGAATATCCGCGAGCTTTGATCGGTTCTTAGGTCCTTTTTTGAGATATCCGATGTTGCGGCGCGGCTGGACGCACTGCTCTGCTGTTCGGATCGGACGTTGATCTCACAGTGCCGAGATCAGCCCATTTTTCTAAGTCGGCGACCGCATAAACGACCCGACCACCAAGTTTGCGATACATTGGGCCGGTTCCATAGGTGCGATGTTTCTCAAGCGTTCGTGGTGACAGGCCGAGAAATAACGCGGCCTCGTCTGTACGGAGGTAGCGCGGCGGAATCGCGGGTGACTGCATATCGATATCTCCTTTGTTTCACATGCCGGAATGGCGTATGAGCAGGTGATTTTACGATTCCACTGGAAGAAATTGCCTGCTGGAGGAGCGCTGGTGTAGCCAAGCGTGCTTCGGTTTAATTATTCCATCGCCTATTCAGCAGAGCTAAAGAGACGACAACCATGGAGGCAGACGTTCCCCTTCTTCGATAAAACTGATCTTGCAGGCGTTCCAAGCGAGCGCTCCCGGAGGCCAATCAAGGAATTTGAGGCGGCCGTTGATCGAGCGGTTGGAGAATCGGTGAGAGCCGATGGTGCACGCGGCGTCGATCTTTGGTCGGCACTCGCCAACGTTCGATGGCATGCCCCGAATGGGGCAGTCGTTTCCTACTCTTTTCGAGAAGCGGCCAAGTTTGTTGCGTGGGTACGCGAAGAGGGCGACTATATCTCGTGGTATTGCAGTGGACTTCCGGGCGCGGTGGCGCCGTGGATCGGTGAAGCAATGGCTGCTGAGGGCTGGAGTTGGACCGCTATCTGACTGATAGTGCTCTCCGTTGGCGAGAAACCATTTTCCCGCGCGATACTGTGCTTCGATATTGAGACAGGTAGAGGCGATTAAGTTGGGGCTGGTACTTATGAGAGTCCCGCGAACCGATGTGAGAGGGGCTGGGTTTGTGAGGCTGATATAAATTTCGCCGATTCCCGCTTCAGTCGGAGATTCCGCGGGGATGTGCCGCGATTGAGCGGAGGGAACTCTCGGTATCCGCAGATGCGGGATCGATCCGGCGCATCCGGTTTTGCTCCAGTTCGGGAAGTAGCGCGAGTTCGTAGGTGACGCTGCAATCCGGGCAAACTATCGATTTAGCGAGACTGTCGAGCTTTGGATTCCGGAGCCGCATGGCCTGTAGGGATTCATGAGGCAGTGCGAGAAGGGTGCCGCAACTCGTGCAAGATAGGCCGAACTGGAGGCCAGTTGCCAGAGCTTCCGAGAGGCTCAAAGTGGCTAAGCGGGCGAGCGGCACTAATGTCGTTTTGGAGGCAGCGTGGTGCTCGGCCCAAGAATTTCCCAGGTTATATCCGCGGCTTGAAAGAGCGCGTGCCCAAGCGGCCTCGCGTGCTAAAGCCGCGATGCGGTTAGCGCACTCCTCAAGGCAATGAAACTCGATCGCCGCGCCCATCGCGATGAACTTGCGTTCAAGATGCCCGTTGCGGCTGTTATCCTCGCGTCCGCCATAGGCAACGGCCAAGTGCTGCTCAAAGCGTTTCTTTGGGCGACTGGTCTCTCCGACATAGATCGGCCTGGATGACCTGTTCTGCTTCGCGACGACAGCGTAGACGCAATGCGGCCCGTTTCCGAAGCCGTAGAATCTCTTCAGGATCGCATTTCGAGCCGCTTGCTTCTCCGGTGTTAGCCAGCGTTTCATACCAGCCCTCCTTGCATCAAGCATGACCCTTCAGCGGTTGTGGTCAAGCGCGCGATGGCAGGCGAATATAGCCGCGAGCTCTCAACCAAGGTGTTCGCAGGCCAGGGTCGGCTGATCGAAAAGGGCTATCGTCAGGGAGGGCCGGCGGGCTTTGGCCTGCGCCGGACCCTGGTCGATGAGCGTGGCACCATCAAGGGCCTTCTTGAACGGGGCGAGCACAAGAGCATTCAGACTGATCGGGTGATCCTGACCCTCGGCCCCGCAGAAGAAGTTAATCTGGTTCGCAATATCTACCAGGCCTTTGTTCATCAGGGACGCAGCGAGAGCGAGATTGCGTCGGATCTCAACGAACGGGCCATTCTAACCGATCTCGGGCGCCCTTGGACCAAGGGGACGGTCCATCAGCTTCTGATCAACGAGAAATATGTCGGCGACAACGTATGGAATCGTCGTTCCTTCAAGCTGAAGAAGAAGCGAGTCCGCAACGAATCTGCGATGTGGATCAGAGCGCAGGATGTATTCGAAGCCATCGTCGAGCGCGAACTGTTCGAGGCGGCAAGAACTATTATCAATGCACGTTCGTTTCGCCTGAGCGACAAGGAAATGCTGCAATCGCTGAGGGAGCTCTACCTTCGGCAAGGTCTGCTGTCGGGCATTGTCATAGACGAATGCGATGGTCTGCCGTCCAGTAGCACCTATAGTTCCCGCTTCGGCAGCCTGCTTCGTGCTTACCACCTAGTTGGGTTTACGCCGGATCGCGATTATCGTTACGTCGAAACCAATCGCGAGTTGCGTAAGCTTCATCCTGATATTCTCCGTGAGGTACTCGATGGATTGCGGGTTGCCGGCAGTGATGCTTGGCGGAATCTCCAGACTGACCGGGTGATCGTCAATGGCGAGTTCAGTCTCTCCGTTGTGGTGGCTCGTTGCATCGAGACCCCGACCGGGCTTTTGCGCTGGAAATTGCGCTTCGACACCTCGCTCTCTCCCGACATCACGGTCGTCGTTCGTATGGATAACGCCAATCGCACGCCGCTGGATTACTATCTGTTCCCGCGTATCGATATGTTCTCCGAGAAGCTGCGGCTGACGGAGAACAATGCCATCGGAATCGACGCCTATCGCTTCGACGATCTCGATCTTCTTTATGAGATCGCAACTCCCATTCCTCTTTCGGAGGCCGCCTGATGCCAGCCGTTCGTCCGAACCGAATCGAAATGATCCCTATCTCCCGGATCACAGTCCTGAACCCTCGAGCGCGTAATAAGCGTCAGCATCGTGAGATTGTGAACAACATTGAAGCCGTCGGTTTGAAACGGCCCATCACGGTGAGCCGCCGGGATGGGTCCGGCGGTCCGAGATATGATCTCGTCTGCGGCGAAGGTCGGCTGGAAGCCTTCCAGATGCTTGGCCAGACCGAAATTCCTGCTGTGGTGATCGACGCCAGCGAGAGCGAATGTCTCGTGATGAGTCTTGTTGAAAATATCGCGCGGCGCACGCCCCGCCCCATCGACATTATGCGCGAAATCGGCGCACTGAGGTCCCGAGGATACAGCGATACGACCATCGCCGAGAAGCTCGGTGTCGGAGCGTCTTGGGTGAACATGATCGTCTCGCTCCTAGAGCGCGGCGAGGAACGGCTGGTTGCTGCAGTCGAAACCGGGCTTATTCCGATCACTCTGGCGATGGAGATTTCTAAAGCGGAGACAGAAGAGGCACAGAACCTACTCCTGGATGCTTACGAGACTGGCCAGCTCAGAGGTAAGAAACTCGCTGCCGTCCGGCGCATGCTTGACATGCGGATGCGGAGCCAAGGCAAGGGGTTGCCAACCGGGCGTTTGGGACGGAAAGCCCACAGCCGACGGATGACCGCCGCCGATCTCATGCAGGTCTATCAGCGCGAGGCCGAAAAGCAGCGCCTCCTGGTCAAGAAATCGGATTTCACCCAGGTCCGGCTGCTGTTCGTTGTCGAGGCGTTGAAAGATCTGCTCTCCAATGAAGGCTTCATCAACCTGCTCAGAGCTGAGGGATTGGCGACCATGCCTCGGGCGCTTACGGCGCGCGTATCGGGAGGCGATCATGACTAATGAGCCGCAAGATCGGGACGATGGTAATATTCATCTGGCTTTTGATCGAGATTTTCTGACGATACCCGTGGCGGCAATTGTCCCGCTCAAGACGTTACCGGATGGCGCGAGGGCAAGCCGGACATACTCGCAGGTTCTGAGTTCTATCAAGGCAATCGGCCTGATCGAAGCGCCTGTCGTCATGATGGACCCAAAGAATGCAGGAGCATGGTTCCTTCTCGACGGCCATCTGCGGCTTGATGCGCTGAAAGAACTCGGCATCGCTGAAGTCGAATGCCTGCTGGCGACTGACGACGACACTTATACCTACAACAAGCGTGTCAATCGCATTCCACCGATCCAGGAGCACCGAATGATTGCGCGTGCCATGGATCGCGGCGTCTCATCCGCTGACATCGCTGCTGCCTTGAACCTTCAGATCGAATCGGTGCTGCGGCGTTTTCGGCTATTGGAGGGGATTAGTCCTGAAGCCGCTGAGATGTTGAAGGACACGCCTTGTTCGATGAAGGTGTTCGATATTTTGCGTCAGATGACTGCCGTCAGGCAGATCGAAGCTGCCGATCTCATGATCGGTCAGAACAATTTCACGGTCATGTTCGCCCGCGCGTTACGCGCAGCCACATCCGAGAACCAACTCGCTGTCGCCAAGAAAGGAAAAGCAGGCGGCACACCTACACCTTCAGGCCAACAGATTGCGCGTATGGAACGAGAGCTGGCAGCGCTTCAGACCCAGGTAGAATCGGTTAAAGAAACCTATGGCGTCGACAATCTGCATCTGACCGTGGCGCGCGGATATATCGCCAAGCTGCTTGCCAACAAACGTGTCGTCCGCTGGCTATCAAACCACCAGCAGGACTATCTAAGCGAATTTCAAAAGATTGCTGAGATCGACACTCTTGGCCCAATTGCCGAAACGCCAGGCGCTTAAAAATTGGGACCCGGACCGAATAAGTGAGGGACCATGGGAGAAGCCGTACTGTGTGACGTCAAGCATTGTGGTGGGAATAGCGACGAAGCCGCATGAAACCCACTAGACTGGCCGCGACAAGAACGTCGTGTGTGCCGATAGCTATCCGTGCATGTGCTCGAAGGACGCTTCGACGCCGAGTTTTTGTTTGGCGCTGAGACGATCACTCCCACGCTCCTTCTAGATGGTATTGATTGGAGGCTGGCCGAGCTTAAGCGGGTCGGACAATATCGTTTGCGTCGAGGGTGGTCCCAAGGACGTTTAGGGTCGGCATACGACATAACCTCGTACACCCATTTCAACGCAGGCCGAGAAATAACTCATCAGCAGCCAATAAAGCTGTACGAAATGAGGCGAGGGCTGCACGCCTTGCGCTGCCTCTGCGAGCATCGTTTCGACCTGGCCACGGCTTAGCGAAGAGGTAACAATGAAAACACGCCGGAATGCATCCGGCGCCGCGCGAACGGCTTCTAGCTTCGCAGCGATCTCGTCCCGCGTGCCGCCCCGGATCATTCGGGCAATCTGCGTCTGCACGCCAGCGTTACGGTAGAAGTCGTCCCAGCTGTTGAGCTTGGCCTCCAGCATTTCCTCGGGCAGGGTCATCCGCCCAAGATTCTTAATCGCTTGGCCGACGGAGTCGTGGAACGCGGAAGCGCTCAACGACTGGGCGCCATGTTTGGCATGATAGAAACTGATCATCGTCGGGCTGCCTACGGTGGTAACGCCGATGAAGTCCGCCCATTCGTCACCGAGATCATCGCATAGCAAAACGTCATCAGACGCGATCGAATCTACTACCGTGCGAAACACCGAGTCAGCCGCGAACATATTCTGATTGGCCTCGAACGAGCCCTTTTCGCTGGCCGCGGTGGCAAGAGATGGGTCAGCTTGCAAATGCGCGAGGAAGCTGGTGCCACCTCCAGCCAGCGCTTCGTCGCGGAAAAGCGCGCCGTCGATGTACGCAAGCGCCAGATCGCTGAAGAGGATCGTGAACAGATCCTCGCGATCAATGTAGCGCGCTAGCGATCGCGCATCAGGGTCCTCGCCGAGCGGCATCGAGCGTTGTTCAACCGTAATCCCTTCGATTTCGGCAAAGTGTAGGTCGCGCAGTGCGACGCGTGTGTTGCCAAACCTGAGGCTGCCTATTACCTTTCGGCCATCGATATGCCTGACTTCCACCGTCTGACGTCGATTGACAACGGGAAAGGGATAGTCGAGCGCCGAGAGAATTGTTTCCGTTGCTCCCTGATTGAGCTCCTCGATCGCCTCGCCGACCGACCGCACGAGCCGTATTCCGTCGTCGGCGTCGAAGAGTGCCCTCGCAAGGCCGATGGTGTCGATGCCGACATAGGTCGGTCTCACCCCGCGCGGAATTGAGGAAAGCTCGAGCGGCCGCGCGAAGTTGCGGATGAAGGCGGATACCTCGCCGTCGTCTACATCGAGCAATGCCGCGATTTCTGATGCCCAAGTGACGGCTCCCTCAACATCACCTCGATCGGCACGAACCGAAATCCGTCCGGTATTTGGAGTTGCTGAATAGACGCCGTCGGGACGGCGCACGCTGTAGGCTTGCGGTATGAAGCGGCTCGCGCTGGTAGTCGCGACGGCGTTTTCGAGATCTCTCGCCTCAAGCGTCTTGGAGCGGAGCGTAAGCGGTGAGATCGACATATTGCGGAGGCGCAACTTCTCGAACACGGCATCATTTCGAGCAATTGCGCGCTCGACCCGCTCGCCAGCGACCTTGTCGAGATAAGCGGTCTTAAAGGCCGATGGCAGGTCGAGCCCGGACTTGAACAAGGCGACATATGCATCGCACTCGACGAGCAGAACATAGCCGAATACGCGCTCGATCGCACCTGCGGCCGGTTCCAGAAAAGAGGAATTGCGCTCATAGGAGAAGCAGATCGCCGAATACCTCGCCGCACCGAACGGTTCGCGGTCAATACGAAAGAGATTCTGGGAAGGCTGTCGTGAGTTTGTGCGTAGGCTACGGAACAGCCTGTCAATCGCCTCGTTCGTAAGTCGTCGCTTCCGCCGATAGAAATATCCTGAGCGTCCAATCTCTAAATACTCGATCATAAGGCAATTTTCCTGGCGGCCGCATGAGGCACCAATGTTTCAGCCACCTGATAGCTAGCCGGTAGATTGATCGGTTTATACCCAGTTGCGAGTCGATCGACGACCGACTGGTGGAGGAATGCTCCCTCCTCAATTTTGCGCGGCTCTGCGCATGGAAAATATACTCCGCTGGGCTCGCCTTGGTTGGGAAACTGTTTCCATCTTCGTTTTTTGGGGAGATATTCGAGGAGGCGCCACGGCAAACTCATTGAGTCATGAAGCGGAGCCTGTGCATCTGGCCGGACATAGGCACGTTTACCACCAGGTAGCGGCTCGCCTTCGGCCAGATGACGAAACATGCTCTCGTTGACTCTCAAGCCAAGGTTTTCCGCCTCGCGGGTCATCCACATCAGTGGAAACTTGGCTACTTGGCTTTCTTTCTCGGCATAACCCCCGCCGACATCGGAGTGATCACCAGCAAACCATACAGTCTTATGATCTTGCTGCTCTTCCGTATCTTTGAACGGATCGGGCTGAAAAATCTGTTCGGGCGCCCAGCCGTACAAGCGGAACATCCGCCGCCGCTCATCGATCGCTGCTGCTTGCCTGAAAAAGCGCACGCTGGGATTGGTCTTCGTGTAGGGAAGATGTGCCTGCGTCGGGAGCCGTAAAATTCCAGGTCGCACAAAAACTGATGCAACGGTGTCCCAGACACCGAGGAAATGAATTGGCACCCGCCGACCGCCGATAACACGACGAAATTGCCAGGCGATCTCAAGCTGATCCTTCCGATCGGCGTTCTTGTAGGCTTTCAGCGCATAGCTAGTGAGGTTGCGCTGATCGGGATCGACCAAACCAATCAGATGAATAAGACCGGCCACCGCACGCGCGGTGTAAGCGCCCCGACTGAACCCGAACAGAAAGATGCGGTCGCCAAGGCGATAGGTATCGACCAGATAGCAATAAGCAGCGAGGATGTTGGCATCGAGGCCCCAGCCGGTTGCTAAACCGAACGTCGCGATCGCGCTTTGAAAAGCTGGTCTCCAGTCGCTGACGAGCGGCACGGTACCGATGCCGGGGTTGTAAAAGACGCGCTGTTCTTCGTTCCGGCTTGCGATTCGGTACAGTTTCAAAATGTTGGTGAGGTCATCTTTGACCTCATTGCTCGTACCGTCGAGCAGCAGGACTAGATTTGCCACAGCATGCCTCGCGCTAGGGAATGTCGAAAGTCGGGATGAACCCGTGCGATCGGTTGTTGTCGTAGAGCCGGAGAGGAAGATCCGATTTGGGCATCCAGACGCGGCCGACCTCGACCGCCAGGGAGGCTGGGAGTGCGGGAAAAACATGCAGTAGCGTTCCCTCGCCATGCCGAGCTTTGATGCGATCATAGAGCCGTCGGAGTTCGCGCCGAAATGCAGCCTGATCGTCAGCTCGTCGTAAAATGTCGTTGTGAGGCTGATCCGCGCAGAGCGACCAGATCGCGACGTCGGCGCCGAGCACCGCCTGGAGTCGCGTGTCGGTCACGGTGGCGCTGACACCAAGCTTCAGCCCGACCGGGCCGGTAAGTCCTGCATCCGGTTCGGTGACCTGGAAGGTGATCGGGGGACCATCGGACGCCCATCGCCAGCTTGCTGGCTCGCGATGACGTTGGTGAACGACAGCTGGAACAATATCGCAAAGCAACCGGCCAAGCTCGATCAGCAGTGGCTGCGGTGCGAGCGCGAACACGCTTAGATGCCTGATCTCCTGCCGCTCCACGCGGCCGCGCACCTTCGCCTCGAACTGGCGCCTCAGGTTCTCACGCTGAACAGTCCAATAGGCAGGTTCATCATCACGAAATGCACACCCCACCATTTCAAGGTCCAACGTTTGACCGCTTGCCGGGTGGCGGTCGGGTGGCATCGCGGCAAAGATCGCCTGCGTGGACACGAGCGCTTCGTTCTCGCAAATACTTGCGCCAAATCTGATGACGTGAGACGCCCGGTCCTCGTCGATGCCGGCAACGACCGCGATCCGACCCTCGTGTTCGGCCTTCATGGTCAGGAGCAGGGACTCGGGATGATCGGCGACCGCGTCGAGATCGATCAGTTTGTGATGCCGGGCGCACATCAACATCAGATTTTCGAGGCTGCGCGCGAGTTGAGGCGACCGGATCGGATCGCCGCGCGGACCGCCTTCGACGTCGGCAACGATGTGCGCGATGAAGCCAAATATTCCGTCCTGCCGGCCGGCCACGAGGTCGCCGACCAAATCGCTATTGCATCCGCGATATTGGCAGCGGCCCGCGGCACGCGCCCAGAGCGCCGATTGGACCTTCTGTGGGATGCTGCTCTTAGACACTGGTGTCTCCTGGCTCGATGTGGCGGCCGCTCGCCGTCCACTCGCCCGTCGCGCGCCAGCCTTCATAAGCGGCGAGCCATTCGATGATCCAAGGCACGGTCGTTTGCGCCAAACTGTCGAAGGGCGACCAGTCGTCGGAATCGGGATCGAGCATGCACAACGTCACTTCGCCGTTGGGGCTGTAGTAGACATGAGGAAGGCGTCCCTCAGGATCGCCCGGCCTCTGCCTCAGGGACGGCGCCAAGACCCGAACTCGCGGCTGCAAGATACGGACGTTGAGTTGCTCAATCACGAGCGGCGCCCGGTAGGTGATGTCGACCAGAAAAGTCTGAAGGAGGGGACGCACGGTCCCCTGCCAAGCCGCCGTGCCGCCTTGCCGGCCAATGAGGGCGAAGGTTGGCCACACGGACGCCATGTCCTTGATCTGGGCGTCAATAGTCATCACCGCCTTTACCGCCGCTCTCCCATGTTGGTGTGCGCGCGAGCCGCGACGGGCGCCAGGCCCGTCGCGGAGCCGATGATCGCCGGAGCAGCGGGAACGAACAGGCCGCCCGAACGCGTATAGCCATGCTGTCGCGTTTGAACCTGACGTCCGAGCCGCTGATTGAAAGCCTTAATCGAGCGGGTGACGACGCGGTCTCCGAATTGCCCGCGCAACCATTCCTGCAAATCTTCGAGCTGCACATCGCCGGTGCGGGCGTCTTCAAGCCCGTTGGCGAGGGTATGCAGATGGCGCGAATAGGTCTTCTGCTGGACCTGGGACTCGGGCCAACGATCGGTGAAGCGTTCGGCCGGAAATTCAGGGTTGAGCACCGCCAGGAGCTGCCCCCGCTTCGCGGCGTCATCGATCGCGCGGGCTGTCCAGCGCGCCTGCCGTATCAGCATATCGGCAAGCTTCATGCCCGGACGTGCGGCATGACCGGCATGGCACGACAACATCACCGACGGCGGGATCCGGCCCATCTCGGTCGCGTAGACGATGTTGCGGTGCCGCTTGATCAGCTGCAGCGCCACCGTCGTCACGCTCTTGATGATGAGCGGTGTTTGCGGCGGCACGTCCTCGACGTCCGCTGCGGCGAAGGCGATCCCGGCCTGTTCGTACATCTGACGGTTCAGCGCCAACGCAAACCGCTCCTCGGTCGGCGTCCGGGCGCAATACCATTTTGCGAAGGCGAATGAGTTCATCGGGACGTAGCGCGCCGGGTCGCTCCGAGCCCCCTTTTTTGCGTGCGGGATCTCGCCTTCCTTTTCCTTCGGAGCCCGCCGCCGCGACGGCGTAATGTCAAGGTGCATGCCGTCGGCGTAATAGAGCGTGATGCACCGGGTCTGGCGCACGATCTTGCTAACAGGGTAGCCCTCGAGTGCGGCTTCGAGGTCATCCAGCAGCGCCTCGGGACCAAGGTCGGGGCCTTCGATCTCGGCGACAATATCGAGATCGTATTCGTCGTCCGTGCCACGGGTCGACGTGGTCGCGTCGATCGCCATGGAACCCTGGGGATAGAAACAGGAGACCCTGCCTTCGAGCGGGCTGCCGGGCCGTTCGATGTAACGTCGGACCGCCTCATAGCGGTCGACCGCCTTGGCATGCAGGCCGGGCGGAAGCTGGATATTGATGGCGAGCTCGGCGAGCACCGCGTCGAGCGGGTCGGTAAAGGGATCATCAGGCCGATCGTCGCGGCGCGGAGACGAAAAATTCGACATCGATATTGGTCCTCTTCTCTTGAATGACCTCCGTGCGCCGATCGGACTGGATCGCCCTGGTGAGCGACCTGTTGGGCTAACCTTTCGGCGGGAAGGGATCGTTACCGTAGGAGTTTGCGTCCCGAATGCGGCCGTCGGGACGGTGAATGACAACCTCGCCGTGCTCGCGAAGCGCGGTACTGCGCGCCGCCTCTGTTGCGTCGGCCTGGGTTTGATGGGTGGACCCCACCCGCGACGCACCCTCACGGCGGGTTGCCCAACCCGATTCGTGCGGCACGACATGAATGCGCTTCGACATCTCGGCTCCTTTTATTCACGGGCGAGCCCAGCGCTCACCGTCAGAATATGGATTCCTGAGATTCGTCGATTTGTCAAGTATTGAGCACGTTAGAGTGTTTGTAATAAGCACATTATGTTTGCTAGATTGACATTCTCCGCGACGCAGCGCAAACATCAGCGATGGCAGGCGATCCGGTCTATAGAGCTTTCGGCAATGCGGTCTCGACGCGGCGTAAGGCGCTTGCGCTGACTCAGGCCCAGCTGGCGAGCAAGGTGAAAATGTCTCGCGCGTCGATCGCCAACATTGAGAGCGGCCGGCAGAACATATTGCTGCATCATGTCTATGCTCTCGCCGCCGCGCTTGACTTCGCGAAGGTCGCTGACTTGCTGCCGCCATTGCCGCAAAAGTCCATCGGGGAGGAATTGAAGATGACGCTGTCGAATCAGGCGCTGTCGAAGCAATCGCTTTCGGAACATGCGGGGGCTCAGGTCGCGGACTTGATCACGAGTGCGCTGGCGCCACGTCGCGGTTCTAAGGTCGGATCGTGAGAGACGCCGATCCTGGTCGAGCGCGCGATGCCGCGCGCGCGATCCTCCGGGAGTTCGGCGTTTCAGCGCCGCCCGTCCCGGTCGAACGCATCATCAAGTCGCGCAAGATCGTCCTTCAGTACGCGCCGCTGGAGGAGGATCTTTCGGGCATGGCTTATATCAAGGACGGCGTCGGCATCATCGGCGTCAACGCGCTGCATCATCCCAACCGCCAGCGTTTTTCCGCAGCCCATGAACTCGCCCATCATGTGCTGCACGACGATGACATCAGACAAGCCGTTCATGTCGACAAGGGGATTCGTGTTCTCTTCCGGGACGACATCTCGGCGCTCGGAACCGAGCCGATGGAAATCGAAGCCAACGCCTTCGCCTCAGAGCTGTTGATCCCCGGCGATCTACTGGCCGCCGCCTTGGAAGGCGGTGGCGTGGACCTCGAGGACGAGGCGGCGATTGAGGGTCTCGCGCGTC